>Ga0209639_1000812_pt1 | contig 38161 bp, 51 predicted proteins | sample EPASupsiteHSE605_FD_187268 | JGI IMG/M metagenome (GOLD analysis project Ga0209639, IMG submission 187268) | Bioremediated contaminated groundwater from EPA Superfund site, New Mexico - Sample HSE6-05 (SPAdes) (version 2) | ecosystem: Environmental > Aquatic > Deep subsurface > Groundwater >... | reverse complement strand
CATCCGTGATCTTAAAGAGCTGATCTCCTGCGGTTCTGGTGGTATCATATTCACCTTTCATCTCGATTTTCGGCTTAAGCGGTTCGTCGCCGTCGTCTGCAGGATAGCTGAAATCAAGACCACCAACAACCTTGGCTTTGTAAATATCGATCTGGAATTTCTTTCCAGCTGAATTGATGTTGGTTACTCTGACGTACCTTGCAGCGATTGTTGACAGACCACCTGAGCTCATTGTTTTGTTTGCAAGAGGAGTGTAGCTATAATCGACCAAAACTCCTTCACCTGTGCCGATCACCGTCGAAGCTGCAACCCTGGCAATGGTAGTATAACCAGCCGAGTCAACGGAAACCACATAATCTGTGTTTCGAACTGCAGCGTTTGAGCTTGCATCAGTAACCACGATCGAACCAACTTCAGACCCGTCACCGTTTTTGAAAGCAAGTTTTTTTGCAGTTGTCCCGGTTAGTGTAAGCGCTTCGTTTGTTACAGTTACTGGAGTTGCTGCTACACTCCCGGTAGAATCAAGTCCACCACGAATCAGAGCAAGTTTGGTAAGGTCCAGCTCCCACATTTCAAAGGAAAGTGAAACTGTGTGTTCCTTGTTACCTTTAGTTATAGGAGCTCCATTGTCTGCTTTTAGTTCAACGAGCGTATAGTCTTCTTTGATTGCTACTCCGGATACAAGTCCGAGATCCTGAAGATCTGCGGAACTTGTACCAACTTCGATTTTGGCTGACCCAAATCGTATCGTGTCCTCATCTTGTGCTGTCGTCTGATATGTTGGCATATTATACCTCTTATGTTCGATAGATTACCTTGAAATCATAGGGAATATGGAAAATGCCCGTTTCATCCGGGGCTAAATCATAGGGCGATATTGGAAAAATTCCTTCAATGTTAACACCGTTAACTATACCGGCGTAGCCGTTTAGGGCATTTTCAACAGCTAATTTTAGGTTTTTACATTCCATTACATCTTCAGCCCAGCAATCGACCTGCAGCCTGGCTGGCCTGGCTACTCTTTTGTATGGATCCGAAGGGAATAAATAGGAAATTGCAGGGAAAGTACATTCTAAGGGGAGCTCTAAGGGAAAGATCCTGGTTCCAACGAGGCCATAAACTGCAGGATCTGCCAGGAGAATGGACCTTATAGCCTCGTCAATGAGAGCCATTACCTATACCTCGCAAGAGCATTGGCAATATAAGCCTCTACGGTTGAATTTATCTTGTCTTTATTATTGTCAAGAGCCGGTCTAAGGTATGGCTGCGCTACCTGGTGGAATTTTCTTCCCCGTTTATCAGGTCCAGTATACCCGAATTCTACCCTCGCAGCATATTTAATATCAGTTCCTACCTGGCTTTCTGCTCTGGTAGGTGACCTCACTTTTTTAATTTCTCGAATACTGCGCCTGAGGGTTCCGGTTTTCACTACAACTCGCATCTTTGCGTCTTTCTCAACAACCGCAGCACCCTGAGAAACAGCTTTTGAGAGGATATCTTGAAGATCTTTTTCAATAATTTTGAAGGTATTCTGGAGCTCCTTTATGCCCTTGACTTCAACTTTGAAAGTGTCAGTCATACTCAGATTTTCCCCATCATAAACTCGATAAGAAACATCAGAATTCCAACAACAAGGGTAACGAGAAGCCCTGTCATTTTTGAATTGATAGTATCGATCTTTCCGTCTACTTTCTCAATGCTTTTACCAAGCTCCATCTCACCCTCCTTCCTGTCGATTTTCTCCTGCTGTATAAGTTCCTTTAGATCATTTTTTAGACAGTCGCGGTTTTTCTCACACTCCCCTCGATAAACAAGAATTTGAGGTGTGTTCTGAGGAGGCATTAATTATCCACCTATTTTTTCGTAACGACTTTTAATTGAGCTTCGATGTGGTCTATACTTCCATCTTTATTGTACAGTGTGGTAACTTTCTCTACTCTGTAAGTATGGTTGTATCCGGTCTCCGAACTGGTGACATAATCACCTTCCTGAACTACAGCGTTGTCTGGAAGGAAAACAATATCATTAGCAGTTATGTATTTTCCGGAATCAAAAATTTGAATGCCTCCGGATACACTGATAGAAGAAAACAAACAGGCATAGTGTATGCTGGAGGTAGTTGTCTGTGGAGTCCCTACTCCGTTTGTTTGGGGGATCACAGGTCCGGAGGCTGTGGCACTACCAGGGGTTTCAATGCCTTCATCGTGATCGTCGTGTATTGTTTCATTTCCGAAAGTTCCGGAAACGTTGTAAAGGATTAGATAGCCTGCAGCATTACCAGAAGCCCAGGAGCCTGAGCTTAAAACCACACTCTTAATTGTTCCTGTAGCTCCGGAAACTGACCCCGTAAGGATTTGCCCTGCAGTAAAAGCTACAGATCCGGAGGTAAAGTCCAGTCTGTGGTTCTGGGTTGCACTGAGTACCTGGCAGGAGTGTATCATTCCGGAATCAAGAGAGTTCATTGTTCACCGTCCCGTAACCCATCCTGCCTGAAGGGATGCTGAAAGAAGATCCTGTATATTTTTGAATGAAAGATTTGGCCTCGGCTTCGTAATCCTGAATGTCCTGGTCTATAGTGTTCTGCTCCTGAGCATTACCCTGCTTCTTTGAGGCTGGAAGTTCTCCGTTAGTTCTCATTTTTCGAAGAGTCAAAGCACATGCTTTACCTCGAATTGCCAGATTTACATCAGCGTTACTGTCATCAGTCGCGCCGGTAAGCCCTAGAACAATGTCATAAGCAGCATCTATGATATTTCCAATATCAGCATCTGATAGCTTCGTAAAAACCCTCGTCCGGACATCTGCAACAGAACACAACACCATAGTTCCATCTCCAGGTAACCGAGGTAACCACAGTAACCCATATTCTATTCTATTTTGTCTATAGTGATTTTGAACAGAAAATACGGTTACTAGGGTTACTGAGTTACCGAACAGAATATTTAGCTCGTGCCTAAGCTGATGATCTTACAGACACAAGGATCAGTCATGGTGGAAGTGTCCAGGTGTTTGAAACGTGGTACAAGTGCACCTACCTGCTCCATCATAATGTCGGATTTGGAACTGTTAGTCTCAAAATATACGTCATTTTCCGGAACCTGTGTCTCAATAATGTCGAAATACATTAGATTTTCCTGAGCGGCGACAGGACTAACCATCGCAGTTCCTGCAGCAAGATCCGGAACTTCAACAATCTGACCAGGCATAGTCCCGTTAGGTGCAGCAGCATTCAGGATTTTCAGAATAGCCGGAGATTCCTCTTTTCCGGTAGAGTTTTCTGAATCCATAAGTTCACCGTAATTGAAAGAAGCCATTGAAAGATTATATCCACGTGAATAAACCCCTGATAACTTCAGTTTTGAAATTGAGGATACTACAGCGGTTTTCACGTTTCCATAAGTACCAGAGTCTGCCCCAGTGACTGAATTTCCAGCAACCTGGTACATTCCTTTAATTAGGTAGTTTGTTCCTTGTGGCTTCCACCCATCGACGATGACTTTGTCTTGCTCTTTTGCAATATTTTTTGTCATGTCAGTAGAGATGTCTGCCTCAATGGTGATCTTTTTTTTCTGGTATGCAAGCCAGTCACGATGTTTGATTCTCACCGCGTCCTGCTGTACAGGTATACGGATCTGATCCTGCGCGAGGTCTATGGTATCCTCGATGTTTTTCTGGATATCATAGTTCGTGATTGCTCCGGACCGTGCAACGTATCGTAGTACATCAATCGTCAGAACGCCTAGCCCCTGATTAGAAAGCTTTTCGTTGATGGGCATTAACATCCTGCCTACTGACTGAGCAGTAAGAACCGGAGTAATCGTCGGGTCAAACTCATTCTTAAGTCTTGTAAGTAGTGGGTTTTCACCTGTCATTATCTCACTTCCTCGTAAGTACCCAGATTGGAGCTGTTGATGTAGTCGTGGTTACAGACTTTTCGGCATCTGCTATTACATCAGTGTTACCTGTGCTCTTCGTGGCTGACCCGGATTCTACTACAGATACAACCCCATTGATCGTGGCCGCGGTCAGATACCCATCTGTGGTTACTGACAGTTCCTGGCCTATCTGAATTGTTTGACTCGTGGCCAGCCTAGCCCTTATACGCTTTCCAGCCCCCCTCTCAACTGCAACCCAGTCACCTACCTTAAATGCGGTATCGATTGTCGCTGGCTTATCAGGTGACTTTTCGTAGCTGAGGAACCCAATTACTATTCCTCCTGATGTGTACTCTTTGACGTAATTGTCAGTTGTATCCATCACAACGGCAGTTCCTGGAAGGCACTTTGCTGCAGTTGCGTTTGGACCTATCTGGAAATATTCCACATCGATTCCAGGTCCCTGCTGGGTCATGTTGTCAACTGGCCTAAATCCTGGTTGTACTGCCATCTACTCAGGCCCCCTGTGAATAGGTCTTTGTATAAGGATCATAAATTGGGCTCTTTCTTCCACTACTACCGCCTCCACCTGCAGGATACTGAGGATCCGGACCGCTATCCCATCCGGCTCCAAGCTTTGTCCCAAGTTCGGAAGCAAGTTTTTCAAAGTCCGCAGCTGACATGCTGGAGAACTCATCTTCTGCAGTATCAAGATTCAGAGCTTCCTTCCTGGCAGCTACAAACTTTGCTCTGGCAGCTGCTAAGGTGTTCTTTACTTCATTTTCCTGATCATGTTTAGCAATGGCTGCAGCGATTCTCTCATCTAATTTTTCAAGAGGGAGGGAGGTTGCTTTGTCTTTTTCAAGAGAAGCTACAAGCTTTGTTTTATCTCCGAGGTCTTTCTCAAGCTTCTGGTTACTGGCTGTAAGGTCAGCAACCTGTGTTTCAAGCCCAGGTACACTTTCAGCTTTAGGCTTGAGCTCTTCAATCAGAGCGTCTTTTTCTGCGAGCTGTTTTTTCAGCTCTTCTACGGTTGGTTCGTCTGCTATGATTTCATCTCCTTTGGATTGAGAAGCAAGAATTTTGAAAGGTGAAATGGTGTGGACTTTTCGTTTTCCGTCTTTTGCGGCTGAAACTACGTTCCATTTTGCAGTTTCCCATGCAGGGTCATTAACAATTGTGATTGATTCGATAGCGATTCCGTGACCCCATCCACCAGAATCTATATCTAAGAATCCTGTAAAAATAGACCAGTTCTGTTTCCATGTTCTATCTTCGATTTTTTGAGAGGCAACTGAATCGGTGATCTCAGCCCGACACATAACATTATCCCCATCCTGCCAGGCATCAACCACATGACCGAGTTCAGAGTTAGGATCTCCGAGATAGTCACATCCATGTGGATCCATGCGGGAACATATGCGGACAACGGAAGTTTTGAGGCTTTTGATGGCGTTATCTGCTTCTGAAAATGGTACACCCCAACCATTTACGTTTATCGCGCCCAGGGGGAATGCTATCCCCTCAATTAGAATAGACATTTTATAATGTTAACGCCGTTAACAAATTTAAATATATCTATTAGTATTTTTAACTGTCTAAAAAATAGATTGATTCTAAGGCGCTGTATTGGACGATCTCATTGAAGGTGAGGGGAAAATAAGGGTAAATAAATCAATGTTTAAATTGTAAAGGTATGTGTAGACTGTTACGAAAATGAGGAGTTTTTAAAATACTGTGTATCATACCAAAGTATCGAATGTCATAAATTCCCGCAGTAAAACGAGATCAATAACCTTAATTAACAATTGTGAACGGTACTAAATAAAGCTTGTGGGTTTATAGCAGAAACAAATTATAAAAAACGTTTTTCAAAAACAGGATTACTTCTTTTTTGGATTTAATTTAGTATAAAGCGTATTCATTTCATTAATTTTTTGATTAGTTTGGAAGCTTTTCTCTCCGGCTTGCATACTATCTACAACATCCCCGCAGGCACCTAGGTACTGCTGAAATAGCTCCTTGTTATCTCCATTCTCTCTTTTAGCCCAAGACTCATACCTCATAATAATTCTATTATTTGCAGTTCTCAGGTTGTACTCGGTTGGGTTCTTGATAACAGACTGCATAAAGGGATTTACTTCTTGTTCAGCTTTGTAAGCAAATTGGTCAAAGTGTTCAAGCTCTTCGACAATCTGCTCTTCTGCAGTCCTGGACTGGTGATCTACAGCTGCAGATCCTCCAACCCCAAGAAGTATCATTGATAATATTGCTAGTGCGATTTGCTGATTTTTAGAGTAATTATTCAGGTATTTCATCCTTTACCTCATCCTTTTTCAGAGGCTTTTTTTCTACATAGATTCTTACTTCGCTGTCTACATCCTCTTTAGAAAAGCGTAGAGTAAGTACCTGGTTAGCTGGAACTGTATACACATTACCTTTGTTGGTCTTTTCTTTCCATTGGTCTATATACAGCTTATACTCTCCACTGTGCCCAGTGCTACCAGTTTCTTCTTGTCCAGATGTTATATTTTTTAAACAGTCTAGTTTTAAGGTAATTTCTCCTATTTGCACACTATTTGTCTCTTTTTGTTGAGTCCGTTGTCTTTTTTGTTTTTTATCATTTGTTATCTTGTCCGAAACTTCCATAAGAATAACTCCAATAAGTAAGATCTTGAACGAACCCTTATATTATTATAAGATATATTATATTTATTTCTTTGAATTTTAACTGCTGTTTGGGCATCATGTGATATCTCTTCCTATACATAAATAACTTATTAAAAGAAAAATAAATTTTCTTAAACTATACTACGTATAGTAGCCAGAAAAAAGGAGGTTTATTAAGCCTCCACTTCCTGTGGCGAGGGTGATATAGGGCTTAGGACCCGCCCTTCACGCTCTAAATTTTCCTTCCAGATACTTTCCAACTTGGCCCTCAGGTATTTCTCACCCTGAGGATATACGTATGCTGTGACTTCAGTTCCTTCCTTCTCCATCATTTCAGTACAAACTGAACCTATTCCTGTGAAGATTATGTGCTTAAATCCGGCCTCTCTCGCCCTCTTGAGCTTTCCATTCCAAGCCTCTATACTATTATGAGTTCCTGGCATTTCATACTCAAGACAGCCTCCGCGCCATGTGATATCGGGTCCATTGTTGTGATGTATCACAACGTCCTGGAAACCGTGCATGCGCATCCAGCCTGTGATGATGCAAACGATGACGAAATGTTTAACACTTTCAGGCCCAACAAGATCCTGATATTTTTCACCATCGGCGCGGGTGCCCTCTATTTTCTTCACCTGGTCCTCTCTTATGTAGGCAGCATATTTCCCTCCCCTACTCAGTGGATTTTCAGGGTTGGAATATTCATACCCAGGATAACTACCGCGAGGTTTGCTTACAAGCCAGTCTGTGACGAAGAAATGCTCTTTATCGTAGATAGGTCTGACAGCTTCTTCGACTGCAAATCCACGCTCGTCTGCCGTCAAACTTTCTATTCCATCGGATCCTGCAGCCCTCTGACTTGCTAGAAGTGCTTTGTCAAGCTTTTCGTCGAGTCTGACGACGAATTTAGTTGCATGGCCGTTCCGGAAGCATGTCCCGTAACCTGACCCCTGTTGCAAAAGATCTAATCGGTATTTTTCATCAATATTAAACGGATCGCAATATAGGTGTATATTTTGAGGCGTTAAGTTATTCATTATTATTAAGTTGCTAATGTTTGCATTGACCATATTCACAAAATTTTCTTTCATTACAGGGTGCTGAGTTCCGAGGACACCTGAGACTCCTGGAGCTCTTCCTTTGCTCATGCATTTATCGATATACGGTATCGATTCCTCAGCCTGGATGATCGAGCTGATTTCATCTATTATTATGTATGTCTGTGGCCTGTCCTCGACCTCATCATTTGAATAGTATGCCGTATTCAATGCACCGAAGATTTGTATCATAATCGCGCTTTGGAGACTGTCTGGAACACCACTTACATCATAAAGTTTCAATTTGTTGTCGAACTGCATATGTTCTTTTGAATTAGCCCACCACCAGTATGTGCCTCCTTCCATCGCTTTTACCATTCTGTGATACAGTGAAAGGACAGACTGGTCGTTGAAGTAATCAGATTCTTTTCTTTTTACTTCTTCTTTCATATACAGTCGCCAGTCATGAATGGAAGGCCAATCAAGAGCTCCTGGTTGATCCCACAACTCCACGTTATCGGGATCTCCGTTTGGCTTAAGGATATGGCGACTAATATACAACCCAATAAGAGTAGCTACCAAAAAGCCCTCTTGCCTTTCAGATAGTTTTCCTACCCACGTTTTTACAATGGCTTCAACCGTGTCTATCCAATTGTCTTTTGCCTTTCTGTATGTAGCATACCGTGTGCCCATCATCGTTCTGTCATACGGGATGATTAAAGGCGCTGGGTTGATTCCATCCGGGCCAAATATAGCAATTGCTCCACCATATTCTCTCACGAAATTACGGAAGTCAGTGCCCTTTTTGGTTTCTTCCTTTGGCTCTATCATTGCAACGTTATGGCCCAATGCACGAGCACTGGCAGCTACTTTACACATTAATGTTGTTTTTCCGGATCCTGGAGGACCAAGAATAAAAACTCCTTCCGGATCTTCGAGGGTGGCGCAAATCTGGCACGGGCGAAGCGTATCAAGCTCATCAAACCATACTGGACCTTTACCTGAAAATGCAGAGAGAGTGTCTCTTAATGGAGACATTGAAGCGATTGTGCGCCCGTTGACTGGCTGGAAGAATTTGATAGGAACTACGTTGATAGGTAGGGCTAGTTGTATTGCACTCCATTGTGCAAATCTAGGCACAATTGATCTAATACCACCCTCGAGCAGCACATCCTTTAATTTTGTGATAGTGTCTTTTACGATGTTTTTGTCTGGAGATAGGACCACACATACCATGGCAAATAACGCATAACTATCCATTCCATTCAATGTAACGTTGGTGTGTGCATCCAGCTTCTTTTCTTCATTTTTATTTACAGCTGCATTTACAGGCTTCACCCGTCTTTTACGAATTTGAGCATTTACCCTACTGACAGTGTTCTGGGCAGCTTTTAGCAAGGTGTGTTTTGTCGATTCCTTCAGCCCTATCACATTGTGAGAAAGAATTACATTTGCTTCATCGACACTGCAGAGATTGACGACCCTATCTATGGTTGCCAGGTCGTAATTCTCTGAATACTCTTTAAGCATCGGATTGTACTTTTCTTTCACGCCGATTAATAAGGCCTGGGCGTGCACTTCCTGGTTGAAAATTGTAAACAGGCCTGCGTCGGGTCCTTTCGTCGGAGAGTCTACATCTTCTATTGCCATTAAGTATGAAATTTCACGGTCAAGCAGCCCTTCAAGCTCATCATGTTCTTTTGCTGCTTTCTTTATAGCTCGACGTTTTGCCCTACTTATCAAGCGTTCTTTAATTCCCAAATTTACCACCCTTCCCAAGCAGATCCCCACGAACAAACATTTTGCAGGTTAGAGCGCCTTTTATTAACAAAGATAGTATATACGGATCTGTAATAAGCTCGGTTTTGATCCCCTTGACATTTATCGAGGCTTCGTACCCTGCCCTCATATCTCTCATATTTTGTAATGCCGTTTCTTTTCGAAGAGTAAAAGGTAATCCGAAAAGTATTAGATAAATTGGCTCTTTCGTGCTCTCTTGCCCTCTATACATTTCAAGAATTGAGTAAAGGGCCTGTTCTGAAAATTTATCGATGTTGGGTTTTTTGAGTTTATCCTTCATTTCCTGCAGGACCTTAGTTGCCGTATTTCCAGTAATCATCACTGTGTTTTTGTAGTGGCCTGCTTTGAATGTTTTATCCGAAGCATACATGTTTTCAATAATCACCTGGTGATCTGTCATAGTATAATCGGGTTTGGCAGTCACCACGTAACACCAATTTCCCTTGTAAGGATGACCTCTGATTGCCCAGAATCCATCTTTAGCTTTGTTTACAAGAGTGCGGTACAGCCCGCTTTCAGGATCATATCCCACAAACCCAGTAATTCTTTGTACTTCAGCTTCGGTGACCCTGTCATCGAAGATAGAGAATTTGTCAATAAATTTCCTGACCCGTTTATTGAAAAGCATACGCCCTATTGTATTATCCAATCGCTGTGGGTGTCCTGCAAACCATAACCATAAAGTAAATACTACTATCATAAGTAAGGCAGCAGTGAATGAAACTGCATTAAATATAAAAAATTGAAAAATAATCTTTCTTCCAAATGTGAAAAAAATAGTCATCCCAAGTGCTGCATCTACCATACCCATTATAGCGAACAATGTTGACCATTTCATAGTCGTAGTGCCACCAAACATGTTTAGCGCACTTGATAAGACATGTGGCTGATACCTGACAGGTCTCATCTTCTCAATAGGTGCTAGATTTTTTGTTGCCATCAGTACCCCTCGACTATTTGATCTATAAAACGTTGTGAAGATGCCCATTTAATAATTCTATAAGCAATGAAAATATTCAGAACCCCTCCGAATATCATGCCTACAGTGACGTATGTTGGATCTGAATAATGTAAATAAAGCCCTATGCCTACTGATAAGGATCCAGTGTTAATCACATCAATAAAGTTACAAAGTAAGAACATACCCCATAAGATCACATTAATCGTAACGAACCCTCTAATATTCCCTAGGAAGAGTATAATAAGTGAAATTATGCCCAAAATCAATATAGCTGCAGCGAAAATGTGGATACCATACACTCCGAATTTTGACTCAAAAGCGTTGCTGAATGACGCTAAACCTTCAAGTAATCTGATAGGTATAGAGTCGGCATATAAAGCCGGTAACACGACTTCATGTGGAGTGATAGCAGAAATAGCAAGATTTCTAAGCCCCGTAATTAAGAAAACAGTTGTAATTGAAATACACCAATACGTTAATGCAGTTTTACAGACAAATTTCTGCATTTCATTATCGTATGGCCTTTCTTCCCCCGTCAAATATTCCATTGCCTCTACGAAAGGATACTCTGCGTTGTTGTAGATCAGTAGCATTAAGTAGGATCCAGGGATAAGAAGTATAGCGATACATAGGTAAAATGCACCGGTATATAGAATTGATTTTTTAACAAAAACCGGTTCAAATGGATTGATCGCTACATTTCTTATTTTATAAGTGACTAACTCATCTCCGTTTTTATCCGTGTCTGTTTCCGTCTCAAATATCGTGACGGATCCTTCAAACAGTTGATCTATAATACCATTGATTACAGAATATTGTGCATTCTCATACGCAGTTTCTAAACTTTTTAATAAACCCCCTTCCCCATCCCCATTATTACCATTTACGTTTTTCTTTGTGTCTTCGTCTTCCTGCTCTTCATCCTCGATTACTTCTTCGTCTTCTTCGTCGTCTTCCTCGAGTTGTTTTTTCAGAGCAGCCTGGTATTCAAGATTATTATTACTCCCGTCAGCGTCTTTTATTTTACCATTTTTTGAATCTACGACCTTGATGCCTTTGCTGTCTTTGCTGGCAGTTGTTTCTGCAATCGCCGTACCGGTGAGGAAAATCAATAAAAGAAGAAGTGCGAAATACGCACATAATTTTTTCATAAGTATTTCCTCATATAATCAAAGTCATTCCAAAGCAGACCACACACATAAAAAAGGCTACTGTACCAATACCTTTCACAAATTTAGTAGTCTTTTTTGTTTCATTATCTACAGTCGCCATCGCTTCATCGGGGTCGTTGTTTGTTAACAACGCGAATACCATAATCAATATGCTCTTGAGGAACGCGAGTATAGAGCCTGAAAAACAACTCAATCCTAAAACTGCAAATAATAAACAGAATATTTGAAAAAAGGTGTCACTGACCATTGCCACCTTTAGCCAATTAGATGGTTTAAATGGTTCCCAGAAATCCCTTTCCTTAATATCATAGCCAAGGATTTTATCATTAGTAAATATTTCATTGCTTTTTATGGGACCGTCGTCGTTGCTGCTACTCCCTGAGTTACTGTTCGAGTCAGAATTTGTATCCTCTTCATCATCTGCCTCATCGCCAGTCAGTTCATCAGAACGCACAATGTCGTATGTTTTCTTTGGTTCTTGGTCGGTTCGTCCTGCTTCCGCTGTTAATATGATACAGCTAAAAAGCATGAGCAGTGAAAAAACAGCTCCAATTATTCTTAACAATTTTCGATTCATATTTAACCTTCTAAAAATTATACGTTTTGTATATACTTCATAATGTTTACAAAGTATATAAAGAGAGTGGACTATAATTAAAAAATTGGTATTTTTGTTTACAAATTATATAAAGAGAGATAAGTTAAAAGATTAAAAAAAAGAACAATATTGATTAATCAATATCGTTTTACATTAATATCTCAAAAATACAGTAAGCAAAAATATACCTATAAAAATCTCAAAGAAAATCCCGATCATAATTGGATTTATTGTAATTGGCTCAACCTTTACTGTGGTTGCTTCAATTATTGGTTGGAAGGTGTCCTTTGGAGTAACACAGGTGATGGTGATATCTTGCAGATCGATTTTACCAGGAAGCTCTAAATCATCACCTGTATGATCTAATTCGCCACTCCATATCGAAGTCTCTGTAAAGACAACTCCATGTGAAGTTTTCTCCCCTAGCATTAGGGTATGTGTAGCTGTTTTTCCATCGACTTCATATACTACCTCAGAAACTCCCCTTAGTTTATCATCTGAGAATTTTACGAAAGTAGTCGTGTTGTTACCCATTACACGATATTCAACTTCGCATAGTGCCTTGGTCGGGCTTTCTTCGATTCCATCTGGCAGTATAACATTTTCATCTTCATCTACTTGAGTGCAAATCCTCTCAGAAAGAACATCAAGAAAATTATCAAATTCAAACTCCTGAGCTTCTTCATCTGTGATTGGATCCTCGTTATCATAGACTCCACCTGGATTATAATCTAAACTAGTTGGTGGCATACCATCACAAGACCAGGCCTCTTCATCTTCGTCCCAGGTATACCCAGATGGTGTTTTGTTCTTTTTTGGATCGAATGAGATATCGGAGCTGGACTTGTGGCAGCCTTCGACATCATTGCCTGTGTTATCCCAAAAACAGTTGTCCTCACTGGTTATTGATTGAGGACCTATCTCGCATCTAATTCCATTACCGCCTCTGCTATCAGATCTGCCTACCTGAATATTTGTGAAAATATTTTCCGAAATGTCAGAATGTGCTTCGGTCCCCCACGCTTTGTTATAAGCATAATATAGGATCCCGGCACGATAACAAGAATCAAAAACGTTGTTCGAAATTTTCAAGTTGTCATATCCACTAATTACCATGCCTCCGACCCAGTAGATACCCCGATCAGTGCCAGCATTCATGATAACATTGTGATGAATATTTGCGCTCTGCTTCCCTGTTTTTGTTTTACCGACGACCCAGAAACCCGGGCCATAAGAAGAATATATTGTATTATAACAGACCTCGATATCGTGCATTTCCCCTTTATCATTTTGGATCTGGATCCCTGGCCCTGCAGGACCTCCTCCCTCTGGAACTACTATTGTATTTGAATGAAATAACACTCCTGAGCAGTCCATCACCCTTAATGCAGAGTTGGCCATCGGCTCGATGTAATTATTATACGCTATGAGCTTCTCGGATTGAGTCCCATAGAAGGTATCGTGTCCACATCCAGTAGCATAATTATCATGAAAAGATATGTTCTCGCAGTACCAGAAACGGAAATAATCACCCAGGCTATCAGAGAACCTGTTGTAAGCTACTTCCACGTTTTTGAAATGTTTTCCACCTATTGCATTATCATACCCCTGCCCCTTTTTCTTGCCTTTTTCTTTTCCGCTGTGGCCATTCCAATACGGAACTGTAGGCCTGTTTTCAGAATTCCCCAGGATATCCAAATATAGAAATTTTGTATTATCCGAAGCTTCAAAAACCGGGACCTGTTTCCCCAGCTTGAGATCCGGACCCCATTCAATAATAGTGAGCCATTTTCCGGACTTACTCATAGTCCCTTGAATTGTCGTACCTTCTGGGACTTTGATCGATTCCTTGCAGTTTAGGATGTATGTCCCTGCAGGAACTGTGTATACACCTCCGGCATTCTCTTTTAGCCCTTGTATTATGTCGTTTTCATCACCTACTTCATCACCTGCTATAGCGGGACATGTGAGTAAGAATATTGTTAGTAATATAATTGCCGAACTTTTCAAATGCATAAAGTATATATCACTGTATTACATTATAAAGTTTACACATTATTTAAACCTAAAGCTTATGGTATTTAAACTATTTTTAGTGTAAGTTTAAGGTATATAAATAATGTAAACATTGTGAGGTGATTTAATTACGAAATCTATATTAAAAATTGGTAGCATAATGCTGATTTTTGCTATGTTTGCTGTTGTGTTTTCAACAACTGCTGCTGCTGAGACTGCAAATAAAGACCTTCCTGATTCTCTTGACGTGACAAAATTCCTTGATAAGTATAAAGGAGAAAGTAATTACATCGAAATAGTAACCGAAACTGCAGAAGAAGATCACCCTGCCTGGAAATGGGATGTTTTAGAATGCAATGGAGATGATTTCGTTGTTTTCTACTCAAATTCGGACAATGATAAGGGATACAATGCTGAATATCGTGATGTAGATGGGGAGATTAGTGTCCCTGTATGTGGCAATGGATGCACTGTGAAGGATAAATATAAAGGAGAAAACGATGAGGAAAATGAAGTAGAGGAGGATGAAGAAACAGAGGAAGTAGAGGATACTGAAGATTCTGGACATGCTTATGAAGATCTGGTGAATTGCCTTGATGCATATACTGGAAAGGTAACTTGTTCCAGTAGATCGTGTGCCAATAACATGTGCGATTATTTAAAAGATAATGGGTGGGATGCTGAAGTAGTAAAAAAAGCATACAAAAGCGTTGCATCTGGTCAAACGCGTTTTTGCATAGATGTTGATACCGAGGATGAAGGATTAATGTCCATCGTGCTTGGTTAATTTTTACCATCTTTCTTTTTTTGGAGAGATTACAATGGCAAGATTTGGTTATTGGATCTGGAGAAAAATTATATTTTTAACAATTTTTATATTGTGGGGATTGGTTGCGTATTTCGCAGGCTTAATGCAACTCAAACCGTGGTGATTTTGTGACAAAAAGTACCGAGAATTTTCTATTAGGGTTATGTATTTTTCTAAGTATTGTGGCTGGGGTTGCAGCTGCTACACCTGCAAGATATTTCTGAAAGGTGGTTTTGACATGAATGTTGGAAGACATGAGCATAATACCTTAGAAATTTACAGTGCACTTGCAACCTTTGCACTATGTCTTGAAGTGGTTAGCGGCCTATTTATTTTTTAGGGGATGGGATGATTACCGGATTCGAATATTTACACATAAAAATGATTGAAAATTGGGAATATTATTTTGAATATATATACAAAATGAGCGGGAAAATCTGAAAGGGGAAAATGAATCATGGCTACTGAAATCTTAAAAAATTCTAAACTGATTGTGGAATTAATTAATCCTGAACCTGAGCTCGTAAACGAAGTTCAGGTTATGCTCGATAGCGGAAGACCCAAAGAAGATATAATACGAAAACTGAAGCAAGCCCTGTGTTATTTTGAGTGGAGTATAAGGCATACGTTGTCAGGAGTAAATGTATGAGTATTTGGATTGTGAGGTGTCCATTTTGTATAATAGGAAAGGACTGTGATCCACTGCATAGAGGGTATGTTTTAACAAGAGACGTGGATAAGGCAGCATGTTTGAGGAAAATATGGATTATTTAAACCACGTTAAATTCAATATTAGTTTAATTTTTCTTGCCTCGATCTACGCTGCATATACTAACTTTCTAAACTTTCATTCTTTTTTAAAACTTTGGGCTGGAGTTGTTCCCTATACTTTTTTGATAACCTGTGACCTTGATTCATCTACAAGCTTGGTTACTAAACTATGGGGACCTTTTAAATTTATCTGGAGGCCGTTTGTGGATGCAGGGCATAGGGAAATACTCCACTCTATTGGTTGGGGCCCGTTTATCTTGATAACTCCAGTTTGGTTAATACTACGCTTTAAATTTGGAATTGATGTTTGGGAAGAGAGTATAATAGGTGCAGTATTAGCTCTTTGGGGGCACATACTTGCAGATAAGATTTATTCTAATATTCTAGAAATTAAGAAGATAAAAATCGTGAAATGGGTAAGGAGGGTTTTTTGAATATGTCAATCCTGGGATATATTATTGTATTTTGTGTTGTCGAAGTACTTGCACTATGGGTTGTTGATAAAGTTGAAGGTGGGTTTAAATTTAGAGGGAAGTGGTATTTTAAATGAAAGTAAAAGAACTTATCCGCGAACTCTATAAATGTAATCTCGAAGACGATGTATTAATAATTTCATCCGAATCGGGATCTTTTAACATTGTAGATGTGTTTGAGGAAGATAATACTATATATGTTAAAGGTGAGTGAAAAATAGAATGGTTATGTGTGAAAAATGTGGGTTTTTTATACCAGTTGATAATAAAAAAGGAACATGTAATAATCAAAACTCTGTTTTTTTTGAGTCAAAAGTTTCTAAATTCGGAAGATGCTGGAAAGGCGCATCTAAATAATAGATAGAGTGTTGTGGTGAATATACATGCCAGAATATGATGAAAGTGGGTTAACTAAAGCCGAAACTTCTGCTTCTCTAACACATCCAAAAGTGAATCTGGGGTGTTTGGCCGAATCTATTGAAAAACTAAAACCTATCAAGATTTACGTATGGAAAAAAGCAGAAGTCTATAAGGATAATCCTGATAAAGCTCCTGTGTGGTTGGCAGACGAGTTTAATATAATGTGGATAAAGTACTCCGAATATATCCCTGAAGGTAAGGAAGGGATATTGCCTTATTTAGAACCCTATGAAATTCCAGAGGAGGGGAAAATGTACGATGAAGTTATCCTATTGAAACATAAGGATCTGGGAGAAGAAGTCCTGGATATAGACTTGACAGGAAGAGCTTTATTAAGAAATTTCATTCCGGACTAATCGCGTTTTCGTTTTAATTTCTTCTTACTTTTTTTCTTTTAAAAACTGTATCAGAAAACATATAAAAAATCACCTATGTGTTTCTTACTATTTTTTTACAGTTAGGTGGATCCTGGTAGAAGAGAACACGTATACATGTGATTTTACTAGTTTTCGTGTTTACACCAATAACTATATATACAATTGGTGTGTAGTATATTATAGACAAAGAAAAACGATAACAAAATAAGGAGATAACCAAAATGAACGCTAAACAACTGATCGAACAAGTAAACGAATGTGCAAAGAACAGCTGGCAGAACAGCGACCTCTGGAAAGAATCGCAGGAAATGCTTGAAAAAATAGCTGAACACTTTGAAAACTGCGAAGAATGCAGGAAAGAATTCGATGCCCTGGAATATCCTGAAGAAACATTAATTGAATTTGAGGATAGACTGGCAAGAACCGAAATCACAGACTGGATCTGTGATTTTGAAGATGATGTTAATGCAGATGATTTGGATACCTCAGAAATTGTAATGGAGGCACTGACTGAAATTGCAAAACAAGACAAAACGTCGGTTAAAAAACTTTGGGAAAATGGATATACAAAAATCCATAACGCAGATGAAGTTTCAGAAATTGTGGTAAAATACATCAGAGAGAACGTCAAACCAGAAGAAATTGAAGAATATTATAACTGGGGAATTGAGAAAGTTTGGATGGAGTAAGAAAACTCCAAACTTCCTTTATTGAGGGTTCTATGAAAAAATATAAAATCCGTTTCCTCTCTGAAAACCATGGAGAGGAAAACGTAACTGCAGAATTCGAGGTAACAGTGCATCAGTACATGAAATTTTTAGGGCAGGTAAAAAAGTTGAAGGGGATGAGGTGATGTCTTCAAAACTTACTTTTTCCGGAATAAAATCAAGGACCATAAAAACGGAGATAAGCGTAACTGAAAAAAAATACGGAAGGCTTCACGCAGGGACCACGATTTCAAAGATGGCTCAAGAGCTGATCCTCGATGTGCTACTCCTGAGCAAAGAGCATACGTTGATAGCTGATAAGCAGATTGAAATTGACGAGGCTTACCTGAAGGACAGGAAGACTTTCAGGAGGGAGGACATATCAGATGTTGACATTTCGAAAGGAAGGGCAGCAGTTGGAACTGATTTTTTTAAACTGTTTAAAGATGGGGACGTAATAGAAGTCATTTTGCACGAGTAATAACTTCAATGAACCTTTTAAGGGATGAGTTACTATATTTTTTCCTATTTTTTCCTTTATGTGATTTTACTAGTTTTCGATTGGATAATTACATAACAGTTGCATACTGGATGATTGGGTGAAATTTTGCAGAAAATTTTTAAGTTGAAATTCCTACCCCTAACTTTATTAACCGCTTTTCTACATCTTCGTCCAGGATGTATTGAGGAATTGACCATTTCTCTTTGAAAGTGTCTATATTTTTGAAAGTGTTTTTTACAAGTTCTTTATCCAATCCTTCTTCGATGGGGTTTAAATTTTGACCCACTTGCTGAGAAAAGTCTCTGTTCTCGTACCGTAAGCTATCAGGTATCTCTGTATTATTCGCTATCGGGAGAATGGTTGTCCTGCAATGATGGTGAAAAGGGCATCTATAAAGTTTTGCTTCTGGTGAATCTACTCGAAAAACAGTTCCATGCATGAGCCTGCACTGCATAGAGGTTTTTTCGTCAATGGTTGCGTATATTTGATACTCTTCTATTCCAGATTCTTTATATCTGTAGTATGATGTGTTTGTCGCTACATCTGCGCTGAATGTACGGGCCCACCTTACAGCTCTGTACTTCTCTCCTCCCCAGAGATCAAGCACTCTTCTTGCCAGGATATCTGGACCTTCTTGATAGATAGCCTCATCCTTGAGAACTCGGATGATTGACTCAGTGATTTCTTCAGCTAATCCAGATGCCTCTTTGACGGCCTCCTCAGTGAGCGCTAACGGTTCGTCAGGTATGTTCTCCTCTGATGCCCTCAGAAAGTTCTTTCTAGAAGATCTCTGCAAGCTGGCTTTCAGTGCTTTTTTTATGAGCTTGTCTGACTCATCGACTGTATAGAGATATAGGTCATCTATAAGACCGTCAAGCTGTTTTTCGAAAGTAAATGAAGTGAACCATTTGTTTACAGAGTTTTTGAGCTTAGGACCTGAAGTATTTTTGACCCCTTTTTTGAAGGTCCGATCAAAAAGAGAAATAAAATTAGATTCGATTATGTTTATTTCAGGGGAGTTAAGAAGGGTTTTTGTTGCCATATTTAACACACAATTATCTGAAGTGTTTCTCCTGTGGGAACTCCTCCATATTCATAACTGAATAAACCAGGGGTTCCTTCGACCTGAGATATGTTCTTTCCGCGTGTAGGGTTCTCAGAATCATATATTTTCATATTGCTGTCAACTCCGGTTATTTTTAAAATGTCGGCCTTTGTAATTGTCGTATCTGTAAACTGGATTGTCTTCCCTACTGCATTATGAGTGAAATCTTTGATTACACGTCCTCCGCCCGTTGCGCTCCCTCCTATTATCAATGGAATTGTAACCATTTTCATTCCTGTTCCAGAAACTTGTAATGTCCCGTTTCCTGAAGATAGTGTAATATAACTAGAAGGTAATTCGGCTTCCCAAATTGCTACGTTTTCAGCCTGCCACTTTACAACTGGATTTTCGATCACCTGATCAATCCATCCAGTAGAGCGGTTTTCTGAATATACAACGATAGCACCAGGTAGATCATCCCCGGTATTGGTGCCTGTAAAAGCTGTTAGGTTATCAGCTAAAGCCGTAAATCTTATAATTTGAGTATGTCCGTTTTTCCATATCGTTTCTGTTATATTCTCGCCCCCTGTAGAGTTAATCCGAATAAGAAATTCATTAGGACATTCCAATACTGCTCTAATGTCGAGGGTGATGTTTGAGATGTAGCGGTTATATAATTAGTTTTAACATGTGGGAAATATCCATATGTGTTATTAACGGTCAAATTAATTGTATAGTCACCCGCAGAACCATATGTATGCACTGGATTTGTCCTGTTGGAGTCTGTCACACCATCATTATTAAAATCACAGATCATAGATGAAGCTGGGAACATTTGATTGCTGTGTGTTATTTTTACTTTCAATGGAGCGTCCCCGGAAACATGAGATGCAGTAAAATCACCCCTTAACTGACTCCAGATATAATTTCCTAGTGCGGTCTGTCCGTTTTCATTCAGATGCAGTCCATCTGATTCGAAAAGGCTAGCATTTATTGCTCCAGGCTCCCCGTTACCCGGATTTGTGTCAGTTGCATCATAAGCTTTTATGTATTTGTACCCAGTCAGATTATTCTGAAAATCATGCATCCACTGTTGCTGATATGCTAAAGCTAAATACCCTCCAGTATCTACTGCCATAGGAGGGACTAATATAACCGCATTAGATCCATTAGCTACAGCCCAATCATACATCGTTTTTACATTTGTTGCAGCTGTCGCTGCTGATCTTCCTGTATGTGCATCATTAGAACCTAGCATGATACCGTAATTTTTAGGATATGGGTAATATGCATTCATATTTGAGACTCCCCAACTAGATAACATCCCATATCCACCAATTGCATGATCTCCAGTAACATTGTTTCCATTTGCAACCATCGAAAAAACGTAACACCATGACCCGTCATTAGGTGTCAAACCAGTATTTGTAGCATCTGTGTTAGAGTCGCCTATGAAATACCAATCCATCCAATCTTCTGAAACTCTGGCGATACCGACAGAATAGCGAAACTCGTCTATATACCCATCAAATGCTGGATAAGTGGCCAATCCAGTTGTGCCTATTGCAAACTGTGTGTCCGAATCGAGTAGAGAATACGATTCTCCGAGATCGGTGCAGCCAAAATATTTCATGTCTTGGAGTATTACAGCATATCGTCCTTTTCTTTCAATTGTATACGTGTGCCAGTCCGTGTCATTGACAGATGATATCGAATCTATTGCTTTATACGTAGCTCCGTTTCCAAACGCAGCTCTTATTTTGCCAGTTGTTCCAACAAATCTAATATCAAATGTTGCGTTTCGCAATAACGCATCAGCCTTTGTATTTCCAAAAATTCGTTGCTCGGTTCCTACGGTGTTTCTTTTTGCTTGAAATTCAATTGTCCAATCTTGTGTACCTGGGCATAACCCAGTAACATTCGATGATCTGACGTAACGATCTGCTGACCTACTTGTTAATAGAGATGATGTACTACCATCAAAAATAGATCCCGTGCTCTGAGTGATTCCATTCACACCTGCCCATACACGCCCCGTTTCATCCTCAAATGTTGTATTTCCATTGCCGTTATCAAAATGCATCAATATTTTTGTGTACTCGTCTGCCTGTAATTGCGTCGCAGATGCCGACCCCATACACAAAACAAAAAAAATAATTAGCAGAGAAATTTTTAATTTCATTATATCACCCTAATATAATTATATCCAGTCGTTGCAGACTTTCCGTTGTTGTTGTTAACTATCAACGAAACTGTGTAATTTCCGGGTTTACCATATACATGAGTTGGATTCTTCTCAGTCGATGTATTTCCATCACCAAAATTCCAAGACCATGATGTAGGTGAGCCTGTGCTATCATCGATAAAAGAAACGTTGAACGGAACTCTACCCAAAATAGTTACAGTCGTAAAATTAGCGCAAGGAAGGACTGAAGCGGGCAACATCGGAAGTTCAGGCTGAATGAGCTCCCAAACATTAGAAGGTTCAAAACCTAAAGCCCAGAAACCGATACCTCTAATATCCTGGTCTTTTATATATTGATATTTTAAAGCAAGAGACTCTGCATCATCATACCATCCCTGCCGGTAGGTATCAACTTCGGTAGATGTGGTAATATTATCAACATAATAAGTGTCTCCTACTACAGCGTTTTGGAGATCAACACGGATATAATATAGGCTGGCTGGATTGAATCGCCCAACTGGAGAAATCTGTTTAAATGGGATTGTTATGTGTTGCCAGTTTCCATTTACTATAACTCGGTAATTAATATAATTCGTATCCTGGCCAGAGAATAACCTAACTACTACAGGTTTTCCAAGAGGTGCTTTTACATCCAGATTGACATAGTTTGCAGAAGATATATCCCATCTTGAACTATTCCTTAGAACTAAAAATACAGAACTGTTTCTAGTTGCAACTGATTTATATGATCCTTTTTCTACAGTTCTGTTAACATGATAATCATAAGTAGTAGATCCTAAACTATCACAATTATTTAGAACAACTTGTTTATTAGTCCCGCTACTATCATTTAAATAGTAATAGTATGGAGTGTTTGAATCAGAATCCCATTGTTTACCGTATGTCTGGATTTTCTTATCAACATTTTTTAAATGGAATTCCCCTATCACTGATTGAATAGAAGCTCCAGGGCTGTTAGATGTCGCAATATATTCGTATCCGTAGAATGGAACTCCATAAACAATTTTATCTTTTCCATAAACCTTTGATTGTTCAGCTATTGAGAATCTAAGCCCATATCTGGTAGAATCATTATAATAGGGAGAGTTCGCACCTGTAGGACCATTATAATGATAATCATAACCCATAATAAAGACAAAATCTATATAATTGCTCAAATTTCTGTTTTGGAATGTTGTAGTAACTCCCTCAAAGTATGGGGGTGTACAGAATGCAACCGTATATTCCGGATTTATGGACTTTACTTTTTTATAGAGTTTTCTCATAAACTCTTCAAAAAGGGGAGTGTTTGAGGTTCCGGTGTAACTATTTGTGCTTGAAGGGTACTCAAAATCAAGAATAATGCCTTCTGCACCAGTTTGATTGATTTTGTCCGCTACACTATTAACAAATTCGTCCTGATGGTAAGCAAGTATATTATCTGAATTAGATGAGCCTGTTCCGGCACTAATTAATGTCTTTACACCATGTACTTTTGCATTAGAAAAAATGATGTTAGAATGTCTATTTGTATCTGCGTTATTATCTATAAGAGTCCCGTCTGCATTTATTTTCCAATCGATGTTTGCAACGTGAGTTAATGCTGTCCAATTTGGCTGATAAGTTTCAGGATTTGTATTTGGATGCCAAAAACCAAGAGAAATATTAGTTGATGCAGATGCACACGAAACCAAAGTTAGAAAAATCAAAATTGATATTGCAAAGTTAAATTTAATTTTATTTATATTGTTAACACTATTAACAAAAGATTTTAAAAAAAATGTCATTCTGTGACCACCTGTTTAACTGGGAAACCTCCCCATTCTCTCAATTCATCGTCTGTAATTTTTCCAGTGTTTGCCCATTCGAGCATATCCTGAGCTGTCATCTGAGGTAAGCTGAGCTCGTCAAAAACAATTTCTACAGTATCAGGACTTTTATTTTGCAGGCTTAACCGCCTGTTTATGAAATCATTAACGATGTTAGAAAGGTTCAGCTGGAGATTTTCCAGAACTACCATCCTGGAATTTTCAGAAACGTAACCTGCAGCGTAAGTGCTCCCCTTCGAATCCCCCATAGAGAGATCAGACTGCAAGAACCCAAGCTGGATTTCAGTCTCGAGGGCCTTTTTAAACTGCATTACATCTAATTTGCCCATTGCGTCTACAGGAGTTGCTTTAGCTATGCCCACGAGATCTTCGTTCTGGCTGAGGTTCTTGTTACTTTCCATCCAGGCGTCGATTTCTTTCTGAAATTTATCAAAAGAAATTATTCCTTTTTCGACTAGCATCTCCATGAAAGGAAAAGAATAAGAATACCGACCCATGCCGTATTTTCTGACAAACTCGACATAGCCCTGGTTGATGATATGCAAGTACCGAATTGAGAGCTCGATGGGATCTACCAGGCTTTCACCATACAAGCCGATGGTCTCCCTTTTCTTCAGGTCCAGCTGCTTTGAATCCCACTCGTTTATGGTCCCGTAAATGACCTGATCTGCCCTGTAGGGTATCTCTTTAACTGTACCCGTCGACCCTTCGTTCACGATGAAAAATTTAGGATCTGGTTCAAGCAGTTGTTTACCTGAAGTTTTGGGATCAAACCCTTCAGGGATTATAGTAGTATATCCCATGATAAGAGGCCTGAGCTTCAGTTTATCTGCGTTTCCAACTGCCCGGCCTGCAAAGGTCCCGTCCCTGAACAGGGAGCCGGCAACAGTTTGAACCTGGCCTATGAGATTTGTTCTCTTAGCCCATTTCTGAAACTCTTTTACAACGGTTTTCTTACCGTCGAAATCCATCCCCTTTGTCAAGCTGGTCTTGAGTTTCATCATTCCGATGCTTGCATAAGGAGTACTCTTAACCAATTGCTGATATCTAAAAAAGCGATTCGTTGTATCAAAATTAGTATAATCCCCAAATTCAGTAGGATTGTCTTTTTTCTCAAGAACTCCAGCAGCAGCAGCTAATCTAAACTCGCTTCGTGGTTGAGAGACAGCTGCATCAATCGTAGGCATCAAATCACTACACAGGGCTCTTCATAGCCTCTAAAAACATAGTTCCTATGACCAGGGCTTTCTGTTCGACTGGGAGCTCAGGGGAGTTGTCAAGCTCCTTTCCCTTCGCAATGATGCTGTTCAGTTCGTCAACTGAGATATTTCCGACAAGCTCAGCAACATTTTCGAGGGCTGCATTGCTTTCAACCAAGGACTTGATCTTAGCCTTTCCAGCCTCGATCTTTTCTGCAGGATACACGATTCTGCCAGTGGCTCTGAGCGAAAGATACGAACCAATTAGAGTGATCAAAGCACCAATTATCACTTTAAGGTAAGAATCCAATAATTCTGGTGTCATTGTCATAAGAAATCCTCCAGACTTGTTAACGCTGTTAACAATATAAAAAATAGATGTTTAAGAATAAAAAAGTATGTATTATTGAAAAAAGTCCGGGTAAAAGCAATATTTTTAGGGTTTTTGCTAAAGCCTAGCCCTGGAAAGTTAGGCTTTAGCTAATCGCATTAAGATGCAGGGAGTTGTTAGACTGTCTTCCTGGAGTAGGGACATAGAGAGACGTGTAGACAGTCTAACATCACTCAGTTACAATTTGTATTATAATATATAAATTATCTTGAGCGAGTTCTTGCCATGTTGGATAGGGTGAAATCATCAGATCCTTGTGGACCACCCATTAAATACCAGATGGCCCAAACTTCCGCATCTATTCTGTTTGGAGATTCTCCTTCTCCTGGGACCCAGTCGGTCTGCTCTTCTTCTAGCTCTGGGAAATACCCCACATGATGAACACGACCCTGCTCATAAAGAGAACTCACAGGTTCTGCTCTGGCAGCTTTCCCTCTGGAGGCATGAACATCCTTGAAAGGTATATTTGCACCTACAGATTTCACGTTGGCTTCCACGAGATCACCACCGTTATTTACTTCTCCAATTACTTTATCAGCGTTATGTTTATTATATGCGCTTACGGTAGCTACAGCCCATTCGTGAGGGGTTCCTTGTATCGTATAGTCTCCCAAAATATAATAATGTGGGACCGGTCTTCCTGTTTTTTTATCCGGAGCTCCTTTGCTGGTAGAACCTGCAACGATAATACCAGTTGCATTAGAATTTGGGTTTGATGTTACTGCAGGATCTACACCTACAGCGATTTTATCTAGCTCTGGGGCGCTCGTAACTCTTGCATCATCAATCCATTTCATCTTCCAAAGAGCATTGGGATTATCGTCCAGGATATCTCCGTTAAGTTCCTGCCTGCCTTGACGTGTCCCGCTGTATTTTTCGAGCATCCGATTTAAAAATAGAGGATTCAGGTTAGTTGCGTTTTCAAGTGTGTTCCCTTTAGTTATTACGGTTCGTTTATCTGCAACAATATCTTTAATCAGCCTTATTGGTCTTGGAGTGGTCGTGCAGACAACCTGAGGGTTATCGCCCTGGCGCAGGCCAAATTCAAGGTTGTCCCAGGTTTCCCTTGCTTTTTTGAATTTTGCCAGCTCGTCCACCCAGGCTTTTTGGTGCTGAGGACCTCTGAGCTGGTTAGGTTCATCCCCTGAGTAGATAATGCATACAGAACCATTAGGAAAAGTAAGCCTTCTCTTCGAAGGCTCGTATTCAGGATAAAACCATGGAGGTGCCACTTTTAAAATTGAGCTTTCCCCGAGCTCTACCATGGTATCCCGGACATCTGCCTTAGTCTGGCCTACTAACGCGATAGGCGAATATCCTTCGGATGCCCATTTGATAACTGTTTCTGCTCCCACGCGACTTTTTCCATAACCGCGACCCGATAGTAACATCCAGGTAAACCAGTCTCCCATCGGAAGCATTTGAGCAGGTCGAGCCCAAAACTGCCAATCATAATTAAGAGCTAGTGCCTGTTCATTCGTCAGGCTTTTCCAGAAGCTCATTTGTTCTGAGTCTGGAAGCAATGCCAGCAATTCTGCCTGCGAGTAGTTCACGCGCTCCCTCGAGTTCGCCTTTTATATTAGCGTTGATTTCATGTTTCTGGGTTTTAATACTCTGAATATCTGATAGGAATTCAGCCCAATCCAAAACAGTATTTTTATCTTCCTTGAGCTTGTCTTCCTTTTCTTTCATGGCCTTCAACGCGAGTCTAACCAATCCGGCTTTCGTTGCCTTCTCGTTTTCAAGAGTTAATCTATCGACTTCTTTTAAAAAAATATCCGATTGTCTCCAGTCATATAGAGTTCTTTCATTAACCCCCACTATAGCAGCTACATCTTCATAATTATTAGTGCCTTCCGATAGTAGAAGAGCTGCTCGTTTTCTTTGAGGAGTCCATTTGAAAACCGGAGGTTTTGGGGTTTTATTTTTTACCGGTTTTGTCTTTTTCTTCTGGACCGCCATAATATCACTTATATATTGTCAGTTGTTTTTATAATGTTAACGCCGTTAACTGGAGTTAAATAAAAAAATAATATCGTCTTTTTCAAGATCTGTTTTCTTAAACACAGGTTTCCTGATATTGTACGGGCACCACTCAGGAGCTGTAGGGTCAAAAAATGGAAATGGACAGGAATGAGATGGAGAACATAGGGAACATAGCCAGATTTGCATTGGGGGAATCACCTTTAACAGCTTACCTTTTGATAGACATAATGCCGTTCAGCAACCATAATATCATCCAAACATTCATTATCAGTCCTCGTAAGACTGCATGTATCACACGATTTGAAAGTTTCTTCAGTTGCTCCAAATCTGAGATTGCAGCCGATAATTACATGTTTGTATTTTTGTTTACTCCGTTTCATCTTCTTCCTCTTCGGATTTTTGATTTTTTTAACAAGAAACGTTTGGAGCCTGTTTTATTGGGCCCCTATAGACATCTTGAACAACATCATAGGTATTTTTCTTAGTTTTTTCAAATTTAATTAGATCATCAATGCTTCTGAAAAATTCCCTATGTATCCATATCAGACCGTCCTTTGGGTTCTTAACTTTGTAAATTAAAACCTATTTAGAGCGTGTAAAGTGTCTCATAAGAAACCCCCATATTACCTTGTTCTTGTTTCTCTTCAGGTTTTTCTTCAATACGGGTTTCAAAGAGTAATTTCATTTTACATGGAGTAGATTTAGAACAGAATACACAATCCCAGCAACCTCTTTTCCATAAAGTTTGTATTTTATTACAATCATGCGAATTTTCAGGCGTGAATTTTATAAGTATCCCTCCTCTCCTTCTTCCTCTTCTGGTTTTTCTTCATGTTCAATCTCATCTCTTTTCTTCCCCGGCCGGATAGATAAGGACCTCCAGTAAGAATCCATACAAGGTGAGTTATGAGAATGGCCTGTAGGGAAGTTATAGCCTTCGGGTCCAGGAAATGTAAATTTGAAATTCGGATTATGTTTGAATGTTTGTGTTTGTTTTTTCTGGGTATGTTTATTGAGAAGCATAATTTAGCAATATGTAAAAGGTCTTTTCAGCTCCTTCTTGAATAATAACGTCTTAATTTGTCCTCTTTCACAGTCATAATGGGATGAGAAAAATTGACAATTTCAAGTGGATTATCAATATTTTCCAGAATGGAAATCGACTCTAAGAGCTCTTCTTTAGTTGAAATTAAGTATCTGTCTTTAAAATCTTCAATACTTTCATCTAAATTCTTAAACCTCAAATCATAAGGATTTAAATTTCCGTCATGGTTATCTAAATACTCATAAAAAATAGAAAGAGACTCGATTTTATTCTTTTTTATTTTCTCGGCATATAGGTTAAGAGAAATGATGAACTTCTCTACGTTTTTATTTAAAAACTTAAGTTTTTGATTGTTAGTATCAAATTCCCTTAAATATCTCAATTTTGAATATCCGATTATATTATCTGCCTTGCCTTTATTACATTCTCTACAAGCTGTTATTAAATTATCTAGATCGTCTTTTCCACCTAAGTGAACAGGAATTAAGTGATCTGCTTCAATTATTACTTCTGGGGGTTTTCTCCCACAATATCGACACGTAAAGTTATCTCTTTCTAAAGCTTGAAATCTTATTTTTTGATTCATTGAAATTTCACCTTTTTACCCAATTTCCACATGTATTGTCGGCATCCGTGGATTTTCTATAAGTACTACAATACTCTGTCTTGGAGTTCCATTTTTTACAAGCTACACAACCTAAGAGACTGTTGTCTTTCAGTAACCCTCTTACAATGGCCTCTGCCGTATCCCTATCTTTGAATTTATAAGTCTCAGTGATGTATTTCCAATCAATTGTCTTCCTGTTAATCTGATTTGCAAGATAGGTCTTTATCTCCTCGAATTTTTCATAAAATATCGAGTCAACGTCTGGAATTGTTACTTCTTCCACTGTTTTCTTTTGCTGACTTTTTCTTTGTTTCATCATAAATTCAATTTCAGGAAGTGTGTGCTCGGCTTCAGATAGTTCAGTCCTTAATTTCTGAATACGTATTTTCTGCATTTCGTCTGGAGCGTGAATTGAGAGAAATTCTTCTAGTTTTTGATCAATAAATTCTGAGATTAGCATACCGTGAATGTTTTTTGTGTTATCGAATAAAGACATTTTAACAGGATCTACTTTTATTGTTTTGTCTATTTTTGCTAACTTCAATATTTTCACCTCCAGCGAAAGTCTACAGAGGGTTGGAGTTTATTCAGCTACACGTGTAGTACACGCACGTGTACTACACTAAAAAAATAGCCTCGGCTATTTTTATACGCTGAATATTCAGCTGATAGTGTTTATTTTGGGGGTTTGGGGGTTTTGATCACACGTGTACTACACGTGGCACGTGTAACTTTACAGAATTTTCACCCCCTTAGACTCGCTGGAATTTCAGGTTTAACTTCTTTCCAACAAATTCCAACTTTTTTCAAAACAGGATCAACAGAAACAGATTTTGCAGTTAAACACTGAGCTATAGCATCTTCAGTAGAAAGGCCTTCTTCCTCTTGACCAAATGAAGAATAAGCGTTTTTAGGTCGTGACCTTCTCTTCTGTTCTTCAGGATCTTGAAGTAGCTTCTTAAGCTGATTATCAAACTTAGGGAACCTTGCTTTTAAAAATTTGATGAGTTTTTCTTGAGTTTCTTCTAGCTCGTACACTCTCTTTTTTGTGTAAGCAAGATCCTCCAAGAGTAAATCAAGGTCCATACCATTTACAAGATTCAATGTAAATCACCTGTATAATTCCCTGAATACGTTATATGAAACGAGTTGTATATAACCTTATCGTTTAACGTCGCGTTTAACGCAATACTTAAATACAATAATGATAAAATAATATCCAGAGTTTGTATGGCTGCAGAACAAAGGAAAACTGATGATGAAATATTAACAGGCTTGCGCAAAGCAATAGAAGAGGCTTTCATTCCTGCCTTTTTGGTAGCTGATAAAATCAACGAAAATCTACCTGAAGACCAAAAAGTAGATGCAAGATATGTTAAAGACCGTCTCCTGGAATTAGAGGAAAAGGAATTAGTTGAGGTTATAAGGTCCGGAAAATCACTGGTTTTTAGATTTAAATAACTCACACCCTCACCCCACCAATCAACGTCTTCCCGTTATCAGTTAATACAACAATTCTATTTCTCCCATCAAACAGCTTTTTTACATAACCTCTCTTCTCTAATATCTTCACGTCCCTTCCAGCACATACCTCTGATTTTCCAATACGGATCCCGATATTTTTAATATTCAATCTCTCAGAGGATATCAAAACTAAAATTTGCTCATAATTTGCAATATCTATCCTACACCGCTTCAACCGTTTTTCCCCAATACTCAGCCCTATCCTACTCACCCAAGATGGATTGCACCCGACATCACCGGCTATATCTTTGTACAACTCACCCGTAAGGATTCTCCTTTTAATTTCTGGAATATTGTATCGAGGCTTCGGGCCTTTTGGCCTTACTTTTAATCGGCGGGCCATTACACACCCTCTGCGAAATCAAAAAGTCCTTTTTCTTCAACAGTTACTACTTTTACTGCATCTTTCGGCAACCAAATTTCATTGCCTCGGTAAGACACTTTAAAAGCTCCAGAATTACCTTCTTTTGCTGCAGTTTCCCAGCTAATCCCAGCTTCGTGATTACCAGGATTGATGCCTTTCTGCTTTGCCAAGGTATCGTCTAATACAAGGTATTTCCCTCTATAATGGTTGACAGAAGGATGGTAAGAAGTAGTCACTAAGAGGCGTGTGGTCAAGATTTCACCTCTTTAAAAAGAAGACATATCTCTTCTTTGCAGTGCTCGGCTCCATCCCCATAGAGGCATTCAAGTCCCATTCCAGAAGTCCACATACCAACTTTCGTTTCACGAAAGTTACATATTTTTTTAAAAGATTCAAATATCTCTGTCAAATCAGGCACCCCACAGCCCATACTTCTTTTTTATCTGGATTATTTTTCTTCCAGAAATTCCTCTTCCATCTTGTCTATACTGCCTGATAATTTCATTAACAGAAACTTCGTCTTTGAGTGATTTTACGACCTTTTTTTCTTCTTCGACAGTCCATTTTATTTTTAATACCGCGTATTTTTGGCTATGTTTCAATGCACAGGACAGCCTGGTATATTCAGCAAGAGTAACTTCTACAGGTGTTATACAAGGAGGCATTCAGCTTACCTCCAAGTGGCCTGTTTCTTCAGGAATGATTAAAAGATGCTGAACTTTTCGAGACACCCTCACAAGCCCATGGTGAGATTTACTGAGGACCTGCATGGTTTCTTGCCACGCTTCAAAAAGGAATTTAGGGAGGTACATTCACATCACCTCAGCAAGCTTTTGTATAGTCGTCCAGGATACCTGCCTCTTTCCGGATCCGGAAAACTCAACTCTAACTGCAGGAACAAAAAAAGAATTTACAATGAGATCGCTAAAGTGAACGACGCAGAAATAACCTCCCTTTAGTTTTTTCAGTTCAGCGTCCTGTACACTATCGAGGGTGACTCTTCCAGCCCGCTTTAATGTCCTTGTATCATTTCTGGCGTACCAGGCTTCACAACCCTTCACGTCTACAGGGATACTATTAAGGACTGCATCATAAGTCCCGCCCACCCACTCAATTTCAGGAAATATTTTTTTCACATACTCTTCACAAAAATGCCCATTCTCACAGGCTTTTGTGTTGCGGTCTATCATAGAGGCGTTCAAAAGCCAACACCCCCAGAACAAACAGCCGTCTGACACCCAGGGTATATCTCAAGATTAGTTTCCCATAGCCAGATCTGAGAGTTATATCTCCTACCGTCTGACATCGAAGATAAAAAATTAGAAAGATCAGAGGGGATCATTCGACCATCCCTCCTTCAACTTTTCCGCAGTTTTCATCGGGTCTGGTGCTATGATAAGGGGTCACCATTGGCCTGAATTTTGCGTCCGGATCTTCCTCAGCTTCAAACTTAGAGAAGTTCTTTTCAAGCTCTTCATCCAGATTGACCGGCTTCTTGGTAATTCCTTTTTTAACGCTATCTAAGAAAACACGAACAGCTGTTTTTTTGTTATTAGCCCTGTCGAACTTCTGGATCTCTTCCCGCTGCTGCCTTAGATTCATGGCCTGCAGCTTCTCCATTTCTTCCCAGGTTGTGACAACTTCACCGGCGTAATACTTCAGATGGAGTTTACCGTCTTTGTCCTGCCTCCATTTGAAATTGTGGTACTTTGGGACTATATTCCATTTAGTATCGTTGTATTTTATCTGACCGTACTGCTCGTTTTTGACAGGTATATTTTCAATATACGCAGGTTCTTGCTCGACCTGGACTGCTTCAGAATGTATGGGTTTTATTCTCTCCAGACAGGATGTTATTTTTTGAAGAGCTTCAATAAGTTCAGGGTCAACTTTGACATTAACGGAGATCGAAAAATTAAAATCTGAGAGGCTTGTAACCTCTGGGTGAGTGAGATCCTGGTTCTCCTTGGTGGTGCTCGGGGTTTCAAGGATTTCACTCACTTTGACCGCCCCCAAACTGTGTCCTAAGTCTCAGATCAGCTGCTATTGCCATATCAATTGCTTTATTCATTGAGTCCGCATAGGCTTTTATTTCCCAGCCATAGCCTTTAGTGTTCTTTGTGAGATTAACACTGCATTGACTTACATTTTTTACAACTGTTTCAAACCCTTCATTTTTGGAAGGCGAAGAATTACCTTCATAATCAGACAGCTGAGGCAACTTTGGCACCCCCTGTAGAGAAAATACAATCATCCTTAGTAGGCCCTGTAAGGAGTTTTTCAAGCGCCTGTATCAATTGTTTCTCCTTATCCTGAGGTTCGGTTGACTGAGTAACTTCAGGAACCACTTCAGGGGCTCCAGGGGTTTCAATAGTTTCTTCTTTAGGCTCTTCTACTGTGCTAGTCTGCTGCTCTTCCTCTGCCGGCTCGGGCTCTTTCTCCTCAGGTTCTTCTACGACTTCAGGGACCTTTTCACTACGCAGTTTTTCAAGAGCAGTATTATATTTTTCTTCAAGGACTTCGATAATTCCTTTTATATGGTCTGGAACCCCGATATCTTTCCAACCGAAATGCCTGCCCTTACCCATTGCTTCCCAGAACGCGATAGGGAATGTAACATCAATTTTCAATTCCCATTCGGAATCTAATTTTTTTACAGCCTTACTATCATCGATTTGTACTATAGCAGGATCTTTAAGGCTTAGGAGGGCCTTCATTCGAAGGTTGAGTTCTTCATTGCTGATCATGCCTGGGCCTCCATCCTTGCAACCCTTTCGGCCTTAAACTGCTGTTCTTCTACGAGCTGTTTCCGTTCTTCATACTCTTCAAGCGATTCGACTGGAGCACGTAAGATAGCATCTTTTTCAGCCTGGGCCCTTAGGTCCTTCTCAAGTTTCTCAAGCTTAGGTATATCGTCTTTTGTAATAGTTACTGATTTGGAAAAAGAGTCTTTATTTTCATTTTTCACAAAAGAATCAATACCTCTGTTTAACATATCACGAGGATAAATTTCAACGCTTGCCAGGTCCTTTGTCTGAATTCCAGCATTGATCGTGAGGTTAAGGTTGACTTTTTCTCTCAAACGTTCAACAAGTTCCTCTTTCTGCTTATAATCAAGAAAATTATGGCCCTTCCTTAACTGCATGTCAATTCCTTCTACAACATCGTTGACGACAGAAAGAACAACATCTTCAAGTTCGGTAAGGACTTTTTCAGAAAGCTCTTCATTCGTTAAGGTTTTTGATACTTTCATTGCCCTTCCTCCTTATCTCCTTTCCCAGGTCTTCCAGGAGGTCTTTTTACGGGCATTTCTTCAGCAGCTGCAAGAGCATCAATCATCTTAGTGTCTATACTCGGTACTTTTTCAGTCAATTCTAATCTCTCCAAAAAAAACATTATTTGATTTAATGCCCTGAATCCTGGTCGTACAAAATCCAGGGCAGGTTTACAACTTCATCCAGATTTGTTTATATTCGGCCTGCATGTGCAGTCTTTTATGTGCATCACTCCTCTTCCGAGGGACGCTGTAACCCGGATTTGAACCTGGGATAAATCCTTACCCAACTCCGAAGCTTTGTGGCGCTCGAGAGAAGAAGGCCTTATAGGAAGAGACTCTAAGGCTTCGGAGAGTTCAGGGGATTCGCTCACCATTGAGCTATTACAGCATTTTGTTTTTGATGGATGTCCCGCTCCGACATCCACCAAATTTAGGAGGCATGTGTCAGACTTTTTCCGTTTTTAAAGCCGTATGCGGGATTCGAACCCGCGGCAGTCAACCTGCAGTTCAGTTTATTATTTTGGAAAGTGGGGTCTTCAGTGATCTGTTCTTATTGGAGTAGGCTTTTACTTTTTGACTGCCCCTTTACGGCATAGAGGAGGAAATTCCCCGGGTAGACCGCCGGGGAATATATTTATCTTGAGTTTGCCATCCCGGAGACTCAAACTCCCTAGATCTTTTGGTACCTGGATTGGATGTTTCTGATAATTTTTGTGGGTAAAACGATATGGCTATGCGATCTTTGGGATGGCTCGATGGATTATGAATTTTGAACAACTCTCTTGCAACCTTTTACAATACGGGCCCAGAACGGATCCATATGAGCTATAGTATCGTCAGACGCTTTGGCCAGTTCTTCAATATCTTGTTGTGTTTCAGGGGGGAAATCAGACAAACTCATAGGCAATCTAAGCACCTTCTGAATTCAGGCAATTATGTACATCTCTCGTCCAACCATCTGGTTTATGTGTCTCCTATAGTTCCGTTCCCGGAGCTCAGGTGTCATCTGCACCAGGCCAATGTCAGGCATATCTGCGACAATTGTGCCGTCTGCCTTTTCTTCGTACTTGATACCTTTTTCCTCAAGGTCCATGAGAAGACCAAGTTTATACTGCCACCTGTCAGGAACCATTCTTTTTGAGAAAATCCTTGCTTTCCCGTAGCTTGTATTTCCGGAGTTTCCGGATTCAAAACCTGCTGCCTTTGGGGTCCATGAGTCAGAGTTCATGCTTTCGGCTCCAGTCTGTAAATCAATTGATCCATCGCAGTTTCCACCATGTTAGAAACACTTGAAAACTTCTTCACACACTCATCCTCGGTGTATTTTATCACCATTTCGTCTACGTATGCAGACCATGACACCGTTCTTGATATTTTATCAGTTGTCTTCTTTGGACGTCGTTGTCTCATATTTGTAATTACTCCACTGTTACTATACTATTAGTATGCTAATAACGTATATAAAATTTGTGCTGAATATTAGCTGGCTAATAGTAAAATAGCAGCGGGCTAATAAAAAACTTTAATATGTTATATTGCTATACTAATATTCAATGGATAAACCAAAACAGAAAATGAAGAAGGAAACGGTAAGTATATCCTTAGAACCCTATCTACGTAAACGAGTAAATGAAATTATTTATAATGATCAAGATTTTAGTAATGTTTCGAGTTTTATATCAACTGCAGTGACTGAATTTATTACACGATATAAACTTGAAAGAGATGAAATTTCAGCCATGGATCTTCTTGTAAAAATGCTTCAAACTCCCGAGGGCAAGCGCGCATTTGATAAAATTGCTTCTAGCACTCATGCCGTGAGCCAAGCCGAACCGGAGATATACGACGCTCAAAAAGATATGAAAGAATTCATCGAGACTATCTGCCCTGAGCCGAGAGAACTTACTCCAAGAGAGAGAGAATTGGCAGCTAAAGCAAAAAAAACCTACAGAAGCCCCTCAGATAATACTGAAAAACAGAATCAATTAGAGTCTCAAGAATCTAATATTACTACTTCTAATAAAAAAACGAAGAAAATCATTCTTTTTGAAAACGATATTCCGAGGGAATATATTTTAGAATAAAAAAGAAAAAAGATCTCTACCGACGTTGTAAGTCAGCGGATCTTTGTGAAAGCCAATTATTTTCCAATCGAGATATAAGCCTCATTTGAACTGAAAATACTTGGCTTGTAGCTCATAATCACTTCTTTGCCCTGGGGCACTGTGTATACAATCCACCCGTCTTTTACGCCACTTGGCATAACTTCTCCACCTGAAAACGTTTTGTAACTATCTGGGATAACGACGTAACTTTCTACACACTCAACCCCATCACAAAACGCTTTAAAGTCACCGCTACTTAAATATGCAGAGTTGCTGCCTTCTGTATATGCCACCTGTGAATGCACAAATAAGTACTCATATCCAGCAGCCGCTTTATCATTAAATTCATTTTCGCTATAAACAATATAATCGGCCTTCTCTCCTCTTATAATTTCTTTTATCGAAAATTCAAATGTATTTCCGGAAGACGATATAACTACCGTTTCTCCAATGCCAGCCGGATTCTCGTAACTCCCGTTAATAGGCGCAGCAGTTTCGGTCTCCGAGGCAGACCCCTCCGTCGAGTCTGCTGCATCTGTAGAGGGCTTCACTTCTTGTACACCACTATTCGAGTCAGAGGCACAGCCCATAGCTAACGCCGTGACCATGATTATTGCCAATATTATGATATATTTTTTCATACTACATTCTCCAGAAAAATCGATATAAAATCTAAGGAAGATGTATTAAACTATTCTTATTTTATTCAAGACATATTTGTTTACAGTGTTTATATACTAAGCAAACATTTGTTTAGTAAATACACAATTTACTTAACGAAAAATTGCCTTTTTTGAAAACGATATTCCGAGGGAATATATTTTAGAATAATCCGTTTTTTAAAAAAATATTGAAATGTAGTTTGTAAATCCTTACTTTTTACAAGTAGAAAAATATATTAAGAATGTTTAAGTATTAATATTTAGAAGCATTTTTGAAGGGCAAGGGATCCGGCCCCTACCCCTCTAGGGATTATTCTTTCCCTTTCATGCGTCTAAATGCTTCGGCTAGATTTTTAGCGGCATTTAGCAGCTTTGTGCTGGATTCCTCAGTGCACCACAAAATTATAATGAGGGACCCAACAGCTGTTGCCACATCGATGTTTATCACCTCGTTTTGTTCTTTATCATTTAGGGGATTGGGCGATAGCCCAAAAAATAAGAAATGTGATTCTATATATACAATTTGAAATAATCGGCATGAGTAGGTACTGAAATAACATTCTATATATATGTAATAATTATATTACTTTTAAAATGTGTAAAATTTAGAAAGATTTATAACCTAGTCAGATCTCCATATGATTGCACCAAAAAAAGAGAGAAACCTACTGGTTTCAAAGCCTTTTGGTATTTCACCAAATCCTCAAGATATTAGAATCAGCTAATTGCTGAGGCAATGTTCACATTATTTAGGGGATGAAGATTGGAGGAGACAAGTGGTTTAAACGGACACGGCTTTGAAACCAGTAGGCACGTATCCCTTTTCTACTTTTTTTCAAATTTATTTTCATTATTTAAATACTAAGTAAACATTTTGTTTAGTATTTCCAGAATTTACTAAACATTACAACTCTTTTAAAACAAACTATTTTTTATTCACTGTTTTTTATAATTCTTCTATATAATGAAAGCGATGAACACAAATCGAAAAAGGTTTATCTAAAAAACCAAAATATATAAATTCGAAATATATTTTCGAAACAACTATAAACCCCATAGCCACCCCCATTTGAAAAACGGCCACAAAAAAAAACCCAATTTTTGTAAAATGGTCGTGAAAAGATGTATACAAAAACAATATGTCCGAAATGTGGCGAAACGTGCTACCATAACTTTCGAGTCCACACTCTAAAAATTAGAACCGGACACATGTTGAAAATGGTAGAAACGACTGAAACAATAAGCGAAGATGAACTTGTAAGAAACATACTGGAATCGACATGTATTTCAGATGGAATCGGGATGTATGAATTATATGAAACTTTAAAAACGTGTTTTGGGATCTCCCCTCAGGTAATACATGAAATAGTAGACAGAATTAAAATTGAATTAGATATGTACTGCCCTGATAGAGAGCATCTCTATTTTGTAAATGCATAAATCAGTGCCCACAAACGGAAGAGGATTTCTTACCAGGAAAAGCGGTCTTCCGCCGTGAGCAAACGTAGTCCCACATAATTATTATAAATACTTTTTTATATATTGTCTGTAAATACTTCTTTTCCTTATATCCAGTTTGAATGTTTTTCATCTATCTTTTTCTTTGTAGTATATTGCATGACCTCCGGTAGACTCCTATAGTAATTTCCATCGGATATGCCGCCTATCCAGATTTTTCAGGACTGCCCGGCATTTAACAAAACTTTTCCGGGCTCTTTTATATTTTTATGCCTTCTTTTATATTTTTATACCCGG
>Ga0209639_1000811_pt1 | contig 38172 bp, 36 predicted proteins | sample EPASupsiteHSE605_FD_187268 | JGI IMG/M metagenome (GOLD analysis project Ga0209639, IMG submission 187268) | Bioremediated contaminated groundwater from EPA Superfund site, New Mexico - Sample HSE6-05 (SPAdes) (version 2) | ecosystem: Environmental > Aquatic > Deep subsurface > Groundwater >... | reverse complement strand
CCTCTAAAATAATGTGCCATCTTTATTCATATGTAGATGGTCATATGCTGCATCAGTAACCATACGACCCCTAGGTGTTCTCTTCATAAAACCAATTTGTAGTAGATATGGTTCATATACATCTTCTATTGTAATTGATTCCTCACCAATTGCCGCCGCTATTGTTTCTAGCCCTACCGGACCTCCGTTATAGTTCTTTATCATAGCAGTTAACAACAATCTGTCAATATTGTCAAGACCAAGCGGATCAATTTCCATTCTGCCAAGTGCAATTTTTGCATTATCCTCAGTTATTACGCCGTTACCCATGACTTGTGCAAAATCTCGAGAACGTTTTAACAGTCTGTTTGCAATTCTTGGTGTTCCTCTTGAACGAGATGCTATCTCAAGTGCACCTTCTGGTTCTATTCCAATACCGAGAATCCCAGCACTTCTCTTTACTATTCTGCCAAGCTCTTCTGGCGTATAAAGTTCAAGCCTTAATATAACTCCAAATCTGTCACGAAGAGGAGCTGTTAACTGGCCTGCACGAGTAGTTGCACCAACTAATGTGAACTTTGGCAAATCAAGCCTTATAGACCTTGCTGACGGCCCTTTACCTATTATTATGTCAAGCGCATTGTCCTCCATTGCAGGATACAGCACTTCTTCAACGCTTTTTGAAAGTCGGTGTATTTCGTCAATAAACAAAACATCGCCTTCACTTAAATTTGTAAGTAGTGCCGCCAAGTCACCAGGTTTTTCAATTGCAGGTCCCGATGTTACTCTTATATTTACTCCCATAGCATTGGCTATTATACCTGCAAGAGTGGTTTTTCCAAGTCCCGGAGGGCCATAGAGCAAAACATGATCAAGCGTTTCTCCTCTGCCCTTTGCCGCCTCAATATATATGCTCAAATTCTCCTTAGCCTTTTCCTGCCCGATATATTCTTGCAGTGTTCTTGGGCGAAGTGATATTTCAAGCTCGGAATCTTCAGGCGAATATTCGGGAGCAATTATACGATTTTCAAAATCCATATCGTGTTCCATTTATATCCCCTTTACTGTTTTGAAAGCTCTTTTAAAGCAAGTTTTATCATATCTTCTACAGAAATCGAAGCATCAAGTTTGCCAACTGCCAATGCCGCCTCTGACTGTGAATAACCAAGCATTACAAGTGCTTCAGAAGCCTGTGCTGAATTACCACTCGACACTGCTGCTCCTGCCATCTCAATCTGAGTTGTGTCAATCGTGCTACCAATTCCAGCTGCAAGCTTGTCTTTTAGCTCAAGCACAATTCTCTGTGCACTCTTTGGTCCAACGCCCTGTGCCTTTGTTAGTGCTTTGTAGTCCGCTGTTGCAATACACAAAGCGAGTTTTTGGGGTTCAAGCTCCGAAAGAATTGCAAGCGACGCCTTTGGCCCTACTCCTGAAACACTTATAAGCATTTTAAAGCAATCAAGCTCCGACTTGTCAAAAAAGCCAAATAAGTCCATTGCATCTTCACGCACACTCAAGTATGTATAAAGCGTAACTTTACTGCCTTTTTGCCCAAGCCTTTTAAGCGTATTCATTGTTGTATTGCATGAAAAAGCAACTCCCCCACAATCAATTGCGACAGTCGTTGCATCTGAATATACTAATGTTCCTGTTAAGCTGTAAAACATAAATACTCTCTCCGTCTTATAATTTGCCAAGCTTGCCCATAAGTGAACCACTTGCATGAGCATGGCATATTGCCATTGCCAGTGCGTCTGCCGTGTCATCAGGCTTTGGAATTTTGTCAAGCTTTAAGATCACTCGTGTCATTTCCTGAACCTGTTTTTTTTCCGCTCTGCCATAGCCTACAACGCTCTGTTTAACCTGAAGTGGCGTGTATTCTGCAATCTCAAGATTATGCTTTTGTGCTGCAAGCATTATAACTCCTCTTGCCTGGCTTACATCAATTACCGTCTTTGCATTACTGTTATAAAACAGCTTTTCGATTGACATAGCCTGTGGCTTGGTTCGTTCCATAATTTCTGAAAGTTCATCATATATACATTCAAGCCTACGGTTGAACGGCATTCCTGCTTGTGTGGTAACTGCACCATATTCAATAACCGAAAATTTGTTACCCTCATAATTTATTACGCCGTAACCAACTATGGCATAGCCAGGGTCGATTCCTAAGATGATCATTTTTTATTCCTCGTTTTTACGACTTTGCCCCTCAAAAGAGCGGTAATTTTGTGCAATATATTACATTGAAATATAATTCGGAATATTATACCACAAAATATCAATCTGAGCAATAAAATGACACAAAAAATAACTTCCATAAAAGCGTAGGGTTATTTATCATTTATTAGTAATTATAAGTTTGTAAAATTAAAATAAAAAACAGGCAATAAAACTAGAAATTTCCCTTTAAAAGGATACCTCTAATATTCATTGCCTGTCAAATAATTCAGCACAAAAACTATATTCTATTTTAAGCTAAATTCGCTTTCTTTACAATATTAAAACTATCCATATTTGCACTATCCATTGCAACTGTTTCTCTAATAAATGCTGAAGATGCTTTCAAACACTTTCTTGCTTCAATTGTAAATGCAAGTAGCATAAAATCATGGAAGCTGTTTGGCAAACCTTTTCCACGATATGTAACATAATCAACTCCGTGTTTCTTCAATTGATTTTCCATCTTCTTTTCCTCGCCTCTTGTCATAACATCAACAGCACCAGAAACAAGGAAAGTTCTTGGCATTTTTTCATTAATGTATGGAAGAGGGCTTAAATATTTAAAAAATGGAGATTGCTTTACATCTTTTACTCCAAGTAATTCTTGTACCATAGAACGAACAATTGGAACATTATTCATAGTAAGACCATACCACTTATTAAGGTCATATAATCCGCAATAAAGCATAGCACCCTTTAACTTAATGCTTGTTGGTCTAACTCCAAGAGCTTCTGCATATTCAGGTGAGCACTGGCAAGCAGCAACAACAGCAGACATATGTGCACCGGCTGAATCACCAGATACAAATACATTATTAAGGTCTAGGTTATAATTATCTGCGTTCTCTTCAAGCCATTTGAAAGCTTCAAAATGAGTTTGAATTTGATAAGGGAACCTATATTTTGGAGGCAAACCATAGTTAATATTCATAACGAACACACCATCGTCTGCAATTTGAAGACAAAAGCCTTTGCTGTTCTTCTTGTCTCCTATTAACCAGCCACCACCATGAATATTTACAAGAACTGGATACTTTTTGTATGTTTTGTTCTTTTTAGAATACAGAAGATCGCACTTTAAAAGCCCGGGATTACTATCACTAAAACAAACATCATACTCTACAGTAACGCTGGGATAGTTGAGCTCGTTACACCACTTATACTTTGCAAAATTGTCAAAGTTAAATACTCCGCCCAAAAGTGTTGATTCCAAAGACATGTACATTACCTCCAAATATTTTTTATCCAATAATATTTTAAGTTTCTTTAATAAAAATGTCAATAGTTTTTTAACTTATATATAAATAAATCAGAATTTTATTTTGCAATATTTGTGCACTATTAACAATTTTTTTATATATGATTTGTCTATAACATTGTATAAATTAATTTTTTATTTTATTATTTATATATGTTTATACATTTTAAAAATTAAAAAGCTTACAATCAAAGTCTTAAATTTAAAGCCTTAAACCAGTTGTCTATTGTGCACTTTTAATATAAAATCACGCTTGCTGTTGTTCGTACAACTAATATTTTGGTACTGTTATCCAAAAATAAATTAATCATTTTAGCATTAATGTTCAAAAATATAATCCTTTTTATAGTGATATCCGTATGTTTTCATAAACCTTATTTTTTGACACTTTTTTTATTGATTTTGATATGTTGCAAGTGATAAAATAGTTTTGGAACAAAACTTTGAAAATCTAAGTAATGAGGGGATTTTTTTTATGTTTTATGACATTGCAATTATTGGTGCCGGAGTTATCGGTTCTCTAACTGCAAGAAAGCTTTCGGAATACAATCTTAAAATTGCATTGCTGGAAAAGTGTAATGATGTCGCATGTGCAACCTCAAAGGCCAACAGTGGCATAGTTCACGCAGGATTTGATGCAAGACCAGGTACCATTAAAGCTAAGCTTAATGTTGACGGTGCTAAAATGATGCCTGAAGTTTGCGAAACACTTCATGTTCCTTACAAGGATATTGGCTCTTTGGTTGTTGCTTTTTCGGAAGAAGAGATGAAAACTCTTGAAAAGCTTTATCAAAGGGGAATTACAAACGGTCTTGATGCTGACTCTATGGAGATCATAGATAAGGATGCTCTTTTTAAAATGGAGCCAAATATCAGCCCTAACGCTGTTGGAGCATTGCTTGCAAAAACAGCAGGAATTGTTTGTCCTTATGAACTTACAATTGCAGCAGCAGAATGTGCAGCAACAAACGGAGTTGAATTTTTGCGTAACTGTGGCGTAACCGCAATCAAATTCGAAAATGACACTTTTATACTCAGCACAGAGCAGGGCGAAATCTCTGCCAAATACATAATAAATGCTGCAGGCCTTCATGCTGACAATATTTCAAGAATGATTGGCGATGATTCAGTTAACATCAAGGCTCGCCTTGGTGAATATGCACTTTTAGACAAAAGTGTTGGTGGTGTTGTTAACCATGTTATATTCCAGTGCCCAACAGAATTAGGCAAGGGAGTTTTGGTTTCTCCAACTGTTGATGGCAATGTAATCGTTGGTCCAACAACTGTTGAAGTTGAAGATAAAGACAGCGTTTCAATTGCACAGGAAGCTCTTAAAAATGTATTTAAATCAGCATGTTTATCTGTTCCTTCATTAAGCATGCGTAATACAATAACATCTTTTGGTGGACTTCGTGCTCACGATGTTACAAGTGATTTTGTTATCGGTGCATCGAAGGTAAACGGTAAATTTATAAATGTTGCAGGAATTGAATCTCCTGGTCTTGCTTCCTCTCCTGCTATTGCAGAGTATGTTGCGGAAGTTTTTGAATCAATCTATGATGGCACTCTTGAAAAGAAGACAAACTATAATCCATCTCGCAAAGAGCCTGTTAAATTCCGTGAAATGACAGATGACCAACGCCGTGAGCTTATTGCAAAGAACAACACTTATGGACGCATTATCTGCCGTTGCGAAACAGTTACAGAGGGCGAAATCATTGACGCTATCAACTCACCTGTTGGTGCAAGAGATGTTGATGGTGTTAAGCGTCGTACAAGAGCCGGTATGGGTCGTTGCCAAAGCGGTTTCTGCGGTTCCAAGGTTATGGAAATACTTTCAAGGGAACTTAATGTTCCTATTAACGAAATAACAAAGTTCGGCGGTAAATCTGATATTTTGTATGAAAGGACGAAATAAAGTGAACTCAACTCTTAAGTATGATTTAGTCGTTATCGGCGGAGGCCCTGCTGGAATGGCTGCAGCACTTGAAGCAAAAAACAATGGCGTTGAAAAAATTATTATCCTTGAACGTGCAGAAACTCTGGGCGGTATTCTTGAACAATGTATTCACACCGGTTTTGGGCTTCACTATTTCGGAGAAGAACTTTCAGGCCCTGAATACGCTCACAGATTTATTGAGCTTGTTGAGCAGACTGATATCGAAGTAAAGACCGACACAATGGTTATTTCTATTTCTAAAGACCGCATTGTTACAGCTGTTAACAAGGAAGATGGTTTTATTCAAATTAATGCCACTGCAATCATTCTTGCAATGGGTTGTCGTGAGCGTCCCCGTGGTGCTCTTGACATTTCTGGTTCTCGTGCTTCAGGCGTTATGACGGCTGGTGCTGCACAGAAGTTTGTTAATATAGACGGTTATATGCCAGGCAAAAAGATTGTTATTCTTGGTAGCGGTGACATCGGACTTATAATGGCTCGCCGTATGACACTTGAAGGTGCAGAAGTAAAAATGGTTTGTGAACTTATGCCTTACTCTGGCGGACTCACAAGAAACATTGTTCAATGCCTTGATGATTTTGGTATTCCTCTTAAACTTAGTTGTACCGTTATTGAAGTTCATGGTAATGAGCGTGTTGAGGGTATTACTATTGCTCAGGTTGATAAGAATCGTAATATAATTGAAGGTACACAGGAATTTGTTGAGTGTGACACTCTCCTTCTCTCTGTTGGACTTATTCCAGAAAATGAGCTTTCAAAGCAAATCGGTATTGATATGGACGGAATCACTAGCGGTCCTGTTGTTAACGAAATGCGTGAAACAAGCCTCTCTGGAGTTTTCGCTTGCGGTAATGTTTTGCAAGTTCATGACCTTGTTGACTATGTTACAAAGGAAAGTCAAATTGCTGGTCTTGGTGCTGCTAAATTCATCGCAAACGGCGGAAGTGCAGATGCAAAATATGCCTTTACAAAGGGCATTAATGGCGTTCGTTACATAGTTCCTCAAAGAGTAAACATTAATTCAACAGAGGAAATCAAGCTTTATTTCCGTGTTGGTGATGTTTATAAAAATTCAAAGGTTGTTGTTTCTGTTGGCGACGAAGTTTTGTATGAAAAACGCAAGCAAAAACTAGCACCTGGCGAAATGGAAAATGTTACACTGACAGTTGAAATGCTTGGAAAAATCAAAGAGAACGATGAAATCATCGTTGCTATAAAGGAGCGATAATTATGATTAAGGATTTGATTTGTGTTGCCTGCCCTCTCGGCTGTCCGATTAATGTTACACTTGATGAAAACGGTACTGTTACTGATGTTACAGGAAACACTTGTAAGCGTGGATTTGAATACGCTAACACAGAGTGCACAAATCCTACAAGGTCTCTTACCACAACTGTAAAAGTTGACGGTGGGAAACTCCCCGTTGTTCCTGTTAAATCATCTTCTGCTCTTCCAAAGGGAATTATGTTTGAGTGCATGAAAGTTATAAATGCTGCTTGCCTGAAAGCTCCCGTAAAAATTGGTGATGTTGTTGTTAAGGATATTCTTAATACAGGAATTGACATTGTTGCAACAAATGAAGTTAAAGCATAAAATTTTATAATTTTAAAGAGGCTACTTTATGTAGCCTCTTTTTTTGTTTATGGATTGTATTTTAAAAGCTTTTTATAGGAAGCATCAACCAAAACGGCTCCCAATGGTGCTGTTATTAATATTGCAAGCACTGCAACGGTTAAAACCATCTTACCGCACGATAATCCCATCGCTAAGGGAATTGAACCAATAGCTGCCTGAACAGTCGCTTTTGGTATATATGATAACATACAAAACAATCTCTCCTTTTGTGACAGCTTAGTCTTAATCATGCATATATAAACGCCAATCATTCTAATAACTAAAACTAAAATCAGTGTTGCAACAGCTATCCAACCAGAAGATACTGCATATTTTATGTCTACAGTAGCTCCAACTAAAACAAAGAGTAATACTTCTGCACAAACCCACAGTTTAGAAAATTTATTTGATAATCTTTTTGAAACCTCATAATTATTCTTTTGTAATGAAGCGCCCATGCTCATAACTGCAAGCAGACCAGAAAAGCCTACTATTCCGTCCAGTGCTTTTTCAAGTGAAATTAACAAAAATGCTATGCTGATTAAAATAATAACTTTAGCACTGTCTCTTATATGATATCTTGTAAATAAAACATTAAGTATGATTCCACACACTATACCTATTACAATACCCAAAATAATTGCAACTGGAATTTTTATAAAGCTTGATGCTGATATTTCCCCACCTTTTGCAAGCCCAAGAAACGATGTAAAAAGGACAATTACAAATACATCATCAACAGATGCTCCCGCCATTATCATTTGTGGAATACTCTTATCTGTTCCGTATCTGCTTTCCATTAGTTTCAACATTTTTGGTACAATGACCGCTGGAGAAACTGCAGCGACTACCGTTCCCATAATTGCCGCCTCAAGAATTGAAACGCCAAGCAATTTTGGGGCAATAATAATCATTCCTGCTATTTCAAAGCACGCTGGCAAAAAGCATAACAAAAGTGCAGGTCTTCCAACCTTTATTAAATCTTTTATATCCAGTGCTAAACCTGCTCTTGTTAAAATTATAACCAAAGCTATTTGTCTTAAATCAGTTGATATCATTAAAATTTTGGGGTCGATTAAATTTAAAACATACGGTCCTAATACAATTCCTGTAATTAACATGCCCAACAGATTTGGCAGTTTAATCTTTTGAAAAATGCTACCTAACACTAGTCCGCAGAGAAAAACAAGCGACAAACTAAACAGCATAACAATCTCCTTTAATTTTAATACATAAAAAAAGCTGATAATCTGCGACAATAAATCGCAGAAGTCATCAGCTTAAAAAGCGGTTTTGGAATTATCCACGGGAGAACTTCATTCCCAATTCATTAGTAATTGTAGCACAGTATTTAATTTTATACAAGTAATTTATTTTATAATAATTGTTGCCCAAAACAATATTTTTCTATAGTATACTTATTTCTATTTTTCTTTAATATGCGAAGCTGTGCTTTCGTCTGCTCGTCCACCCTATTTGACTCCACAATCTTTTGTAAAGCCATGTTAAAAGTTTTATCATCAAAGCTTTGTGAACAAATTAGTTCCATTGTTTTTTCTTGATATTTTACAAAACATACGCAAATTGCCCAAGCGGCAGCCATTTTAACATAGTACCCGTCATACTTTATATCCCTAATGACATCCAAAACCATATCTATGTACTCATCAATTATAAAATAGTCCATAAGCATAACAACAGCAAAGCGTACTTCAAACTCTTTGTCTGAATTAATGTATGCTTTTAAAAACTCCAGCACTTCTTCTCTATTCTTTTTTACAAACTTAAAACCAGAACAGGTGCAGTCACAAACAGACCAATTATCAATCCTTGGTATAAAATTTTTAAGATACTCAAGTCGTTCATCACAGTTGACTTTCGCGTAGCCCAGTACAAAACCATGGAGCATAACAGTTTCAAAGTATTGATCTTCATCATTAACAGATGACACAAAAGAACGCCAATCACCTTTAGCAATTTGCTTTGCAATATCACGCAAAATAGGAATACGGATACCAAGCATATTATTACAGTTAGGTATAAGCTTTTGGCTAAATTCTTTATAACTATCCTCTGACATTTCTTTTAAATATTTATCCAGTGAAGATAATGATTGCCGCGTCCACTGCGTTTCTATAAAATTTATATTTTTCACCACCTTTTATAAATAAAACTTTTATAAAAGCTGCATTATATTCTAAAATATTTTTGTATCCTTAACACTTATCGCAGCCGCACAAAAAAGTGATGCACAGATTATTTCAGGAAACGCAATTCCTACAAGCCATATCTTATTCTTTTGCTTTTCATCAATTTTGCCTGAAATCAAAAGCTTTGTTATTTCAATTACTATTTTTCTTTTTTCAAGCATATCTAAGTTATGCCTTATTCCATCTATTATTCCCGAATCAACAATACGCATAAGTGAGTCAATTTTACCATCTTTATTCTTTTCTTTCTTTGCTGTATCAAAGTTTTCAAGAATCTTTGATACAAACTCTTGTGTAGAATAAATCACACGTGGATCTATTTTAAAAATAGTTGCTGCTGCCTCTGAACACAGCATAGTATTGGAAAAGTGTTCGAATGGATTTTCAACACATTTACCCATATAATTTACAATATTTTCTCGAGCCATACGCTCAACAAGACCCTCACACGGCAAACAGCAGAATAATTTTTTGAACCTCTCTCTGCTCTCCTGCTCATATTGACTCATATTATACTTTTCGCCTTTTTTAAACGAATAAACATAACCGTCAATCATATCAAATTCTTTGAGTGTGTCAAGATATGCATGTTCCATGTATATCTTTGAAAGATCCTTGTCAAACATAAGCATTCTACTCGTATTTAACTGACCTTCATTGTTAAGAGCTTTACTTCTTATATAACGAATGGTCGCATTTTCATTTACTATCATCTGGTCCGGTGCACTGCTAATGTCAACAACCACAACCTCTGTAGCACCAGCATTAAGTGCCATTTTAAGTGGCATATTTTCTGTGTATCCACCATCAACAAAACTCATTTCGCCTATCTTTTTGGTTTTTACAAAAGGAAAACAAGCGGCACTTGCCAATATATAATCTGCTATTGTATCCTGTGGCATATCTTCAACAAAAAGTTGAACAGCCTTTATCTTTGGAAACTGTGTGGTAACAAGACCAAATCTAACTTTTGAGCTGCGAATAAGTGATTCGTCCATCATATCATAGACCAATTTCTGCAATGGCCCAATTTCTGCACCGCCGTTTTTAAGTATTTCTATTGCAAGCATAGAAAGTTTTGCATCCATATTTGCATCCTGTGAAATATCATTTTCTGCAAAGCTTGTGAACACTTTTTCCATGCCCATATTTTCCCAAATATTCAACGCTTCATTATACTTATCCATAGCTAAAAGAGCTCCATTGAGTGCACCCACTGAAGTTCCTATAACCATATCTGGCTCAAAGCCTATTTCACGCAGCGCTTTCCAAGCTCCTACCTGATAGGCTCCTTTTCCGCCGCCTCCGCTTAAAACCAATGCTCGCTTAACACTCATATTTATCCCTCCACAAAATAGCAGTAACAAAATACTAGTTGTACGAACCTTATATATTAATATTATATATAAATGTTTTTATTTTATCAACTTAAATCTAATTTTTGGTAAAACATTTGACCTTATTGGCTTGTATGAGTATAATTAGTATGAGTTTTATTTTTAGTGAGGGCAATATGAAGAGAAACAAAACAAAAATCATAATAAATTATTGTGGTGCAACATTAATAATAGTTGCAATTGTTCTGCTTCTTATGACGCAGGCGATTGATTTTGATGCCATTAAAGCTCCAACCATTAATAATGATACAAACTTTGATCTTAACATTGAGGAGCTTACAGAAATCCAGGAAGGATATTTGAATTTCAAACAGAGAATGATTGAACTTGAAGAATCTATTGCACACTTTGGAAATATTGGATATATGATTGTTGCTATATTACTTCTATTTGCTCTTAAAAGTGTTATAACACTTGTTCCAATTTCTGCTACTTGTATTTTAAGCGGTTTTTTATTCCCTTTTTATTTAGCACTTATAATAAATGTTATTGGGATCTCTATTTTAATGTCTATTAAGTACTACTGGGGGAAAAAGCTTGGTGGTGGAAACATATCAAAATTTGTTAAAAGATACCCAACTGTATTAGAAATTTTGGAACACAATGGGTCTGGCAATCCGTGGATTTTATTTGTATTTAGGCTTGTTCCAAGCTTTCCTGTTAATTCTATAAGTCAGTTGTATGGAAGTATGAATTTTAATTTTAGAAATTATTTATTGATTTCTATTGCAGGATTTTCTCTAAAACTTATTTCATTTACAATCATCGGTAGTAATGTTTATGATCCGCTTTCTTCTGCATTTATTGTTCCAATAATAATTATTCTGTTCATTTCTGGGATTTCTATGCTTCTAGTAAATGGTATAATTTCAATTACTACAAAACATACAGCTGATAAATACAAAGAAACTGATAAAAATAAAAAAGATGAAAAAGATGAAAAAAATTAAGAATAATCATGTAAATTAAAAGTAGATATGATAAAAAGTAAAATTTTTATCATATCTACTTTTTTGTGTAGTATGATTTTTTGTTGGGTGTTTTATGGCTAATAAAGGAAGACCGAAAGAAACTAAAAATCGTTGAACAATATTTAAACGGAGAAGATTTCAAAAGTAGTATTGTATATAAATAGGCTTCATTAATAATGTCTATTTAATCATTTCATTAAATTCTGCTTCCGAGATTATTGTCACACCAAGATCAGTAGCTTTTTTTAGTTTGCTGCCTGCATCTTCTCCTGCTAGAACATAGTCTGTCTTTTTCGAAACAGATGAAGAAGCTTTTCCGCCAAAGTTTTCTATTATCTCTGTTGCCTGTGCACGAGAATAAGTTGGCAATGCACCTGTAAGCACAAAAGTCTTGCCCAAAAATCTATTATCCTTAACCTCTTTTTGCGAGGACATGTTAACGCCTTTTTCTTTTAATATACCTATTAGCTCTTTAGTTTGGGGCATTGAAAAAAACTGAGCTGCACTATTTGCCATGATTTCTCCAAAGCCATCAATACTTGCTATCTCCTGTGAACTTGCATTGAGTATTGCATCCATTGTGCCAAATGTTTGAGAAAGCTCTTTTGCCGCCTTTTGACCAATATGTCTTATACCAAGTGCAAAAATAAGCTTTGACAAATCATTTTGCTTTGACTTATCTATTGCCTCTATCAAATTATTAGCAGACTTAACTCCCATTCTGTCAATTGCAGATATATCCTGTTCGCTAAGTGAATAGATGTCTGCAGTGGTATTTATTAAGCTAGCGTTTACCAATGATGAAAGTACAGCATCGCCAAGTCCCTCAATGTCCATTGCATCTCTAGAGCAGAAATGTATAAGCACACGCAAAATCTGTGCAGGGCATTGTGAGTTGTTACAACGGATCGCTGCCTCTCCCTGTTCTCTTGATACCTCTGCACCGCAGGAAGGACAGATTTGTGGAATTTCAAAAGGTGTGGAATTTTGACCATGCTCTACCACAGACAAAACCTCTGGAATTATATCTCCTGCTTTTCGTATTATTACTTTGTCGCCTATTCTAATATCTTTCTCAGCAATAAAATCCTGATTATGCAGAGTTGCTCTGCTAACTGTTGAACCAGAGACGAGTACAGGTGTTAAAATAGCAACAGGCGTTAAAGCTCCTGTTCTGCCAACATTAATTTCAATATTCTCCACCGTTGTTTGCTTTTCCTCTGGTGGATATTTATACGCAATTGCCCATTTGGGGAACTTTGATGTGCTACCCATTTTAATGCGTTTTTCAAAATCATCTACTTTGACTACAGCACCATCAATGTCAAAAGGTAGTGTTCCTCTAATATCCCCTATTCTTGTAATTTCCGCTTTAACCTCTGCAATTGAGTCACAGCTTTTTATAAAAGGAACTGTTTTAAATCCCAGCTCTTTTAAATATTCAAGCGATTCTTTGTGAGACATGAGTTCAACACCATCCACCTGTTGAACATTAAAAACAAATATATCAAGTATTCTAGATGCTGTTACCTTTGGATTTTTTTGTCTTAGAGAACCTGCAGCCGCATTACGGGGATTTTTAAACGGCTTTTCTTCATTAAGTTCCTGCTTTTCTACAAGTGCCAAAAAAGAGTCACGAGGCATATAGACCTCTCCTCTAACTTCAATAAATGGCACTTCTTTTTTTAACTTTAAAGGAATAGAGCGAATTGTTTTTAAATTAGCTGTTATATCTTCTCCTGTTATACCGTCTCCACGGGTTGAGCCCCGTGTAAACACTCCATTAGTATATTCAAGTGAAACTGAAAGTCCATCTATTTTGGGTTCTACAACATAGCTTGAATTGCCGACAACAGAAGTTACTCGACGATTAAAGTCATCTATTTCACCTTCACTGAAAGCATCTTGCAAGCTTTCCATATGAACTTTATGTTCTACCGGCTCAAACTGGCCGTGTGCACTTCCTCCAACTCTGTGTGTAGGCGAATCGGGAGCAATGAGCTGCGAATATTCCTGCTCAATATCAACAAGCTCACGCATCAATGCATCATACTCATAGTCTTCAATTTCTGGATTATCGTCATCATAATATTTCTGGCTATGATAATTTAAAAGTTGCGTAAGCTCTTGCACCCTATTACTATTAATCTCAAAATCTGTCATCTAAAACATCCTCCAAAGGATAATATCATTATTTTATCTATTGAGTATCCACAAAATATAAATCTACAAAATCATATAGTTATTATACCAAAATCACACCAAAAAGAGTATAGATTTTTTATTTTTGTGTGATCACTTTTGGATTATCAAAGTTTGCATAAGTATCTGGAACAACACCTACAATTACTGTTTCTGCTATACATACACTTGTTTTTACCTGTGTTGAAGAATTTGCACCAGGAAGAACAACATATATATTCGCAGTTATATCCAGCGTTATTCTATGAATTGTTTGGTTTATACCTGCACTTTTAAACTTGTTTATAATCTGTGTTTCTGCATTTCCTGAAAGATTTATATAAAGTTTTATTCTGGGTCCTCTACCAGCTAAAAGTTCACTGCCAAACAAAGAACCAATCGGTATTTTTATCTGTCTATTTTGAATTTGAGATATTTTTTGTGATGTTCTAGTACTAATTGCGGCTTTTAGCCTATTTATTTTTATTATATCTGTTTTAACTGATGTCACACGACCTTTTTCATCATGCTCTATAGTTACCAAGTCATCATATGTTACAGAATCTTCTTCCATTATCTCATTTATCGCATCATTTATTGCTGCCGTTGCAAGATTGCTTGCTTGGCTCGCCGCAAGTGTTCGAATAAGCGGTCGTACTTTTGCATCTATCAAAATTACAATTATTAGGAAAGCCATTATACTCACAAATATTTTATAAAAAATCTTTTTTCGGTTTCTTAGCCTATAACGTCTGATTTTCATTGGGAAACACCCCCAAATCATTTATATGCCACAAAAAAGAAAAAAGTGAACATCACGATTATTAACTGCACCCCTAAAGTTAAACCGTATGATGTGCTGACTCATACCGTAGGATTTAATTGTAAGAATTTTTTATAATCAACTGCTATTGTGTTGTTGTCATAATAATAAAAAACTTCCTTTTTAAACTTCGAATTTATTGTTATCTAAATTCTTTTTTAAAAGGAAGTTTCATATTCACTTTTACACAAAATTTTATTTGATTATCTTATAAAACAGCTTTCTAATAATTGTTTATATACGATACTATACCATTTGTTATTGCAGCTGACAAAATCTCTTGATTTGCTGGATTTGTAAGCTGTGTAACCTCAGTTGGATTAGACATAAATCCACATTCAATCAAAATTGCAGGGCAAACGTCTACTCTTGCGATTCTAAATGGATAGAAATTTGTTCCCCTATCTTGAATTGGTCGACCATAAATTGAATTCCATGCTGACAATAAATTGTTGTGAACTTCCTTTGCTAGCGGGAATGAATACGGCTTAAAGTAATAAGCAGATGTGCCTGTTGCTGTTGAACTCGTACTCGCATCATTATGAATGCTTACAGATATATCAGGTTTTAATTCTGTAATATAATCTGCTCTGTTTGTAAGATCTCTGGTTGTATCTCCTGTTCTTGTCATTACAACATTAACACCAAGTGCCTCGAGTTTTTGCTTTACAAGAGTTGAAAGAGCAAAGTTAACTTTTGACTCATAATATTGCTTGCCTGTTTCAGGATCAATAATTGCTCCAAGTGCGCCTGGGTCAGAACCGCCATGTCCAGGATCAATCAAAACCGTGTAACCACTGAGTGCTGTCGGCTTATTCTTTATAGTTAATACAAAACTGCCCGTTGAATCATCGTGAGATAAATCGTAGCCATAAAATGCACCTGCTTTTCTTAGATACAAACGAAGAGTTGAAGTTCCATTCTGACCTACATTTATCCACTCTGCACTGCCTACAACATTACTTCCGCTAACATCTACACTACCGCCTGCGGAATATGTGTAATAGAAAACAACATCAACATAACTCGCTGTAAAGCTTGCAACATTAAAAACTCTGCTATCGTATCCTTTGTAGTAACTTTGAGGATTTTGCTGAACATCAAAAGGAACCCACCAGTCCGTCTTTAGTTTAATTTGTGTGGATTTTGCTGTGCTTGTACTCTCTGATACTTGAATTTGATTTACAATTTGTTCAGCTGGATTATCTGAATATGACATATCTTTTGCACTTACAAGTCTGCCTGATGCAAGCTTATAGTATTTTTGGTTATCTATCGTAGCTTCAGCTTCAATAAAGTCATATGTATCCTTCGGTAATCGAGCGAAAGTTGGATTGAATTTACCATCGAGAGTCTTTGCATCATATGTTTCTGCATATTTTGATGAAATTACACCAAGTCTTTGGGAAGTCCTTGCATTGACATATACTGTTGCTCCCTTATGAGAATCAGAGTGACCTTGATAACCGCCATAAACTTTTATTGTTCCAAGGTTTTGAACGTTTGGTGTTCCTGCTGGTAATTGATATGAACCAACATAAGTTACATAATCAAAGCTATAAGTATTTGCAAGGTCGCCCTCAGACACTTCTGCACTACCTATACTCATTGGAATTTTTGCTCCATTAATCGTGGCATAAATATTAGAGCCTCTTATTGCTACTGCTTTAATTTCTATTGCTGTACCGCCAATTCCACGAACCTCTCCAGTAGGAGAAACAGATTTAATTACATCTAAAGTATAATTTACCGTATATGTTTTTGTCTGACCCTTGTTTGCAAAGTCAAACACATTATTCCCTGCTTTTAAATCAAGTTCTGCTGAAAAATACCCTTCATCTGTTCTATCAAGTACTTTTCCGTTAAGAGTAATTGGTGAAGATGGATCCCCTGTTCCAGTAAATGATATTTTTGATTCAGATGTATTAATTTTAGTTTTGGATTGATTGGTTATTATAAGATCTGTAAGAACATATTTGGAATCCAACTGACCATTGATATAAGCGGTAAAACGCTGTATATTTGAGTTTTTATCTGCCTTAAAAGCAGCAAGATTATAAAATCCATTTCCCTTGAAATTTTTAAGTTCAGTTGTTGCCATCATTTGTCTTGCAAGCTCGTCCGCATTGCTCCATATTGCATTGTCAGAACACACCAAGTCAACTCTGTTTTTAGCATATAAAGCAACTTTAGTACCATCTACAACGCTGTTCCACCATTCCATACAGGTTTTGTAGTTGGCATTTGCTCTTGCCATTGAATTATCACCATCAACATATATAAAGTCAACATATCCACTTTTTACCCAAAGCTTTGTATCCAGCTGTGTGTCTATATAGGATTCATAATATGATGATGTATTTGAGCCAGTTTCATCATGTTTTATATGTGCCCAAACAGGAGAAACCTCCACACCGAACTCTATTACTTGGTTCGAATTTTTTGCTGTTTTTTTTATATTTTTTATTGCATCATTTATCGCTAACATTTTTGTTGTTGCATCGCCTGTAAAAGCAGATGTATCAAAGCTTGTGATATTCGTCATCAAAAGAGCGTCAACATCATATTGAGCTATTTTTTTTATCAACTCATCATTTTTTTTAATCTCTGCACCTACTGTTATAGCGTCATTATAATTTAAAGTTGCAACAACATAAAAATTACTTTCATGTGCTTTTTTTGATATGTAACTTAAAATATCAAGTTTATCTTTACCTGTTCCGATTACTATTGGCTTTTTTTCAGCAAGAGCTGAAACATAAATAGTATTAAAACCTTTTTCTTTAGTATATTTTAATGCGTCATCAATGCCTGTTTTAATTTCATCAACAGAAAGTTCTGGACTTACTGCAAAATCTACTCCAGCTACAAGATACATTCCAAAAACTTTTTCAGGAATTTTTCTTTTTACTTTCTTTTCTTTTTCTTCTACTCTTGTTACAGTTGTTCCCAACGCTTCTTTAACATCGTCAAAGCCATTTGAAAGAAAAGGAAGTTTGCCTGTTTTTGCTAAAATAAACGCAGCTATTATGATAATCCAGACAATTATCGCAGTTATTATTAGTGCTATTTTTTTCTTCTTGTTCATAAAACATCCCCCTGAAAAACGCTATATATTGACAAAATGTCCTAATACATGTCATTATATCATATCTTTCAAAGATTGCATCTCATTTTTAGTGTTTTCTGCATAAATATATTGGTATGAATATAAAATTATCCCATCATAGCGTTCAAGTTTTTTTAAATATGTAATCTGTCTGCTAATAATATTGCCGTCTGTTTGCCATTCATTTATTCCTGTTCCCGCATATTCATCAATTTGACCACATTTATACAATGCGAGTCCATAACAGATTTTCACCTTGCTGTTTTTCATAAGTTCTGACCACTCTGATGATACTTGCTCAAATGGCTTTGTTTCATTTTTAAATCCATAATAAAGTTGCGGCATCATAAAATCCACATATCCTGTATTGCTAACCCACTCCCTTATATCAGCGTAATGAGTATCGTAATTTTTTTGAATATCTCCCGATGGGCTTATGCCAAGTTTTATGTCACTGCTTACAGCTTTAATTGCCGAATATAAGCCACTTACAAAAATGTTTACATTATCCCGTCTCCAATCTGAAAGATTTCGCTTACCCCCTTGGTTTAAATATTCAGTGTATTGAGCTTTGTCTATATTTTCATCAATTGAAGGATAAAAATAATCATCCATATGTATCGCATCTATTGAGTAATTTTCTATTATTTCCCTAACACCATCTATTAAAATTTTTTGAACTGCTGGTACAGAAGGATTATAAAAAATACCAGTATCCGTAACAATTACCCAGTCATCATTTTCTGCTATTTCATCTTCTCTCCATACTCTTGCCGGATTTGTTTTGTCAAGCTTAGAAAAATCTGTTTCATATAAAACCCTGTATGGATTTATCCACGCATGAATTTTAAGTCCAAACAAATCTGCTTGTTCACACATTATTTTTAAAGGGTCATAGCCTGGATTTACTCCCTGCGTTCCTGTTATGTACTTACTGTATGGATAAATCTTTGACGCATAAAAAGCATCTGAAAATGGGCGAACATGAACAATCACTGTGTTTAGTCCCATTTCTTTTATCTTACTAAACATTGCGTTTATTTTCGCTGTAAAGCTTTCTTGTGTTCCCCCGCCCTCATTTTTCATAGATAGCTCATAGTAATTTATCCAAACTGCTTTCATCTCATTATCTGTGTTTATCACTGTTGGGGTGTCGCTTTTTGTAATAGTCGGCTTTTTTATTTCTGCTTTGTCCTTATTACAGGAGCAAAGTAGAAGTGTAATAGCTATAATAAAAATTAATACTATAATACTTCGTTTCATTTTGTTTTACCTCCCGATATTTTAATTGACATTAATATACTAAACATATAGAATATATATTATTGAAAAACAAATGTTAGGAGAATTTTCATGAAAATTACTAATAACAAAATGTTTGGGCACGGTAAAACTCAAAATCTTGTGTGTCCTCGTTGTAATGAAATTGTAAATATGCAAATTCTTCGCAGCACTTCAGCTTTTGGTACATTCGGTTTTTCTCTTTACAATTATAAAGTTGAATATTTTACAATTTGTCCTAAATGTTCATCACTTTTTGCTGTTGCTCCTAATGCTGTTAAACTTGCTGAAGGAAAAACTAAAGATTTTTCAAGCATTTGTGAACCAAAACTTACATTTATTAAGGATTTGAATATTAAGCAATGAATAAATTTTATTATATTTTTGTATTCTATTTTACCGCCATATCTATTGTGGCGGTATTTTCAACGATAATAGACAAAAAGCACTCAATAAAAAAACTGAATCGTATTCCCGAAAATACTCTTATAGGTATTGCTTTACTTGGTGGTGCTATTCCTATGTATATCACAATGAAATTAATAAGACATAAAACACTACATAAAAAATTTATGCTTGGGCTTCCTGTGATTATTCTATTTCAAATTACTTTTGATATTTTGGTTATACTTTATTGTAAAAATATTGTATATTGACTCTTGACATATTTAAACTAATATATTATTATAACAATAATGATTATCGTTATTGTTATTGATTGGAGGGAGCTATGGCTGGTATAAGACATAGTAAACAACGAGATGCTATTTTGGATGAACTTTGTTCAAGAACAGACCACCCCACAGCAGATGAACTCTTTGTATCTCTAAGAGAACAAATGCCTAATATAAGCTTGGCAACAGTTTATAGAAATCTATCATTACTTGCTAATGATGGTGTAGTTCTTCGCCTTACATGTGGTGATACTGCGGACCATTTTGATGGAAATACCGCACCTCATTATCATATTTATTGCAGAGTATGCCATAGATTATATGACGTTGATGTTCATGAAATTGATTTAATTAACAGCCTAGCTAACACCAACTATAATGGTTTAATTGAATCACATTCAATTACTTTTTATGGGATATGTGAAAAGTGTTACAATAATAAGTAAACGATTATCAATTATATTTTTTGGAGGTAAAGTGTTATGAAAAAGTTTGTTTGCAGTGTTTGCGGTTATGTTCATGAGGGCTCTGACGCCCCTGATTTTTGCCCTGTTTGTAAGGCAAAAAAAGATAAGTTTAATGAAATGGCTGGAGAAATGACTTGGGCTGATGAGCACCGTATTGGTGTTGCTCAAGGCGTAGAAGATGATATACTTACTGACCTTCGTGCTAACTTTATGGGTGAGTGTACAGAAGTTGGTATGTATCTTGCAATGAGCCGTCAAGCAGACCGTGATGGTTACCCTGAAATTGGCGAAGCATATAAGAGAATTGCTTTTGAAGAGGCAGAGCATGCAGCAAAATTTGCAGAGCTTCTTGGTGAAATTGTAACATCCGACACAAAGAAAAATCTTCAAATGCGTTTTGACGCAGAGTATGGTGCAGCAGAAGGTAAGCTTAAGCTCGCGAAGCTTGCAAAAGAGCGTAACTATGACGCAATTCATGACACTGTTCATGAAATGTGTAAGGATGAAGCAAGACACGGCAAAGCATTCAAAGGTCTTCTCGAAAGATATTTTAGCTAATTTGATACATATAACAGATACGCGTCTGTAATATAGCGTTAACACAAAATATTTTATATAAATAGAAATTCAATTCAGAAAAAATATAATAATCTAATGCATTTATCTTGAAATTACAGATTAGGATTTACCCTTATTAACCGTTCTCCCTGAGAGTGATGGTGATATTCACGTCGCAATGTGAATACCACCCTCACTCTCAGGGAATTATATATTTAAGGGCAAAATCAACTGGCAATCCTATCCGAAAACATGATGTTCAACTGGTTTAAAATCATATAACAATTTGAACATTTGATTTTTGACGCCATTAGATATTCTATCGCTTTTTCATATCTAAGTTTTTATTCAAGTTCACTCTCCATAACATACTGAAATTCTAACCAAACATTACATTAATTATATTACGTCATGGCCTATGTTGTTCTGTTGAATTTTTTATTGAATACTTTATCTTTTGTAACTGCTCCTAAAATTGTTGCCACAAAAAAACTTCCTTTCAAACTTCGAATTTATTATTATCTAAATTCTCGTCTGAAAGGAAGTTTATATTAACTTTTACATAAAATTTTACGGGGTGTCGTTTATTATTATTTTTTTTATATTTTGACATATAATATCAAAACTTTTTTACCTGCTAAAATCACTCTGCCCGACAAATATTATAAATATCAGACCCAAAGCACGCACACCAGTCACCTTTGAGAATTGACTTAAAACAGTTTAAAAAAACTTAAATTCAGATTAGGAACTCGCTCGTGTATCTTACGAACGGTTAACTTCAAATCTCACTAAAAATCATATTCTCAAACGATTGTGCGAGTGTTATGCAGGCACACTATAACTTCGATATCCATTGGAACCACTCACCTTTCATTTTGTAAGACTAAGAACCAGGTTACCGTAATTACTCCACGGGTTTCTTCCACCTTTCATTTTAAATTAAAGACCTGTTGTCTTCTCGATTCCTTTCTCTTACCTTGATTACATCTTAGCAAAGATTTTGGTAAATGTCAATAGATTTTTTTAACATATTTTTATTATTTTATAAATTATTGGTTAATTACTTTTGGTATTGACTATCATTAAAACAAGGGGTAAAATATAAATACGAAATACACAAATATTAATGGTTGAATTTTTTAATAACAAGGAGATATATATAGTATGGATAAAGAATATAATCCTGATATCGTCACCGTTGTTGACGAGGAAGGCAATGAGCACACCTTTGAAGAACTTGACCGCATTGAAACTGATGATGGAAAATATGTTGCTCTTATCCCCACTTATGACGATAGCGAAGAAATTCTTGATGCTGACGGCGAACTAATAATCCTTAAGGTTATGGAAGAGGATGGCGAATGCTACCTTACTGCTATCGAAGATTACGATGAGTTTGAGGAAATCGGAAAAGTCTTTGAGGAACGCCTTTCAGATATGTTTGAAATAACAGAAGAATAATAAATTAACTTTTTACAAACACCCTGCCGAGTTCGATAATTTCGGCTAATATTAACCCAACATGTATTTCAAGGGAGCCTTTGCTCCATCAGTGAACTGCAGACCTCCCGGCTTTTGCTGGAAGAAGGGAGCAAGAAGCTGAAGGGCGGGCACCCACCTGCTTACCGCAGGTTACTATCAGTCGTTTCCGGCTTGGTGGGGTTTTGTATTGATTAAAGCGTTTGATATTTTTATCAAGCGTTTTATTTTTTTGCTGTTTTTTGGAAACACTTTTATTACTGGAAGTGATATTATTAAAAAATTCGTATATATTATTTTTGGCTTTTTTATAGGATTTATTAACAGCCTACTTGGTGCTGGTGGCGGTATGCTTGCTGTTCCTCTGCTAAAAAAATCAAATCTATCTCAAAACGAGGCACATGCAAGTGCAGTAGCTGTTATTTTTCCACTGACTATTATTAGTGCATCTATGTATTTATTAAGAGGATACGTTGAAATATCAGACGCATTGCCGTTTATTTTCTTTGGCATCGTTGGTTCTGTTATTGGTTCTTTGATACTTAAAAGAGTATCTCCAAAGCTTTTAAAGCGTATTTTCGGTATATTTATGATTTATGTTGGAGTCAGGATGATTTTTAGATGAATATTATTGCTGGATTTTTGTCGGGCGTTGCTGGGGCAATGGGTCTTGGTGGCGGAAGCTTTCTTTTGTTATATCTCACACTTATAATGTCCGTGCAACAATTAAAGGCACAGGGCATAAACTTGTTATTTTTTATTCCTTGTGCTCTTGTATCAATATTCTTACACAACAGAAACAAACTAATTCGTTGGCGTGTTGTTCTGCCCTTAGCTTTTGGAGGACTTTTAGGTATTTTCTTTGGGATGTGGCTGTTGTCTTCCATCAATCCAAATATATTAAGTAAAATTTTTGGTGTATTTTTAATAATATTTGGACTAGCTGAAATCTTTTTAATTAAAAAAGATGACCCGCCACATAGCAGGTCATCTGATAAATAATTTTATTTAAACAAGTTATTACCATTTGAATCAATTGCAACTATAAGTGGAAAGTTTTCAAATTCCAGACGTTTTACTGATTCGCAACCCAAATCGTCAAAGGCGATTACTTCGCACGTTTTTATGCATTTTGAGGCAAGTGCTCCAGCACCACCAATTGCACACAAATATACAGCTTTGTTTCTCTTTATAGCATCGCATACTTCAATTGAACGCTCACCCTTACCAATCATTGCAGAAAGTCCCATATCAAGCAATTCTGGTGCATATGGATCCATTCTTCCTGAAGTTGTTGGACCGCAGCTACCAATCGCCATGCCTTCTGGTGCAGGAGTTGGACCGCAATAATAAATTGCTGAACCATCAATTTCAAATGGAAGCTTTTCGCCTTTGTCTATAATAGACTTTATCCTTTTATGTGCTGCGTCTCTTGCGGTATACACTATCCCAGAAAGCAAAACTCTATCGCCTGCATTAAGTGTTGGTGATAATTTTTTTAATTCATTAGTGTTTAGATTAATTTCTGCCATTGTTTAAAATGCACCTCAAAATATTATTTGTCTTTTTTCATTTTAAGTTTTACTCTGCCAAATCTTGATTTGCCCTGTTGATCTTCCTCTGTTTTATACAATCCGTTTGGATCAAACATCATAGGCTCATCAATTTCTGCATCTACTCTTTTTAAGGTTACTGTAGAAGAGTCAACATTTTCTGATTGTTGCTCATTTTTGTTTTCTATGTTTTGATAAACGGTATCAACTGTTATATTTTCTTCATTCTCTTTGATATTTTCAACCTGGCATGATGCATACTCATTTACCATATTGTTAAATTGCTCGTCGCTATTTTCCTGCGGTGTATCATCTTCATACTGAAAAAAAGATGAATAATCCAGTCCGCACTGCAACGGTTCAAAAGTTTCCAAATCTTCGCTTGCTCCAAGTGGATTTGCACCCAAAGTTACGTCTGGATCAAGTTGATTGGTTTGCTCCTTCAATTTAAAATTTTCATCAAATCTAACCACTGGACTAAGCGGTATTACAGGTTCAGCGCTTTCATATGCACCGCCAATTGGTGCAGATGAAATAAAGTTTGCTTCAACATGTTCATCCTGTTGAACATTATTATGCTGTTCAGGCTGGGTAATTTCATCTTCCATATACTGCTGTGAAATTTGTTCATTTGACTGAACATATTCACCAATAAGTTCATCTACATTCTGCTCTGGATTTGATACTTCTTCATTTGAAGCTTGTAAACACGGACATTCTAATTCATTTGAATGTTCTTTAGACTGTTCATAAACTTCATTTGTATCTTGTCCCTGTTTTTCTTGGAAATCTTCCTGTGGCTCTTGTTGCTCAACTTCGCTTTGCTCTCCACTTATCATAGTTTCAAACATTTTAATGTATTCGTCGAAACCGCTTACTTTATCTGCCACAACGGTACCTTGAGCATTGAATTCACTATTAATTTCTTGATCCTGTGAATCATTAATATATGTATTTATATCTGGAGCTTTGAACTCTTCATTTTCATCATTGCTTTGTTGCTGAAATTTTTTAGTAACTGACATCAAATTCTCAGTAATATTCTTTATGTCATCTGTGAGTTCTGAAACAATTTGAGAAAACCCTGTGGAAATATTATTTACATATGATGAAAATTCCCCCATATCCCCTGCCGCTTGCTCAATTGTACTCCTAGTACCTTTAGTTATTTTGTCTGCCTTTTCTCTCGCATCATCAAGGATATTTCCAGAATATATATATGCATCCAAAAGCATTGAACCAAACTGCTTTTCTATGTCCTTAAACCTTTCACATTCGAGCTTTAACTGTTGTACAGCTGTTCTAAGCTTTACATTTTCGTTTTTTACTCTATCTACTTCGCCGATATAATCAACTGTGTTAGCATCATCAATTAAAGTGTTGGATGAAAAGTTTTGAACTTCTTTAGTCATTTTTGCCTGATACTGTCTGTTTTCTAAATTAAGTGCATCAGCCATCTGCCTTTGAACTAAAAGCTTTTTTTCAAGCTCGTTAATTCTTTTAAAAGCATTTGAGAGTTCCATAGCACTTTTCGTCGCAAGATTTTTTTGATTTTCATTTTCTTTTTTTATTTTTTCTATATAGTTCAATACATCTTCTTTATTGAATCCATATACTGAACTTCTAAATAAAACATCATCATTCATAATTCATCCGCCCTTCGTTTAAAAAGATTTCATCCTCAACTCCCTGTTTTTAATATTATATCAACAAATCACTTTAAGCACAACTATGTCATACTATTTAGACAAAAAATATCAAGACAAAAAAATACAGGCAGGTTTATTCAACCTGCCTGTATACCATATTTTTATTGTGGTTTTATTTCATTATCAATCCATTCAAGTACATCGGCATAAACTTCTTTATTGTTTGTTTCATTAAGTAATTCGTGACGACAATTTGGATAAAGCTTATCTGTAACATTATGTCCAGTGCTACGAAGTTTGTCTACAATTTTCTTTACACCTTTACCATAGGCACCAACAGGATCCATTCCACCATAGATAGCAAATATAGGAAGTGAGGTTGGAACGCTTTCATACCAACTTGTATGTGATACACTATCAAGCAGTGTGAACAAATCTCTGAATCCCAGTGCAGTAAAAATAAAACCACACTTTTCATCATCTATAAATTTATCTACTATATCATTTCTTGTTGATATCCAGTCATAAGCTGTACGATTATCAAACTTTTTATTAAAGCCCTTAAAAGATAGATTATTAATTTTTTCGCTACGATAAAACTCTCCCTTTGTTTTCACAGCTCTCTCTGCAAGTTTTATTGCTATTGGAGCCATGGCATTCTTAGGAGCTGTTCCACAATATATTACTGCTGTCAAAGTATTACCGTACTTTGCTGTGAATTTTCTTGCAATAAATGAACCCATGCTATGACCAAACAATATGTAAGGAAGATTAGGATATTGCTTAACGGCTATATCTTGGAGTTGTTTACAATCATCCACAAAAGCCTCACCAGCAAAATTATGTTCGCTAAAATAACCAAGTTCATCAATATTATTTATTGATTTTCCATGACCAATGTGGTCATTTGCAAAAACAGCATAACCATTGTTAGCAAGAAATGTTGCAAAGTCATCATATCTATCAATATGCTCTGCCATACCATGCGCAATTTGAATTACACCTTTAATAGTTGATGAGTCATCTGGCACCCAAGACCGTGAATTAATATTTACAAATCCTGTTACCGATGGAAATGTAAAGTTGTTTTTTACTACTTCCATTTTTAATACCTCCTTAGTAATGATATATATTATATCATTGATGTTTAGTATTATATCAATTTATTTCTATAATAGCAACAAAACTGTACTATTTTGACAAAAAATATCTTGTTATAAAAATACAGGCAGGTTTATTCAACCTGCCTGTATTTTATGCCATATTTTTATTGTGGTTTTATTGCATTATCAATCCATTCAAGTACATCGGCATAAACTTCTTCATTGTTTGTTTCATTAAGTAATTCGTGACGACAATACGGATATATGTTATCTGTTACTCTATGTCCAGTTTTACGGAGTTTTTTTATGACTTTATTTACGCCCTTGCCATAACCACCAACTGGGTCCATTCCACCTGACATAACAAGAATCGGGAATGAGATTGGAACGCTTTCATACCAACTTGTCTTTGATACATAGTCAAGTAATGTGAACAAATCCAAAAATCCTTGTGCTGTAAAAATAAATCCACACTTTTCGTCAGCTATATATTTATCTACTATTTCCTGATTTCTTGTAATCCAATCAAACGGTGTGCGATTTTCGCACTTTTTGTTGAATCCCATAAATGACAAATTATTAAGCTTTTCACTTCGATAATGGTCACCCTTTGATTTTATAGCATTTTTGGCAAGCCTAATTGCTATTGGTGCTGCAGGATTAGTAGGAGCTGTTCCACAATAAATTGCAGCTGTCAAAGTATCACCATACTTTGCAGAAAATCTCCTTGCAATAAATGAGCCCATGCTGTGTCCTAAAAATACATATGGAAGATTTGGATATTGCTTAACAGCTATATCTTGAAGTTGTTTGCAGTCATCAACAAAAGCCTCACCTGCAAAGTTGTTATCACCAAAATAACCCAGTTCGCCGATGTTTTCTATAGATTTTCCGTGGCCAATGTGATCATTTGCAAAAACAGCATAACCATTACTAGCAAGAAATGTTGCAAAATCATCATATCTCTCCATATGCTCTGCCATACCATGTGCAATTTGAATTACACCTTTCACACTTGCTGAATCCTCTGGTGTCCATGACATTGCTTTAATATCTGCAATCCCTGATACCGATGGAAAAGTAATAGAATTTTTTACTACTTCCATTTTTATGCCTCCTTAGATTGATATATAATTTTTACTACTTTTGTAAAGCAGTATTATACGGTTGCTTAAATACATACATATATATTATTGCTTTTATTCAAATATGTCAATGTGTTTTCACTTTATAGTGTTAAATTAAAATTTTTGCTATTTTCTTATATAAAATTATAAATCGGATTTTATTTATTATAATGTAAAATGCGTGAATAAAGTTCACTTGGGCATTTTCATTAATAATTTTAAGAAGGGAGGAAAAATAATGTTGGAGAAAGCTAAGTTTTATAGTGAATTTGAAGGGTATGAGCTTACATATTATCTAACTTACACCCGAAATATTCAAGGATTTGGTGTTGGCATTACAAGTTGTAAAGATGGTCTTATAAAGTCTGCTGAATGCTATAACATAACCACTGTAAAACATGAAGCTTTAGATTTTCTCTCCTTTTTAATGAAAACCGCAACCTTTCCAACCACTCTCAACAATATGGTTGAGGATTGGCTGTGGGATAAATGTAATTAAATTATTGATTTATCCTGTTTGATAATATATAATGTATGATACTTTAGTTTTATAAAGATACTTTTGTGCCATTTTGGTTGTTTTTGTTAGGAGGAGCACTATCTTGATTTTGGTTTTAGATGCAGGAAATACAAACATTACTCTCGGAGTATATGTTGAAAATAGACTTTTATTTGTTTCTCGTCTCGCTACTGATCATTCTCGAACTGAGGATCAGTTTGCAATAGACATAAACAGTATTTTTGCTCTTAATAACTGCAAACCAGTAGAGTTCAGCGGAGCTGTTTTAAGTTCTGTTGTACCTGAAATCACCGTTGCTCTTAAAAATGCGGTTAAAAAAGTTACTGGGCAGTCCCCACTGGTTATCGGACCTGGAATAAAAACAGGCCTTGATATCCGTGTGGATAGCCCTGCGTATTTAGGTGCTGACCTTGTTGCTGGTGCTGTTGCAGCAATTTCTAAATATTCACTTCCATGCCTTGTTATGGATTTAGGCACCGCTACCAAAATAAGTGTTATTGACTCTACTGGAGCTTTTCGTGGATGCACAATTTCACCTGGTGTTGAGATTTCTACAAAATCACTTTCAAAATGGGCTTCACAACTTCCTCAAATCAGTCTTGAATCTCCTACCCATACAATTGGCACCAATACCATTGACAGCATGCGTGCTGGTATTGTATATGGTACTTCAGATATGCTGGACGGTCTTTGTCACAGGATTGAAAATGAACTCGGCACAACTGTTAAAACGATTGTTGCTACAGGTGGTATTGCCGAAGAAATTGTTTCACATTGCGGAAGAAACGTTATTCTTAATAATAACCTTGTTCTTGAAGGATTAAAGATAATATACGACAAAAACGAACGACAGTAATTTCGTCAAATTTTGCGTTGCATCCCTTTGGGAGTATCAGCAAGGAGGAATATATATGTCAACAAGTAAAAACAAAAACCATAGCAAAATTCTTTTTCTTACACAATTTTCTATGCTCTTAGCAATCGAGGCTATTGTGTGCTTTACCCCACTGGGCTCATTACCTATTGGTCCATTGGTCGCAACCCTTTCATCGATACCAGTTATCGTGACTACTGTTATTCTTGGCACAAAGCCTGGTATGCTTATGGGATTTTTCTTTGGTCTATTCAGCTTTATTGTTTGGACCTTTATGCCACCTAACCCTGTACTTGCCTTTGTGTTTACACCATTTTACTCGTTTGGAGATTTTAAAGGTAGTGTTTGGAGTCTTGTGATCTGCTTTATACCAAGAATTCTTATCGGTGCGGTTACAGGAGTTTGTATAACATCATTATCCAAACTGATGGGTACAAATAAATCAAAAGCAAGAATTGGAGTTATTTGCACTATTTCAGGAGTATTAGGTAGCCTAACCAATACTATTTTAGTACTGGGTGGAATTTATATTTTTTTTGGTCAAGATTATGCCACCGCAAATGGACTTAGTTATGAACTATTGTTAGGTGCTATCGGAACTGTTATACTTACAAATGGATTGCTTGAAGCAGCTCTCGGCGGTATCTTGGGCGGTGCTATAAGCCCACTAAAGGAAAGATTAAATAAAATGATATAACGGAACAAAAAGACCTTTGATGTGTTTTTAACATCAAGGGTCTTTTTGTTTTTGGTGGCTTTATTATCGCTTGTATTGGTGTAAACGCTTTAATTGAATATTGCGTTTGGCTTGTAATGAAAAAAGCAATATGTAAAGTTTTAGCATTTAAAATTAAACGTATAAAAACATACATTATTTTTATACGTCATTAATTTTTTTAAATTTGCTCACCCTTATACAAGTCACCTACTATGTTTTTCCAATTATTTAGAAACACATCAACTAGCTCTGGTTGGTACATAATATTCTTACCTTTTATAAGTTCAGACCTGCAAACATCTGGCGATAATGCTTTTCTATATACTCTTGTGCTCATCATTGCATCAGCCGAATCACAAATTGCAATTATCCTTGCACTATATGGTATATCATTACCTTTTAATCCATCAGGATAGCCTGTGCCATTCCACCTTTCATGATGAGAACGAACTCCCTCTGCCACACTTAAAAGCTTGCCAGCCTTCAGCAAAATATCCTCTCCAATAATTGTATGCATTTTCATCTCTTTCCACTCTTCATCATCCAGCTTGCCTGCTTTTTTTAGCGTTGCATCTGAAATCCCTACTTTACCAATATCATGAACAGTTGCTGCAACTTCAATTATTTGGATTTGCCATGGCATCAAATTAAGTGCTTTGCAAAATCGTTCACACATTGTTGAAACACGCTCAGAGTGATGGCAAGTATATTTATCCCTCGCCTCCAGTGTTGCTATGATTGCCACAAAAGCGTTTCGATATATTAGTAACTGTGCATTTTCAAAAAAATTATTTGTTTTGTCCATCGCTGACGGTAACAAACCCCTTGATGGTATCATCTCAGCAAACATGTTCCTTTGTTGCTGTATATACTCTTGTGTATTCATAGCCTTCTCCTTAAAGGTATCCCGCATTGTTTTATAGTTTAATTATCTGTGCATAACAAACATATTTCTACTATATTTTATCAAAAAACTATAAAAATGTAAATACAAAGCATTGAATCGTTTGCATAAAATTACTATCTTAATAAAGTCTTAACTTTTTCGTATTGACTTCTTAGAAATTAAAAGTTATAATCCGACTGTAATAGTACAGATGGCACACTTTTCACATTTTTATTAAGGAGTGGTGAAATGTTTGAAATTGATCTGAAGAGTAGAACACCTGTCTATGTGCAAATAAAAGAGCAAATCATGCTTTTTATTCAGCTTGGCATACTAAAGCCTAATGACCAACTGCCATCTATTCGTGAGCTTTCAAAACAGCTTGGCCTTAATGTTAACACCGTTAAGAGAGCTTTTTCGGAATTGGAAATCGAGGGAGTTATTTTTACAGTTGTTGGCCGTGGATGTTTTGTATGTGAAAATGCATTCTCTAACACAAAAATTAAAGAGAATGCACTGCGTGACTTAAGGTATGTTATCAACTCTTCGATTGCAAAAGGCATATCAAAAAACGATATCTTAGTTCTACTTGATGAACTATATAGGGAGGTTTAACGCTTGATTGAGGTAAAGAGTGTTACTAAAAAATTTGGTGATTTCACAGCTATTAAGGATTTATCTTTTACTGTTGGTGAGTCATCTATCTATGGTCTTGTTGGCTACAACGGTGCTGGTAAAACCACTTTGCTAAAAACCGTTGCAGGAGTTTACAGAGCCAATGGCGGTGAAATCTTGGTTGGTGGCGAAAACATTTATGAAAATGAAAAAATGAAAAAGAAAATGTTTTATGTTCCTGACGACCTATATTTTAAGCCTTATTCAACAATGAAAAAAATGGCTCAGTTCTATAAAGGATTTTACCCAAACTTTAGCGACGATACGTTTAAAAAGCTTACTGAAGCATTTGGGCTTGACCCTAACAAGCATATAAACGGATTTTCAAAAGGAATGCAAAGGCAAGCCGAGCTTGTACTTGGAATGTCTACTCATCCTGACTATCTATTGCTTGATGAATCTTTTGATGGACTCGATCCTGCAAAGCGTAACTTTTCAAGAAAACTTTTGCTTGAATATATGGCAGAGAAAGAAACTTCTATCATAATCTCATCTCACAACCTTCATGACCTCGCTGATTTGTGCGATCATATCGGACTGATTAACGGACAAAAAATTGTTTTGGACTGTTCTGTTAATGAAATGAGTGGAAGTCGTAGCAAGTTTAGAATTGCATTTGACAAAGACATGAGTGTTGAGGACTTTAAGGAACTCAACTACAAGCGTATTACACAAGACGGAAAACTTTTCTCACTCACATCCCTTGGAGATGCGGACGAATTTGAAGAAAAGCTTCGTGCTATGTCCCCTGTTTTGCTTGAACGCTTCTCACTCTCTCTTGAAGAGATATTCCTTGATGAAATGGAGGATGGTGACTATGACATCACAGGCATCTTCAGCTAAAGTTAAAAATAATAATTCGTTTTGGACAAATTTTAGCAACAATTTTAAAGGCACTGCTGCATTTGCTGTAATGGTATTTGCTTTTTTGGGACTTATATATCCAGTAATGTCCTTCACATCTTTTAGAAGTATATTAAAATACAGTATTACAGAAGACCCTAACTATGATATTGCAAATCATTTTAAGTATATTCTTACAGACAGCTCTTTTATTAGGAGTTTCGCCTCTATTATCCCCTTTATGCTTTTATTTGCTGGCGTTTTGCTTGGCGTTTCTAAGTTTAGATTTATGTCACGCAAAAACTCGGTTAATGTTTATTTTAGTCTTGGCATAACACGCACAAAGCTTTTTGCTTCAACCTACCTTGCTGGTGCTGTTCAAATGCTTTTGGCTGTATTTGTTCCAATGCTTTTAGTTTTGTTTATAAACATGGGATACATTGGATATTCAAGAGAATTAATGCTTTCTGTCCTTGCACTTTCAATTGGATATTTTGCAACAGTTCTATTTGGATTTTCTATTTCATCACTAATAACAAGTGCTGTTGGAACAACAATAGAAGCAACACTTTACTCATTTATACTTGTTCTTCTTCCAAACATCGCATTTGGATGTATTAATGAACTTATGTCACTGTTCCTTATGGGTAACGAATATGCTATTAATGCAATTTATTCATTAAATGTTGATTTACCATCATTATCTGAAAAATATGCTTATCTTGTACCTGGCAACTTCTTTTCAGATAGCATAAGCTTAACTAGTACTCTTACAAATAAGAATATGGTTTCAGTTGCATCATATGGCGTTGAAGAAGCGATAAAATGGGTTGCTCCAAATTTTGTTCGTTCTATAGGTTGGATTGTTGCATCTGCTTTTGGTTTTGGCGTTGGCATTTTTGCTATAAAGAAGCGTCGTGCAGAATCAGCTGGATTTATGGGTGCTAACCGAGTTGTTAACTTCGTAATAACATTTATTATTTGCTTTGCATCATTCTGCATATTTACGGCTGTTTTTACAGAGTTCATGCCACGCACAACTGCTATTTTGCTTGCTATTATTGGATTTTCACTTGTTTATATGGTTATAGAGCTTATATTAACACGCAAAATAAAGTTGTTTGTAAAAGGTCTTGTAAAACTTCCTATTCATATGGGTGTAGCTCTTATTATTTGCCTGTTCTTTGTTACAGGATTATTTGGATACAGCTCAAATGTACCTGAAATATCAGATATTAAAAAAGTTGATATTAGTATGCCAACTGGCTCTTCTATTGGTTTAGCTACATTAGATTATCCAAGTGAATATGCAAATGTAACATTCAGCAATATGGCGGGTTATCTTGACTCAATCACAAGCGAAAATGATTTTAAAACTGTTACAAAACTTCATGAACAGATTATAAAGGATGGAAAGCTTAACTATGACAAAAAAAATCCAGCAAAATCTGAAAATGATGCAGTATTTGGAAACATTTATATTAATTACACACTTAAAGATGGGAAAAAAATAACTCGCTATTATGAACATGTTAAAGTTTCCACTCTTACTAAAATGCTTGGACTTGAAGAAACTGACCGTTACAAAAATCTTTTAGAATCAATCTTTTCACAGCCAATTTCAAAGAAAGACTCTGAACAAATTGCTAATTTTAAAAAGATTATTCAAGGTGAAAGCTCAAGTATTTATATGCTTTCTAACCATCTTGACATTAAGTCTCCTTTGGAACTTAACAAAACACAGCGTGCAGAACTTCTTAAGTGCATTGCAAAAGATTTAAAAGAACAGACTGCAACAGAAATAAATATGCCAACATCCCAAACCATTGGAGTCATTTCATTTGTTGGCAATATAAATTCAAGTGAGGCGGACTACTATTCAAATGATACTGCAATGTATTCTAAAGATAAAATAAGTACTCAAGCAGACACCAATGAAACACATGCTCCAGAACTTACAAAAGATGCAATTACAACAATTACAAATTGCATATATGGAGCCCCTAAGTACTTTGTTTGTGTTACTCAGGATATGAAAAATACCATAAAATTCATTGAGGACAATGCATTGCTAAAATATTTTGACAATGATACAAAAGTTATTTCTGCTGAAATTATTGACAAAAATATTTACTACAGTGCTCAACCTTGGGCACTGCAATATAACCAAAATAGCACATATAAATTTATTGGTGGTAGAACTTCAATCGAATTATTAAAGAAAGCTAGTATTAATGAACTTGACATTAATAATGAATTTAAACAGTCATATAAAATAAGTGATGCCACAACAATTGCACAGCTTGAACAAAATTCATATTACAATTACTTTGCACCTGCTGGTGGATACTTTGTTCGTTACACTCTTGATAACGGTGACAAGATTATTATGTTTGTTCCCGACAACAAAGTTCCTAAAGCAATAAAAGCCATAGTTTCAAATATCACTGTTAAAAATAATGATAATCCCAACGCAATGTATAATTATTAAAATTTTATATAAAAGAGGTTTCAGACAGCTTTAACTGTTTGAAACCTCTTTTTTTGTTGAATGTTTTTCTGTGCGATTGTAGATGTAGCAGAGACAGAACAATAAAAATATTAATCGTTAATGCATAATGTTGCATTTTGCTGCATATTGTGATATTATGTCACTATTATTTTATCTTGAAAGGATTTGACGTATGAATTTATTAAACAGACCTGCAATCAAATCTGAAGCTAGGAGTTTTATATCAGTTGATAAACGCTGGCTCTCAATTTTTTGGGCATTTTTCATTGTCAGTTTATTCGGCTTTGCAGCTGGCCTAGTTACCGCTCCTATAGGTATACCGTCAGAAAATAGTGAAGACTATTATTCAACCGCATATTTGTCTTTAATAATCATTAATATTTTAATAATTTTAATTATGCCCCTTGCTGTATCACTTTATGGTTATAGACTTAACTGCCTTCGCAATAATGAGTTTAATGCAAAATATATTTTTTCTATCACTAAACCTAATTATTTTAAATTTTTGTTTACTGAAATAGTTAGAGGTATATTTATTTATTTGTGGTTCCTTCTCCTAATTATTCCAGGTTACATAAAAGCTATTGCATACTCAATGACAGGATATATTATATGTGATAATCCAGACCTTTCTCCTGTTGATGCTGTTAGCCTTAGCAATAAAATTACAAAAGGTTATAAATGGGATATATTTGTTATGTATTTAAGCTTTATTCCTTGGTATTTGCTTGGATCAATAACACTTGGCATTGGTTATATATATGTTATTCCTTATATGGGAATAACTGAAGCTATGTTTTATGAAAACCTTAAAAAGAATGCAATTGAAACAGGCATCGCTACACCTGCTGAGTTTGGTGCTTAATTTATAATTTAAAAAATCATATGATATTAAGAGGTTTTGGACAGCTTTAACTGTTTGAAACCTCTTTTTGTTTTATCAACTGATTTTTCGCCCTGCTGTGGGGAAAAATAAAGCAAAAACACAATATTAATGGTATTGTATTTCGCTGAATATCGTGATAAAATATCTCTATTATTTTTTGTTGGAAGGATTTATCTTATGGATGTATTAAATAGACCTGCCATAAAATTTGAAGCACGTAATTTTATTTCAATTGACAGACGCTGGCTTGCAATATTTTTGGCTGGTATTGTTCCTTTTTTAATTGACTCCTGTAAAGTTACTATTCGTCTTTATGTTGAACGAAATACTGATAACTACTCAGATATTTTTTTAGGCAATCCCCTTATTCTTAATTTTGCATGGCTTTTGCCTCTTGTATCTTGGTTGATTTCTCCAATCGCTATTGCTCTTTGTGGTTATAGGCTTAATTGCCTTCGCAATAATAAGTTTGATTCAAAATATGTTTATTTAACGGCTGGCCTTAACTATACTAAATTTTTAATTACTGAAATTGTTCGTGCCGTCCTAATCATTTTATGGTCACTTCTTTTAGTTGTCCCTGGCATTATAAAAGGATTTGCATATTCTATGACTGGATTTATTATTTGTGATAATCCTACCCTCGCTTCAAAAGATGCGATTAATTTAAGTGAAAGAATCACATATGGATATAAAAAAGATATATTCATTATGTATTTAAGTTTTATTCCGTGGTATTTTCTTGTTTCAATAACGCTTGGTCTTGGTTCAATCTATGTTACACCTTATGTTGGAATCACGGAAGCTATGTTTTATGAAAACCTTAAAAAGCACGCAATTGAAACGGGTGTTGCTTCACCCAACGAGTTTGGTATTTATTGAGTTTTTTGATAGGAGTTGTACCCATGGCTAATGTTTTGAGATTATTTGTGGAAAAGAAAATTGGATTTGATATTGAGGCGGGTCATATTTTAAGTGACCTGCGTGAAAATCTTGGCTTATCATCTATTGATTCGCTTAGAATTATCAACCGTTATGATATTGAGGGATTGAGCGAATGCGACTTTGAGCGTGCCTCAAAAAATGTTTTGTCAGAGCCAAATGTTGATATTCTTTCATATAGCTTTGAGACACCAAAAGATGCAAAAGTTTTCGCAACTGAATATTTGCCAGGCCAATATGACCAGCGTGCAGATTCAGCCGCACAGTGTATAGCACTTTTAACACAAGGTGAACAGCCAAAAGTTATTTGTGCAAAGATTTATGTAATTAGTGGCAATATTTCTGACAGCGATTATAAAAAAATTCAAGAATATATTATAAATCCGCTCGAATCTCGTCTTGCATCAATGAATATTCCTTTAACTCTTGATATGCAGGCTGATGTTCCAGATGATGTTGAGAGAGTTTTAGGCTTTATTATGTGGAACGATGAAAAGGTTTCAGAATACCATAAGCAAATGGGATTTGCTATGAGCGTTTTGGATCTTTGTTTCTGCCGTGACTATTTCAGAGATACTGAAAATCGTGACCCATCTATAACAGAGCTTAAAGTTATAGATACATATTGGTCTGACCATTGCAGACACACAACATTCCTCACAAACCTTGACAATGTGGATATTGAAAAAGGTCCGCTTGCAAAGGCTATTGAATCTGCTTGGATTGATTATATTGTTGCACGCACTGATGTTTATGGTGAGCGTAAAAAGAATATGACACTAATGGATATTGCTACAATCGGCACAAAAGTTATTAAAAAGCGTGGGCTTGCGAATGACCTTGATGAAAGCGACGAAATAAACGCTTGTAGTATAAATGTTGATGTTGATGTTGATGGCGAAATTCAAAAATGGCTTGTTCAGTTCAAGAACGAGACTCATAACCATCCTACCGAAATTGAACCATATGGTGGTGCTGCAACTTGCCTTGGCGGTGCTATTCGTGATCCACTTTCTGGTCGTGCATATGTTTATCAGGCTATGAGAGTTACAGGCAGCGGAAATCCTTGCACTGCTTTTGAAAATACATTGGACGGTAAGCTTCCACAAAAGAAGATAACTACAGGTGCTGCACAGGGTTATTCATCCTATGGTAACCAAATCGGTCTTTCCACAGGACAAGTTGTTGAACTTTATGATGATGGCTACACAGCAAAAAGAATGGAAATTGGTGCTGTTATAGGTGCTTCTCCAAAAGAGAATGTAAAAAGACTTGAGCCACAAACTGACGATGTTATCGTTTTGCTTGGTGGACGCACGGGTCGTGATGGTTGCGGTGGAGCTACAGGTTCTTCTAAAGCTCACGATTCATCTTCTATCGAAACATGCGGAGCAGAAGTTCAAAAGGGTAATCCTCCAACAGAGCGAAAAATTCAAAGACTTTTCCGCAATCCTAAAGCTGCATATATGATTAAGAGATGTAACGACTTTGGTGCTGGCGGTGTTTGCGTTGCTATTGGTGAGCTTGCTCCAGGACTTGAAATAAACCTTGATTGTGTTCCAAAAAAATATGATGGGCTTGACGGCACAGAGCTTGCTATATCCGAATCACAGGAGCGTATGGCTGTTGTGCTTGACAAAGCTGATGTTGCTGCTTTTATCGCTCTTGCAAAAGATGAAAATCTTGAAACATCTTTG
>Ga0209639_1000804_pt1 | contig 38527 bp, 18 predicted proteins | sample EPASupsiteHSE605_FD_187268 | JGI IMG/M metagenome (GOLD analysis project Ga0209639, IMG submission 187268) | Bioremediated contaminated groundwater from EPA Superfund site, New Mexico - Sample HSE6-05 (SPAdes) (version 2) | ecosystem: Environmental > Aquatic > Deep subsurface > Groundwater >... | reverse complement strand
AGATTTCTCCAAATATGAAAGATCAATTACTCAAAAGATAGAAACATATTTGAAGAATCCAAGCTTCTGTTTGGTTTCTCTTCCATCATTATGTCGCATTTTTGCTCATTCTAATCAGACTTTCTCGTTATCTTCTTTAGAACAATTCTTGATTGGATGTATGAAACATCATGGAACTGGTGCTAAAATCCTTCTTAATAACATCAAATATCAAAAGCTTTCAGATCTCTCTGAACTCAACAGATTTCTCCAAATCATGTCTATTGAAGACACTAATGATATCTACAATAACACAAATAATGTTCTAATATCATTCCAAAGAGAATTTGAATCCATAAGAGTTGAAAACAAGCAATTATCTGAGAGCATTCAGCAAATCATTTCTGAAATGAATACTAGGTTAAAAGAACAAGAAAACATTAATAGAGAGTTGAAATCAGAGATCAATTCAGCAAAAGCGCTAAATGTAGAGCTGAATAATAAGATTCGAGAAAATGAATCAAAGTTAGCAGAGAACGCAAGGTTAATTCAAGCTAATGAAGCAGCTATTAACGAGAAAAATAAGCAAATTCAAGCTAAAGATGCAACTATTAATGAACAAACCAATCAGATCCGAGAACTTAAAGGCGAGTACCCATTTGAGTCAGATCTGTTTTCAGGTATCTTTGATGGTCTATCTAAGAAACTTGGTAGGAATTTGGCTGATTCTAGTGATGTTGATGTAACAGCATCTAGATTCTTTGGTCAATATCGTCCTGAAAATGTTTTGAAGAATGATAGTAGTTGGTGGTTCAGCGAAAATTTCCCCAATTCATGGATTCAGTTTGATTTCAAAGAAAGAAAGGTATCTATTACATCCTACTCTATGAATGATCGACAAAGAGTCAAGTCATGGAAAGTTGAGGGATCAACAGATGGATCAACATTCGAAATCATTGATAACAAAGTAGATACTACTGATTTCCAGAACAGTAATAATGAGTTTAATGATCCTAGTGCTCAAAAGAACTTTCCAGTTCAACCTAATAACAAGTATTACAGGTACATAAGAATCACATCTACTAGTAAGTGTTGGTACAACTATGATTGTATCAAATTATACCGTGTTGAATTCTTTGGATTTGTTCAATCTGAGTAAAATCTTTATCTAATTTTTCAGAATCTTATTGAAATAATAGAAACTTTTACGATTTGAGACATATTGCCGAATCATCAATTAATTTTGGGGATTATGGTTATTAAAAAACAAGTTTGAGTATTTGGGAAAATTTTATTGGAACACTGACTCTAGATATTAGTAAAAAATGTAGCTAATCGCCAATTTAATTTCCAAATAACTGGTCATCATCATTACTTTGGTTTTGGAAATTTGGCTGTCTTGGGTTAGCCGGAGCTCTACCAGCGCCAACAATTCCCCTTGATAACTGCATTGTTTCGGCAAACATTCGATATCTTGCAATGTCGGCATCACTTACAGATCTACGAGCTCCCTGAAGGGCCAATTCAAAATGCTGCTTCTTAATAGTGTATAATTCTGGATCGTCTTGAAATTCGTCAATGGGTCTCCCTTCTGCAATTGCATTTGCTCTTGCTTCTTCAAGTTGTTTATGAGGCACAAGTGCAGATTTCAAAGCTATCTTTTTAGCTCGTGTGCAAATTTCAGCAATATCTGCTCCAGAGAATCCTTCAGTATAGTGGGCAAGTGCATTATAACTGACATCAGGAGAAACATTAAGTTTTCTCATATTTGCTTTGAATATCGATTCTCTAGCTGGTTCATCTGGAAGTGGAATATATATCAGCTGATCAAGACGACCCGGACGCATGATTGCGGGATCAATGATGTCGGGTCTATTTGTAGCTCCAATTGTGAAAACCGCTTTCTTTGATTCAAGTCCATCCAATTCCGTGAGAAGTTGATTAATAACCCGATCAGAAGCACCGGAGTCTCCAGGAGATGAGCCACGTGCCTTCACAATCGAATCAAGCTCATCAAAAAACAGTACACAAGGAGCAGCTTGCCTGGCTTTATCAAAGATGTTTCTTACATTTGATTCTGATTCACCAAACCACATAGAAAGCAACTCTGGCCCCTTAATAGAAATGAAGTTGGCAGAGCATTCTGAAGCAACAGCCTTAGCTAACAGGGTTTTACCACATCCTGGTGGGCCATAAAAGAGAACACCTCTTGAGGGATCCATCTTGAATTTTGCAAATAAATCTGGAAACTGTAATGGGTATTGAACTGTTTCTCTTAACTCTTGTTTAACATCTTCGAGACCACCAATGTCGGCCCATTTAATATTGGGCACTTCAACAACTGTTTCCCTTAATGTTGATGGATTAGAATTGCCCAAAGCAGTTCGGAAATCATCCATTGTCACCTTCATTGAATCAAGAATTTCCACATCAATTGTTTCGTCTTCTAAATCAATTACATCAAGCTTGGACCGTATACAAAGCATAGCTGCTTCTGTGCAAAGCGATGCAAGATCAGCTCCAACATAACCATGAGTATCATGTGCAATAACCTCAAGATCAACATCATCAGCAAGCTTCATCTTCTTTGTGTGAATTCCGAGAACTTCTAACCTACCAGCTTCATCAGGAACACCAATATCAATTTCTCTATCAAATCTCCCAAATCTTCTGAGAGCCGGATCGATCGTATTTGGGCGATTTGTAGCAGCCATCACAACAACATTGGATCGAGACTTAATCCCATCCATTAATGTTAATAATTGAGAAACAACTCTTCTTTCAACTTCTCCTCCTGTTTTGTCTCTATTTGGTGCAATTGAATCGATTTCATCAATGAATATAATGGATGGGGCATGTTCTTCAGCTTCTTGGAAGAAATGCCTAAGATTTCCTTCAGACTCGCCAGCCATCTTTGACATTATCTCAGGTCCATTTATCAGGATAAAGAAGGCACCTGTTTCATTAGCAATTGCCCTCGCAATCAAAGTCTTTCCACATCCTGGGGGTCCATACAACAAAATACCTCTTGGAGGCTTGATCCCAATATTGGAAAACAGTTGTGGATGTCTTAAAGGAAGTTCTACCATTTCACGTATTAAACCCAGTTGTTTCCTGCATCCTCCGATATCATCATATCCAATATCGTTCTTGTTATCTTCTTCATCACGCTCAACAGGATCCCCATCAGTAAATATTTGTGTAGTTGGGGCAACTAAACCATACTCTCCTGGTTCAACTGCCACAATCTTAAACTCAATAGATCTACCTAATTGATCAACAGTAAAACTATTCCCTTTCCGAATTGGTCTTAAAATTGGTTGGAAATATGGAAGAAGGACGGTCTCAAATAAATCTCCCTTTAATCCTTGAATTGTATCCTTATATGGGAGGATAGAAACTTTTTCACAATAGGGACAATCATTACAACTGTGAACCGAAACAATATCTCCTGGACGAACACCAAGGTTTTTGCGAACCACTTTGTTCATTTGAATCTTACCCATTTCACATGAATCTGACCCAACAACCAATGCAATTGTATCCTTTCTGCGTTTACCTTTGATAATAACACTCTCTCCTCTGAACAACCCAAGCTCTTCCATTTTTTCTTCATTTAGAAAGATTACAGAATTATCATTTGTCTGGGCATCATCAACAATTAAACGATATGGGGCTTTCTTCACTTGATTTATTGCATTTGGATCAGGTCCCTGATTATCACTCATAAAAATGAATTGATATAAAACATCTTTTTAAAAAGTGAGTTTTATTGAAATTTTGTGGCAGGATAAAAGTGTAAAAGTGACAAATACGATCAATAAATCTAAGAATTATTTTATTAACTTTGAGTTGAATCACTTTGTTGTATTAAACTCTGAGAGAATCTGTGATCTATTTTTTCTTCTTCACATCAAGAACCAGCCTTATATTAATTTAAATATCCAATTAATGAACAAACACAAAAACATTGTCTTGATATCAATTCAATTACACCAAATCCAAAGTTGGTTTTTATAGTGAATTTTTGGTATATCCCGAGTTGATTATCGATTAATATTGCAAAAATAATCATGGATATATTCACCATTGTGAAAAATTCAGCAAACATGATTACTTTTTGAAACATGATAGAATAGACCCTTATTGAACCTTTTCATGATCATTAGAATACTCAAGAAGTGATGAAAGAATAATCAATATCCATTCAACAATAATGGAAATTGACGTTCCTGAATGCATCCGGGATTTAGTCATAAAAAAGCTAAAAGATTCTGGTTTTTTAAAGAGTATTGAGGATAAGTTAAATGGAGAAATGAAAAAAACCATTGATGAGGTGATAAAAGAAAAGAAATCAGGTATTATTGAAAGTTCTCTAATTCTTGGTAAGAATCCAAAAGAAATAGACTCTTTGCAATCTATATATAGAACTCTTGAGGATTTTGAAATGCAAGCCACAATTAATGTTTTGAAACTCGAAACTGGGATTAATCCAGATTATTCTGAAAGTATTCCCAACGTTTTCACTGTAACATATGTTCAAAACGATAGCTATGATGATGAATTCATATCTTTTTCGTCGGATAGTAACGTAGAGATTGCTGAAACACCAGAAGTAAAGAAGGAAGTTGAAAAAAAGCCTGTTCAAGCAGCTGAACCAAAATTCATTGAGAGCAAACACTTTGTTGAACCATCTATACCGATAACTAAGGATGAATTTCTTTCAAATCCAATAATAATTAAACCAAATGATTTGTAGCTCATAAAAAACATTTTATTATTATACAAGTCTCTGTTTAGGCCTATTGGGCCTTTTGATCTTCATTGGAGAGTGAGAAATAAGTGAGGGAGGTATTACCAAATCTGGATTACCTTTTTGAGCGGCCAGGTTTGGAATGGGGGCATAAAACATCATGCTTATGAGATTACTCATGATATCATTATCGCATTGATCTTGAATGTAACGCTGTAATGGAATGCTGTCTTCAACATCGTTATTGGTACATCTGATTTCTTGAATAAGATTATATAAGGTTATTTTTGCTTCTTCTATTTCATTCTTAATCATAAGAGAGATATTATTGAATGCTCTGATTCGTTTCCTGGTTTCATTTTCATAATACTGGGAGATCTGTTTAATCTTTTCGTCTTTTGATTTTTTGAGTGCTTCAATGTCTGCTTGAATAACTAATGTTTGGTTATTAACCTTGGCACAGTACTCTTGCTGTTGAGCAATCAGTCTTGCTTTTTCAATTTGTTGAAGGCGTTTCTCCGAATTCATCTCTTCCTTGATTATCGTGGCCTCTCTATCATATAGGGAATTGATATCTTTAATCCTATTTTGGAACAATTCTCTGGTTTGATTCAAGCGATTGTATTGGAATCGAATTGCATTTTCAACATTATTCTTTTTTAGTTGCTCTATTATTGTTGCGATCTCTCTCTTTTTTTGGAATTTTCTTTTGATTATAATTTCGATTTCAGATTGAGTTAAAACATAGGTTTGCATAATCTCACTAAACTCTGGAGTTTTAAAACAGTTCAATGTTTTCATGAGATATTCTTGGAAGAAATAGCTTGGAAGCGAATCATATTCATTATTTACCCTTGTTTGAACCCCATTCATTTTTTCTGAAACTAAAAGAATTTCGTTTTCCAAAATACTAATGCTCTGATATAATGATGTAGACGATTGCTGAGATTGCTTTTGGAGAAAATCACCCATTGATATTAGTTGTGCCTTCTTATTCATAAACTGCTTGGTTTCATAAACAAGTGTATCAGTGTCAGAGTTAGCCTTGTGCATTGCCATTCTAGAGTTATAAATCATTTCCTGTGAAGATTTTGCAGTACTCAGTTCAAAGGACATTTTATTCTCTTGTTCACTTGTTTCTTTATCATTAAATATTATAGTTTCGTTTAAAATGTCATCCATTTCTGTTTGAAAAGCTAGTTTTTCCTTTGACATATTCATTATTTCTTTTTTAATATAACCTTGTTCCTTTTTGTATTGTTTCATAATTGAAGATTGAGGAGAAGGATCATTTCTATTAATCAATTCTTTTCTCACAAGATCAGTGTAAGTTATTTGATATTTTTTAATTCTTTCATGGAAATGTTGGAGTTTTTTAATATCATTTTGATACCATTTGGTAATATAATTTTTAAACAAACTAATATAATTAAGCTTTTTTGATAATGAATCAGCTATATTAGCATTAATCTGTTGACCTTTTGATAACTCAGATTCATATTCTTTTAAATAACTCGAAACTAAAACATCAGAAATTGATATATTTCTTCTTTCTTCTTGTTCATATGCATATGATATCTTATTAATCTCATTAAGGGTACCCATTATTTCCATTTCAATATCATATAATTGTTTTTTGTATATATCCATTAATCTTTCTTTTTCTTTAATTGTTCGAGCTTTGGTTTTCTCATAATCATCATGATTATTATTTATGTAACTCATTTTAAGAGATTTAATATCCTTGATGGCCTCTTTTGTACTTTGAACCAATTCATCCCTTTTCAATAAATACCTATTCATAGAATCCTTTTCAGTGTTCATTATGCTCTCAAATTCAGTCCTAAAAACCTTTATCTGTTTCTTTAGTAGAATCATTTTTTCATTAATTTGATTGTCAATATGTGGATCATCACTTATCTCTCTTAACTTCAAATCTGACTTCAATTTTGTATACTCTTCCTCAATTTGCTTCATTCTCCCATTAGATTCATCAACTAATAGCCTTTCTCTCTCTAAAAAAACTTCATTCTTTACAGGTTCGATTCCCCAATTGTGAGAAAAAAATGAATCTAGTTTCTCCTTAAGCCTATTTTCACTATTTTGAATACTTTGATCCAATCTTTTAATACTTTCACACATCCCAGGAATATCTATAATGCATTCTTCGATTTTTCCACTCATACTTGTGCCAAATCCGACAATTCCACTTTTCAATTCAATGAATTTCTTCCCAAATTCATCAAAACATTTCGAAACACACTCATCTTTATACTTTTTCATATCTATCTTTACCATCTTTATGCTTTCCTCATACTCAATCCCAATTCCTTTAGCGATACTATCTTGAATCAAACCCATCCCTTCCATTTCAAGGTACCTATCCAATTGCCTATCAATCAGTTTAACAACTACTTTAGCTAATTGGGAAATTTTCTTACTAGAATTGTGAATAAATGCAATCTCGTTATCATCGTCCATTATTTTTATGCTTAGTAAGACTCTGACTTCGAGCAAAGGAAAGAGCAATGCATATTTATTTGATTTCCTCCCTCTAGATGAAGAAGTTGTTGATGAAGAAACAGGAGTTGATCTTTGGGAGTTTTACCAAAAACTGTGCTATTCACAAGAACCACCTGTTCCGTCGCTTTCTCTTCTTAGAAAAATATGTGATGGTACGGAATATGCACTTTCTTTGCGGCACTTTAAAATCGGAAACCACTTGTCGATTGTTCTTAAAGTGCTTCAAAGGATTAAAACTACAAGCGAGCTTGATTTGTGCGACAATTCTCTTGATTATAGTTGTGTTGCTCCTTTATTGGATTTCATTCACAATTCTGATTCTCTCTCTAATTTGAACATTTCGTTCAATCCTGGACTAGGAACCAAATCTATCATTACCATTTTGCAGGAGTTTGGAGTAAATAGATCACTAGAAACCCTTGATATATCGAATACAGGCTGTTTTGGAATAGGAAAAGCTGTTTCGCAACTGATTTCATCATGCTATTTGCTTCAGGATTTAAATATTTCAGGGTGTGGATTAAAGCAAACAGCTATAGATCTTGCTCAATCTATACCAAATGGGCAGAAGCTTAGTAAGTTGAATCTTTCTCAAAACCAATTGCACATCCCAGGAAAGCGATTTGCAACGCTGTTGGGTCAAAATATATCTAAGAGCCAAACGCTCCAAGTCATTAACTTGTCTCATAATATGATTACATCTGAAATGGCTCAAGTTTTCTTCAGGACAATTGCAGACTCTATGATCAAAACCATTGATTTATCTGACAATAGCATTGGTGATGATGCAGGAAGAGCCATTGCTCTATATATATCCAAATCTCAAAGGATAAGACATCTGAATATAAGTGAAAACCCAATTCTCAATGTGTCAATTAATCAAGTTCATTTGAAAGCACTTTCAGAAGAGAGTTCAAAACAAGCGAATGCAAAAAAGACTGCGCCAAAAGCGCCTCTACCTGGAGTATACATTATTCTAAATAGTGCAGCCAAGAGTCAATCATTAAGAGACATTACAATGTTGGGGATTGTTGTTGACCGGAAAGAATGGAATGACAAATTGGCAGTTCTTAGCAATCTAAATAACAGAGTATCGATTATATACACATCACAAGAATCTGCATCATATGTATTCCATGAATAAGAAATGTTGGCGAGTAAAACAATTAATGTTTTGTTTGAGTTCAAAAGGATTGAAGAATGTACCCAAATCACTTCTTCCTGATGATTTTGAGTTTATTTTAGTAGGTAATACATATAAAACAAATAAAATACTTGCAGATTTTACTTTCCCAGCAATATCAAGGTTGCATTCAATAGATCCGACAATCAGTACATATATGATTCCAATTGATGATCGGAATGGTTTTTTCTCTTTTTTTGTTGATTTGATGCATGGTATAGAAATCAGTCCACCAAAAGAAAGTTTCCTCTTCTTGATTCAAATATCATCAATTCTGGAAAACTCGGAAATACATAACCATTTTTTTCATTTGGAAGCCGAGAATATTTCTTATAGCAATTGTATATTCATGCTTAAACAAAGCCAGAGGTTTAATTTGGCATCAGATCACATTATTAACGTTGTTGCTTATCATATTTCATTGTTTTGTATCAAAGATTTTAGGGGAATCGAACCTCATATAATGGAAATGATCTTTGAAAGCAAGGCACTTAGAATAGAAAGTGAGGATGAGTTATTAAGAATTGCTCATGGAATGATTAATGAGCTGGGTGGCAGCTACTCTTCTCTTTATTGTTATATAGATTTTCAAGCAGTGACCAAATCAACATTAAAAACTCTAATACACACTGTATCTAAGTCCAAAGTATCGGCATCTCTTTGGGATTCTGTTCAAAAAAGGCTGATTGAAGGCGAGTATAAGAGTATAATATCAAAAAGAAAATCTTTAAAGAAGGTTAAGTTGAATGTTGAAGATGGTTCTGGGATCTGTGGTTTATTAAGAAAGGATTTTTCAAGAGATTATATATCAATTACAACTTCTTCTGTGAAAAATGGCAATCCTGATAGTATTATCAATATTGAAACCACCGATTTCTGGTGTTCAGAGAACTTACCAAATCAATATGTTATTCTGAGTTTGAAGAATATTGTAGGGAAAATAACTCATTACCAAATCAGAACAAATAACATTCAGTCTCAGAAAGTGCATATGCAAGATTGGATTTTAGAAACATCAAATGATGGAATTATATGGAATACTCTTGATTCACAATATCATTCTGATTGTTTAAAAGAATCATGGGCCATTGGCACATTTACTGCAATTGATAACCAGTGGAACAATCATTATCGCCTTAAGATGAATGGAAAGAATACAAATGGTTCATATTATATGTACATTACTGGATTTGAACTCTTTGGAACCTTTTTCTTTTTGTAAAAATTGACTATCGACTGCTTGTAACAGTTAAATCACTATTGGCATTTTGATTTGTTTGGGTTTCGAATCTGATTTTGAATGCAATAACAACAAATAGGGAAAAAACAACGAAAAATGATAGCGAGACCCATTTTGCAGATCCATGAGTGGAAAAATAGTTTTTCATGGAATCAAGGCAATACTGTGTTGATGTTAGATTGCCATCAAACTTCATTGACCATTTTGAACACTCAAAATATGATTGGATGAAATATTTCACTGGAGGGTATGTCCACATTATAGGGAGATCATCAAGATTATTAAAGTAAAATTGGATACAAACTAAAAATACTCCAAATAATATTGTATCAAACAGAAGAAAAGTCAAATATAGGATGTACTTTGAAAAGTTAGTATCATGAACAACAGATGAGTATAATCCCCAATATCCCAACACTGCCATAATGATCGGCAATAAAACAATATATATCATTGCTCCTGTTTCTGGTTTTGGCCGCTCCAAAATGATTGCTTTGTAGGCTAAATAGAAAAAAGTCACTAAAATCGAGCTAAAAGTGATTAGGGTCATAAGAAAATACCAAAATTTTACAAAACACGATTCTTCTGTGTTTTTAGCTTCTTGGTATAAGCATTTCATAGGATGAAAATAGAAATAATCAAGCCACCAACTACTAACAACCAAATAATGATTTGAACTTGCAGTTAAATTGCCATATCTCAGAGATATTCTATTACTGGATTCAGATTTTGCAATTCCATTAGGCCCACAATTTTTATTATCCTCAACCATTAAATTCAGATCCTTCATTTTATACGGATTGAAAGTACTAGCTTGCCCAGATAGAATAGAAAGATTTTTGCGATCAATATTGTCATCATTATATTCTATTCCTTCAAGAAATTTGGGACCTACCACAATAGTATTAATCTCACTCAAATAATATATCAGCCTTAAAACAATATCATTGTTCTCGAAGCAAGCTTCACGAAGTTCCTTGTGGCTAATAGGTTGGTTATTCGACATTTTTTTGTCATTTTTATCTGACATTTTTTAATGTCAACACATTCGCCTTTGGTTGATCTGAACGAAGAGGAAAGAGTTCTTCTGAGTTATTTATTACTAGCTAAAATCATAGAAGAGATGAAAGCGAGGCGAGAGATGACTTTTCGAAAATGGCTTCATGTTAATGTGACTGAAAACCTGTTTTCCTTGATTATATTAGTGTTTGCATCAACTTTTATAATATTTATACTTGTAGTTTCCTCTATTATTGTGTTTTCTTCGTTTTACTATTCATCAAACCAAATTCTATGTGTTATTATTGAAATATATGATTTTTTCTACACAAGACAGCTTGATTATCATGTTTTTATTAGTTTTATGGGAATTTTTGTCAATTTTGGATTGAATTTCTTCTTTATGTTCTATGTTATTAAGCTTTTTTCCACAATTTTTGCTATTATAAAAGATCCCTCATATTTTATGAATATCTGGAAACACTTTAAAAACAGTTTATATGAAGAATCAAACGAGATAACATGGGGGATGACAATTGCATGGTTTGTCATTATGGTTATTGGAGCATTTATATATTATATAATTGTTTTAGTCTTGTTTTATTGGCTTCCCTCGATCTCTATTCTGATTTTTGTTGCAATTTCCCTGTTTGGTCATGTTAAATTGTTAATTGCACCTTATTACCATTTTTTCAGTTATTTTGAGATGGCAGATCCTTCAGATGCATCAATAACTAGTTTGAGATCATCATCAGCTCTCCAGGAATTTGCTGCAATTAATCCATATACATCGAAGCTCTCACAGAGGGCAACATTTGTTTTACTATTCATATACATTACTTCAAACTATGTGTACAGTCCCGAGAATATTTTCTCGGTTCCATTTCTATTCTTCCCCATTTTTTATGGGTTTATAACTAGGTTAAATTTTTCTGTTTTATTTAGGAGGATTCCAAAAAAAGCTAAAGCTATTGATAGTAAGGAATACACAATGTATTGCATATGTGTGAATGGTTTTAGATTGTTTTATTCACTCGTAGTTATCTTTTTTGTTTTTTTATCATTTTATTTAGGAAAAGACAACCATTGGAAGTCTCCTGTTAAAGTCTATAATGAGCAATACATTAATTACACTGCTACCAATTTCACTTATGATTTTGCCTCTAATAACTCGGAGATTTGTGAAGTCAAGTATGATAGTTTGGATTTAATGCAAATTTCTGCAATTCCGATTCTTTCATATATGGTTCCGAGAGAGTTTCAACATTTGGACAACCTAAGTGTTTTTCAAGAATACAATTTTAACAATGTTTTCAATATGATATTTGGAGAGAATAGATATAATTATACTCTTGCTAACAAAACTCGAAGTAGTTTTGTACTTCATGTTAGTGACAATGAAACAGAAAAGTATAAAATCTTGGTTTTAGGAGGCTTTAGATCTCCTTTGGATTGGCTTTTGTTTTTAGAAGTGTATGTTACACATATGATCAAAGAGGTTATAAAGGGTGTAATCCCTTTTTATTACATTATTTCATCATTCTTCGCCAGTTTTATTAGCTCATTGGAATACATCATTTACCCATTATTCAATCTACGGCCAAGTATCCTTAGGTTTAATGATAGAATAATGGAGTATTTGCCCAGTGATATTGATTTTGTTGTTGGACAAGGAATTGGTGGTGTTTTTGCCAAACTCTCATCTGAAGACAAGCCTGTATATTCATTTGATTCATTACCTTTAGTTGGGCTCTATTCTGAAAACACTAAAAGACCGAAGATATACAATTTCTTCTCTAATAGCATTTATAGCTCCAGCGATAGCAAACTTTCTATCAATGTTTTTCGAGATAGTGAGTACCAAGTTTTCCCCGAAGTCAATGCATTTTATTCATTCTGTTATACAGTTGCAATGTGTGAAAAAACTCCCAAATATCATGATTTTTGCATGAGTACATTACCCAATAAGTACATCAGCCTTCTGAAAAAGTATGACAGAATCAATGTGACAACCTCCCTCAATATAACTAAAACGGAATTGTAAAGTACTTGTTTACATTGTAAATAAATCGTTAATGTCGAGGACTCCTTCTGCTCATTGGATTTCTGATTCCTTAAGCAAACGCGTTCCATATACTGACACTGTTCACTATGATCCATATGAAATATCATTAGGATATGGCCATCAAGAAATTGGCCACTTATTAGATATTATTGCTGAGCCACAAGCTTCAAGGCCAAGTACTATTAAAGCACTTCGATTATTGGCTGATGTATTACCTGGAAGAGAGGATGAGGCGATTCAACTTCATGCTTTTGAAATTCTAAAAGAGCTTATCCTCCAACCCCCAAACGGGATTCTTCTTCACGCTCTAAGAGCTTTGCAGAAGCTTGCTGTCAGATCTGATATCGCAATATTATTGACACCTCATATTCCTAGACTTGTTGAAATTATTCACCCTGAGATTGAGGTTTCAATTAGGGTTGAAGCATGCTCATTGTTGAGACATATGGCTGATTTGATCGGACCTGTCGATCAGTTCACAGAGGGAGATATCCCGATCCTAATAACTGTTGCATCATCTTCAGATTTATGTACAAAACCATTCATGATTGAGAGTTTTAGGCTTCTCTCACGATTGACCAATGTTCAAAAGGTCAGGATCCCCATTATATCCTCATCTGAGCTTCTTAAGAAAATCGTAACATCAATTTTAGATCCCGACTTGCAGAACGAGGCACTTAATCTTGCTTCCAATATTGCCATGGATAAGAGTCATCGAGGTAAAGTTGCATTACTCGAATCTGATATACTCGACACTGTAACAACGCTGTTAAAGTCCAGATCTGTTGAAACAAGATTAGCAGCACTCTCACTGATTGCACTACTAGCAGTACCCAAAGATGGGAAAGAGCTACTATCTACAATGCCCGATGTTGCTGATACATTGAAGAAGATATCATCAGATGATCCTGATCTTCAATGCAGAAATGCTGCGAAAAAGTGCAGGATTTTTGTAGCAGAAATACCATTTGGAAAAGTTATAATGGGTGATATTGTTGATCCATCAAAGCCAGTTCCAAAATAGCACCCAGGCATTAATGTTGATCAGTAAAGGGAAAATTTGTATTTTTTATGAAGGATAAAGAAGGCGACTCTATTGTAAATGATGGCAATCATTATGAGGAAATTGATTTTTCCTGCTTAATTGACGAAGAAGAAGGTTTTGTAGCCGTTGCTCCTGAGATAATAGCAAAACCTCCTCCTCCTAAGCGAAATAGCAAAAAGGATAAAAAAAAGAAAAATGAAATCGACGAGGATGAGGAATTTTTGGCTTTAATGAAAGAGCAGCCCCAAAAAAATGGTTCAAAAGCAAAAACTGTGATAATTCGAAATGAGAAACCAAAATTGAATATTGCTCAAGAGTTAATGGATAAATACTGTGAAATGGCGTTTGAAGATTCGACACAAATGGGCAAAAATCCATCTCCGAATAAATTTATTGCTAAAAGGAAAAATTGGCCCAATACTGTTCCTGCTTCGTTCAAAGTTACTGAAGAAAACAGTGAACACTTTAATATCAAGCTCACAGAGTATGCTGTATCGATGATGAAGCTGATGGAACAGCTTGAAGAATCCAAAAACATTCCAATGATGTTAACTGTGATTCATCAAGAACCATTTGCATTCCCTATTGTTACTGCAGTTGCTAGAGTTTCTTTGTACCAAAGAGAGTTCAGCGAAGCAACTGACTTTGCCTTGAGATTGACATATTTAATTCAACAATCTTTGCCTGCAAAGTTTGTTTTTGGCAAATCGAAATTTGTTCATTCCGAGGGATCCAAAGCAATGCAGTCTATAATCTCATTTTTGGCCACTTTCGCATTCCGCCGAGGATGCTATGAGACATCTACCTCTCTATGGAAGTTCGGGATAGAGTCATTTGATGAAGATCCTCTAGAAATGACATTCTGTGCTGCTATTCCAGCTCTTTATTCTGGAGACAGTAGATTTATTGCGAGAATGTTAGAATCTGATAGAAAAGTTAATGGTATTCCAATTAGAATGATACCTGATTACTCTATCTGTGACGCACTCTTTGATATCCAAAACGAGGACAAATTATCCAGAATCATTTCCCTTTGGCCTATTGCTTTCGGAAATGATGAGAACGATGTTCCTGTTCAATTAGCAACTCTTCAAGCTATTTTTAAGAAGAGAGCAACCCCATTCCTTGAGAAAGAACCTTATGCATCAGCAATCAGAAAGGCAAAGTTGAATCATATGAATGTCACTGAAGAATATGACCCAATATATAATGAATGGAGCAGTTACACTAGAGATATTAATGTGTGTATGGTATACGAAGAGGCCTCACTGCCTGTTGGGTCTTAATCAAGTTTTTTTACTAAACATATTCACATAGAATCATCATATATGAATGAGCACCAATAACTGGATAATGCCAAATTTACAAAATCCGTTAATATTTTCTCTGGTAAAAATGATGAATTCGAAAAAACCTAGAAGCCTGTCTCAGATCGGTAATAGGGCGATGTTTCCAAGGAAGACGTTTGCCAATAATGAGAATGAAATTGTGGAATTAAGAGAATCTCTCATTGATGGGGGAGTTTTTTTAGAAGTTCCAAGTGAAAAGCTTATTTCGGTGATTAAAAACACACAAGATCACATCAATTCTCTTATAAAGAGCCAAATGTGTGTAGAAGCCAAAAAGTATCAGGTTTTTTTGAACAATATTCAAGAAGAAATCAATAATCGTGTTGATAAGATAGAAAACAACCCGCGGAAGCTTCCTAAAACGCAGAATCGTAATCGAGACCTTTCTTCATTGCCAAAAATTCAAGAAATTGAAACTGAAGGGAAACGCAACGTTGAAATCCTTTCGAATAGGCATGAAAAGCTCCTTAAAAGTTTTGATGATATATGGGAGTATAAAATCAAAAGGAAATATCTTGAGCCCTCAAGCAAAGCGAAGAGGATAATGGCCAAAGCTCATGGGCTAAAAGAATCGAAGAAAAACGAAGAAGCTCTTCAAGCCCTTGAGGAATATGAAAAAGTTATCAACGAAGAAAGAGTAGAAGCGTTAGAAGCTTATAATAGGGATTATGAAGAAGCCAAAATGAAACTCATAATGAAACAAGAGAGGGAAAAACAAGCTGTAATGAAGGAAATGAAAAGGAAAAAGTATGCAATTATAACGAGTTTTGAAATGACAAGAGCTTCATCTTCCATAATAGGTAATAGGACAAACAGTATTAAGTTCGCCCGCCCCGGTGCTGTCCGTAAAAGTGGTAACAAGAACAATGTGAAATTGATTAATAATAACAACCCCCCAAAGCCTTTACTGCCCCTCAATAATCCTGTTGATAATGATAATGATGATTCTAGTATAAATGATCATTCATCTCAATATGCATACAATGTTATTGATTCTCATGAGTATGATTCAGATGGCTACGAAGAAGACTCAAATCCTCATAGCGGGTTCGATTCGATGTATGTTTTTCCAAATGACATTGAGAATAATAATGCTGACAATATGAGTGACAATTTCAAGCAGTTGACTAATGAAGATGAATCATTAAGCGATAATCTTTGGATATCAAATGACAATCATGCTGATCCTAACTCTAATAACGATGAAATACGATTTGATTCCCATGATAAACCTGTTCATGGAGATGTAACAAATACTCATGACGAAGATCCACAAATTCATTTTGATGGTTCACATAATAACGAGGTAATTTCCCCTGAGCAGAATATTGAATCGAACAATAGGAATGACGATCAATCTGTTTTGAACAATGATTCTGTGTGTTTCGAAAATAAGCCGAAAGAACAAAATGAATCAACAACAATATCATCACAAAATGATGTTGTGCTTAAGATTTTAATGGATAATGATGGCCAGAAGGTATCTAGTTTGGATGAAAATAATAATATGGCAATTCATGAGAATCTTGAAAATGATCGGTTGAATAATAATGAGAATCGAGAAACCGGACTATCTCCGAAGAAGGATGGTAATCAAGTCCATATTGAAGAGCAAAACCAGAAGGGAAATGTATCCTCGCTTTCTTATTATGAAAAAGATATAGATGTATCTGAAATCAAACCAGAATCTAATGAAGGAAGGAAAGAATTGGACAAGAATCATGATAATGATATTACGAGTGATTCGAATCAAATTGAGCACACAATTATATCTGATAAGCAGCAACCAGAGCAATTTTTTGATATTAAACCAGAGTTACCTGAACATTCAAATGATTTATTCAATAATCTTACAAATGATAAAGCCGATAGCGATCATTATGAACAATCATTGAAACCAAACAATGATCCAAAAGAAATTGGAGATGTATATGCTCTGAAGCTTGACATCAATGAGTATTCCAGGAATCCCGATGATAATGAATCATCAACCCCTGAGAACAAAATGAGTTATGATGAGAACAATTCTACATCATCTATAATGAATAATAAGATTGAAGATATATCAATATATACAAGTGATGGGAATTTAGCAAATCCAAGCAAAAATAATGTTAATGAATTAATTGGTGAAGAAAACAGCATTAGTAAAGGAGATATTAACGGAGTTGAAGCAGAAAGTAATAAATCAAATGAAGGAGGAGCTTTCAAAGAATTGAATGAACCAACATCTCTTACCAATAATGCTAACAATCTGATGAATTCTCTATTTGATAACAATGATGGTATTAACTCATCAAAGATTGATGAATATGATAACAATAATACTAACACATCAAAGATTGATGAATTTGATAACAATAATACTAACACATCAAAGATTGATGAATTTGATAACAATAATACTAACACATCAAAGATTGATGAATTTGATAACAATGATGGTATTATCCCAGCAAAAAATGATGAATATGATAACAATACTGATATTATCCCAGCAAAAAATGATGAATATGATAACAAAAATAATATTGACATTTCAAAGAATGATGAATATGATGATGATCAAGATTTTAAACTTGATTCAAAACAAGATGATTTTGCAGACACACATAATCGCAATGAGAATTGGAGCGACAATGGTGATCCGGACTTCCTTAATAACGATTTATCTGATGATAATGGGAATCACAATGAAAAAGATGAGCCTCAGAGTAAAAATGAACCCCCACTACCATCGCAGAATAATGAATCCCTCACCGAAAACTTAATGAACATAGGAAAATCGATGTTTGATGATGATTTTAATTAATAAACACACTGTCTTTATTTATTTGATACTGGGATATATGATTTCTTATAGATGTTATTGATTTGATTCTCAAGCTCAACAATATCTCTCTCAACACAGTTTCTAGATTCAAGAAACTGATCTTTGGATTTTTGGATCTGAGATTCAAGCATTTTGATTCGAAGCCTCAAAACTTCCTCTTCTTGAGTCGGAGCAAACATTTTAGAAGAATGAGGGATGAATTGAGAATTATACTTTGTTGTTTCATTCATCTTCTGGAGTTCTTTATAAAACTTATCTATTTTTTGAGGCAAAACACGTGCATCTTCCCACGACTGAAGTATTCCATTGCTATATAGAGGCTGGAGCTCGATTTCAAGTGCTGAATCAGGTTTATATGTTTCAATTGCCTTCTTTATAATGTTAAGCTGGCCCTGTAACACTTCTAAACTCGGAAAAGATTCTATTTGATCTTTAAGTAGTCTGTTTCTCGACACAAGCTCCTCTTTCTTTTTATTCAAAAAGGTGAATGTAATCTTGGCTTTTTGTTTAAGCTCCAAAATACTCTCCTGGATATTTTTTTCTTTCTCTTTGTATTTTTTGTTGCTTTTCATAATTGTTTGTAACGTTTCTTCCTTGTCTTGTTGAGATATATACAAACTGTTCATTTCTGATCCAGTGCTCGATATCGATACATCAAGATGATCGCGATTCATCCTCTTTGGTGTCGAAAATTCATCTCCATCACTATCTTCTGAGCCAGAAAAAACAATCTCGAAAGACATAAAGACGTTTAAAAATAAACACAGTTTACTCTTCCAAGAGGGAGCAAAATACCTGGGCGAAAGACACCTTAATTTGCTCAAAGTTTTCAATATCTGAGTTATCAGCTGCTAATTTGATTATTTTGGTCCATTTTCTTGATGTTGTATTACTATTGGGCCTAAATTTTGGTTGTCTTTCAGAGAGATTGAAACTCTCCATTAAGAGCCTGGCAGCTTCTCTTGAAGGTCCATACCAATTGTGAGATGCAGAATATATAATTGCCTCGGATAGTTCATGTGGAAGTTCAGAGTAAAATATGTTTCTTTTTGAAAAGGTGAATGTGTTGTTGAAGTGATTAAGTATTGACATTGATACTAGACAATTGTCTGACATGATTGATTCTTTTAATATGCTAATTATCTTGTGACTAATGATATAATTTAGCGGATTGCAATAGAGTTTCAGTGAATTTAATAATAAATCAAGGAAAAATGCTTGTTTGTGCGTATCAACAATTGGATATTTCATAATAAGTCTGTTAATGAGCAGTTCAAGGAAACTTGAATCATATGACAATAATTGGATCATTCTTTGAAGAGGATCTTTATATAAGCCTATGTCATTTTCGACCAAGAGTTTGAGTATCAATTTTCTAACAATTGGTAATGGCTGGTTTTTTATGTCATTAAAATGTTGTTTCTGTCCTAAAATCATGAGGATCTCGAGGGATGATATTACACCATAAGGGTTTTTTGTCTCTTCAATATGATTCCTGATTATTCTCTCAGTTATTAAAAGCAAATCATACGTTGAGAGACTAGAAGAATTAACCATGGTGGCTAAAACATTGATTAAAATCTCCCTTTCATCTTTAAATGGAACAGATAACATTGATGAAATACTTAACAAAAACCCAGGAATCTTGCAAATCTGATCTGGATGATTAACAAGAATTTTCTCAAGGATCTGATAGCAAATACTCTGATGAATCCATGTTTTTTCATGTGAAATTGGAACCTCATCATATACAGAGTACAATGGGTTCAACTCAGGAATAGGACGAATAATGTTGGACAGAATCATCTCGATTGTCCTTAAAACTAACCTTGTGTCAATGAGCTTATTGTTACTTGGAAACTCAAAAAATGCACATATTTCTCTTAGAATGCATGCTTTTGCACAAAAATTGATCGATTCATTATCTTTGTTCATAGAGCAATAGTGGATTTTTTTTATATATGCCGCCTCAAAATATCCATCAGTTACGAAAGGCAATGGATAGAGTTGGTTGCCTGATGAATATTCCCTTAAACACTCTGTTTTGGCTCTAGAAAGCGAAACCAGACCCGATATCAAAGAGCTCTTTTGACTCCTGGTTTTGATTAAAGTTGATACATTGTTTTTAGACCCTGAGGACTTGTTCATCCGGATCTTGATTGTGATCGGTGCATTTATTTCATTATTAATCAATGGAGAATTTCTACTCTTGCATTGCCTCAACAACATTAATGGAAAATAATCCGTTAAAATTATTTTCCAATTTTATAAGAAATATTGAATTTATATTGAGGAAACAGTTTATAAACTCAAGCCAATTTCAATGCCATTCTTTCAAACTTTAAAAATTGAAAAGGCAAATATTCTGACAAGTCGATAGACTATCGCAATTGAAAATGCGATAGGGGGTCTAGATGAAAAGTGCTGTTTCTCTCAGGACCCAGAATGCCTCTTCTTTATCGGAGAAGAAGAGGAATGTGGTGATATACTCGTACTTTCCATCTATTCTCCTATATAGAGGGATACTGGAACAATTTTCATGTCTTTCGATGTCGAAGATGGCAATTCTTACTTTCAAATTGAGATTTGGATTGCACAAAGAATTTGAAGCTGTATCAGCAAGGGAATTAATTGCACCATCCCATTTTGCCCCAGACAGTGATACGTTAGATATGTAGAATGATTCTCCTTCTGGTTCAACAATATCAGTAAAGAGTGCCTCCAAAACAATCATGTCAAGTTGGCACCTACTAATCTGGGCAAACTTAATCATCATTGTAGCAATCAGTGCTTTAGGATCGGCGATATGATTAATTGGAATTGCGGATGGTAGTCCTGTTTGAATCCAATTAATATGATTTTCATATGAAGCTAGGATATTGGATATCCATTCATCTACAAATTCTCCATAACTTGAACTCCATGTTTTTGGTGTTAAGCCAAATGATATAGATGTGATTAATGATTCAATGTTTCTCGTTGATATTCGTTTCCCTTGCATTACATGACTGATATCTATCATATCGTTTCTTGCTTTGTCAATACAATCTAAAATGATACTAAAATCATTCAATATAAAATTATCAAGAAAATCTTTGGGATGCTCTTTTTGGGTTTCTGGTTTCAATTCTAAACCTTGAATATTCCCAAGATATTGCTTTATCTTCATTAAAACAGAATCCATTGAATACTTTGGTTGCGAAATCCATCCTTTGATTGAATCAAACCTGCATTTTAATTTAAATTTGTTAAAAGATGGTGAGAGGGCGAAATTCATTGGATTGTCTGTTTCTGGAAGTGATTTAATATATTGCATAAGTGATAACCTGTTATCGACATTTGGAACTGGAAATGCACTTGAATTCAGAAAATTATTTGAAGTAATGAATGCATCCTGGTTAATAATGAGTGATAATAATAGATCAATTACAAGGAACTCTTGAGAAGTTGTGGTTTTCCCAGAGTACAATAATGATAGTGAATACCTGAGAGATTCATACTGTATATCAAGTTCTCCGGCCAAATATGGAAAGATAATCTCTGAAGCACTTAGAAAATCGTATTCATCCCAATATGCTACAAAAGATTTAGTCCCTTTTGTAAGAAAGTGTCTGTAATTTAATATACAATGGAATAGAGTTAATGAATATGTTAATTGAATAGCATGAAGATTGGAAAAATAGTCCTCAGAAAGTAAATCCAAAAAAAACAGAAGGGATTGTTTCAAATCAATACTCTTTCCAATGTAAGATTTCACTGATTGGCGGATTATTTTTGATGGATACTTCGCGAATGTCATGGCACTAATAATAAACCGGAATTCTTTGTTCCCATCACCTTTTTGTAGGAGTGACATTACGTCATTAATTGCAGAAAATGAATTATGTGCATTCTCCACTAAAACCCAATCGCCTCTATTCATTGCAGCCCTGATGACTTTGTCAATAAAAACATTGGATAGACCTTGAGATAATGAACAAGATATCAATTTGCTAGAGGATTTACTCTGAGTTAGCAAATTCTTTGTGTATTGTAGAATTGGTGCTGATTCTGAAGTAATCACTAGATGAGGAATTTGATTTGAGATGATCGGTAAAACATAATTCCTGTCAAATGGAATCATGGTTACATATTCAACACCCAAAGATTGAGAAATAAATGTATCTATCATAAAAGGTAAATAAAGTGGATAAATATACAAACACAATATGATTTTCTGGAAGTCGTTTAAAGAGTCGGATATTTGGGGAGGAATTCCTTCTTTATTTGTCAAAATCCATTCTTCTACCAGAGAACAAAACTTTGTTATCAGAGATGGTATCGATCTAAAAGCTATACTAGTATTTGATATTGAGCATAAGGTATTCCATGAATTGGAGTTAATAACACGAGGAATTGGGTTAGCCATTAATATAGTTGAAAACATTGGTGGGTGAATAAACAGCATATAATCTTCAGACTTTAACTTTTTTGTTCTTAACATTAATTCACACGATAAAAGAAATGAAAAGGTAACTATATGAGTTTTATCAAGCGAGCGTGTAACAACACTAAATATTTCATATGTTAACCTCTTAATAATTGAATCTATTTCTTCTTCATTCTTCATATCGATATTGGAAATGTTGGCCATAGATAAAACTTGTTGCCATGAAAAACGATAAGAAGCGTTAATACGGGAAAGTTGATTCATTACAGATACAATAATTGCTAATCTTTCTGCAACCGGCTGATAAACATTAATTGATTGTTGAGACTCTTTGTATGAGAGTAATTCTTTTTGTCTTCGAATAATCAATTCAGATTTTATATTACTGGAATTCTCTAGGGTACTAATAAATATATCATCCTCTAGCAACTGGTCATTAGGTGAATTCTTCATTAAATCAATAAGCTTATCTTCCACAGACTTAATAGATTTTTCAGTATTGTTGAGGTCAAAAACAGATGTTTGGAATTCTTTATAAACTTCTGGTGATAAAATTGGTAGAAATTGATGAAGAATTGCATATTTAAGCGATTCAATAGACAGAACAAAATTAATAACATTGCAACAAGAAAACACAGATGAATCGGTATTAACTGGGTATGATGAAGTCACAAAATACAAAGCAAAATTATCATCACATTCAACAGAGCGATCACCCAACCTAATATATTGTTTTCCATCTTGGTTATATACCCTGTGAGCAGAAACATTCTCAAGAGACGAGTCAAGTATATCACCACAATCTTCGATAAGAACTGGAATACCTAATCTTATTGATGATTCAATTGTCCGAATATAATTTGATTGGGAATAATTTAAAACAGAAAGTTGTTTTTGATTTTCAAACACATTGATAAAAGCTGTTGCAATTCCATATGGATCAAGAATGAATGGGGATATAGGGGAATTTGTAAGAATTATAAAATTCTCAATTGAGAAATTCTCATTTGGAAATCCTTGAGATATCCAATTCCTAATCTGGCATGAATTTGCAAAATAATCAACAAAAGAAAAGGAAGCAGAAACTGGGATAGAATTTGAAGATAAAAACTTATGAACTTTTTGATATACATATTCCCTATAAACGTTACTTAAAGGACCGAAAAACACTAGATAGCAGGACACCAAAAATGAATTCCCAAGAAGCAATGATTCGTTCATTGGGAGTTCGTCTTTGATTGTTTTCCACCTCAATTCTTCTTTTGATAATATTGATAAAATCTTCTTAGCATGTTCCAACTGACTTTCAGCTTTTAAAATTGTCTCGTAAAGCTTTCTTCTCTCTTTGCTCGCTTGCTCATATCTTTGTTTCAAATCTTCAATCGTTTCCTCTAGAAGTTTTGATTCTTCATACTTCTTTCTCAGCCTTTCTTTCGCCTTTCTTAAAGAATTATTTGCAGTTTGAATTGCTTGTTGTTTTGGTTCGATTCTCAAGAATGTGGACTCATAATTATACAAAGCGGTAGACCACACGCATAGGCTCTTTGCAGCAACGGATATCCGCCCAACTTCTCCCTCTTGAAAATTGGGATTTGAATCTACATAAGGTTGTATTCGCTTTAGAATTGTATGAGGAACATGTCTTCCTTCGGAATACCTTGAGGTTATTTTGTTGATAAACATAGGATCTGAGAGCAAGGTTACTGCAGACTTCCAACCACTATCAACTTCAGCTAGTATGCAAACAACCTCCATAACAGTGCGAACAACCATTGGTGGTTCTCCAAAACTTCTTAGATCCATAATATCCCCTCGATTTAATGCCTTGAGCTGTGCAATTGCATTATTTAGCTGGGGCAGTACTAGATCAAGCTCACTTTGGGCTGCTCTTGTCATCTGAGAAACCTCATCTGCCTGTTTTTGAACTTCTTCTTCTTCGGATTTTACTTTAATTGAGAATTTATCTAATGTCTCTTGGTTTTCATTAATATAATGGATTAATTGTTCTGCTTCTGAAGTTTTCCCATCATGTTGAGGTCTCAAAGATAGTAGTTGTGATTCTGTGGTTTCAATAAATTCTCGAGCAAACCCTGTTTTACCAAGACTGCCCTCGATTTTGTCTTTAATCTGCAAATGTTGACTTTTTGCTTTGTTGTACTGGTTTATTAAACAAGAAATAAAGCTAATTAGAATTGAAGGGGATACAAAATATGATAATCCATCTTTCAATTTCATCTTCTCTGCTGCTTCTTTAATTGTATGATATAGAAAAATTGAAGATTGAGATAGATTATCTCTCAAAGCAGAAGATATCTCAATTTGATTAAAAAGCTTCTGAGAAATTAGGGTGAGTGATATATCATCAAATGATGAAAAGTACTCAATTCTTATCTTATTTAGGAATGGAATTCGGCTAAACATGTCTGAAAACAAAGGAGATATAGGTGAGATAGCAATAATTATACGGAATAGATTCGAAACCCTTTCACAAAAGAGCCGTTGAAGATTTTGTTGAGACTCGTTCTCCCCTATTGTTTTTGCATAAAAAGCTAAATCATTGCAAATTTTGTCAGATTCTTCTGTAGTAAGAAGCATATGGAAGTAGTTTTGTGATAAAATTGCATTAACTTCAAAAGCAACATTGTCGATCTGTAGATGGTCTTGTGTTAACACTACTGCTATCCGTTTACCTGATACTCCAGATCTTATCATGAGCCCTTTTATATCTTCTCTCACAGATTTTGGATTATCAGATTCATAAACATCAAAACCACATATATATGACGAGACACGTGCACATGTTCTCTTACCAGAACTAGAGTTTCCAAGTAAAATAATATGTCCGTATGGCTGTTTCAAGCATCTCACAACTCTTGCAATATGATTAGAAAAACTAGGAAACTCAATAAGATGGTTATTATAAAACTTTTGAAGCTGAGAATACTGGTCTAATAGGGGACTGATAGACAATGAGAGATCATGGTTATCAGTGAATTCTGTGAGTCTAACACTATATAATCCTTCTGTATATAAGGATAAATCGGTCCATTGTGTTTTCAAGAATGATGTGATTGATATATCGGTCGAAAAATACTTTTTAAATAGTGGATTAATATGATCTTCCAATGATTTCCTTTCCGAATCATCGATTAAACGATAAAAAAATGATCCAATTGTTTCATATATAATATATTTTTCTAGCTCATGAGAAGATTTAAAATATCCTTTGGGTAAAAGTGAAACAGATCTCATTACTTGGAATAATTGATTATGGCGGAAATAGTAATGTGGTCTAGCTATTCTGGGGGGGAATTGCTCGCATAAAGATGTAAATATAGCCATTTGTCCTTGGATAATTCTTTGAATTGATTTTTTAAACATCTCATCTTGTTTTGAGAAATAGAGAGACAAAAATGAGGAAATAATGGTAATTATTGATACTGGATCTGGGTATGAAATAGAAAAACAATTCCCGTAACGAGATAAGCGAGGTGATATATCTTTGAATGTTAAACTAGATATTCCAATCACTGAAGCATTCTTAACTGGAAATGATTTATAACCAGGGGATAACCTTATGCCATTCCCAGATAGTATTGAGCGCGTAAACTCCTGTGTAACTGAATTTGATGGATATAAATAATCTTCTAGTATAAATGCACAAAACTTCCCTCCTGGTGGCTGTAGAATCTTCCCATGCTTTTTCTCGAGTTTTCTCTTGAAAAATGAATATAGAGATGATGTTGGAACAATTGGAGAAAAACACATTGTGACATATGTTATTGCTTCAGATTGGCTCAAATCCAATAATGCTTTTTTAACTAGAACAGATTTTCCACAAGAATTCTCACCTGATATAAATAAACTCCTTTTTGATTTAATCATTTGTTTGATAACATAATAATCTCTATATGATTCCATTGTAGGAATAAAACACTCTGCATTAAAATCATCGCTCATTTTATAACATGAATCAATTCCTAATTCGTCAACTTTGGGTAAAACATCTAAAACAGGTGTCCAATGATAAGAATCAGGGAGGATAATGTAATCATATATACTTCCTTTTGAAGGAATAATGTTACTATGAAAAACCATTCTGAATACTGTTTCAAATTCTTTTCTATGTTCCTTTTGTAAAGGTCCTCCAAATGCCCATATATATGAGTATGCATATAAAGATGTTAAAAAATTTGTAGCGTCGCGCTCATTAAATGATACTGATGCTAATAGTATACAAAAATTCGAGAAAAAACTATCCAGCAAACCAAAAACTGACAAACCAATAGAATGTGTTTGATAAAATGATATACCATTCATTAAAGAATTGTCAACTAGTTCGGCCAAAAGTTGTTTGTAGCTATCAACATTTGGGATTGCAGGTAGAATCTTAGTATCGATTTGATTATGGATAAAATTGTTCAAACAATCACTTGAATATGTATGGTGGACCAAATTACACCTGGAAATAAAGCTTGGAGATGCTTGGGCAATATCTGTCGATTCAAATACAAGTTTGACTGTATTTGAGATTGAAAAACATAATAAACTATCAAAAGAAATTGTTCTATTGTCATCCAAACATGAAACTATCTGTTCTGACCAATTTTTCTCAATAATTCCATCAATGATAACCCAATTCTCTTTGCCTTGCTCGATTAATTTTGTGAAAGTTGCTTCTAGAACACCATGAGACCATGTTCCATCAGCCAAAAAATGTCCAAAAAGATCATTATGTGAATGAACTGAAGGAAAAACAACAATAGAATTAACAAAAGGAGTATCATTCGGAAGATTTTCGTTATTTATAATTTCTTCGGCGATTCTGATAAGGGTGGATTTCCCAGAAACTTCTTCACCATAAATCAATAATCCTCGCCTTGACCGCAATGTTTGAATTATTGCTTCGATTTTATCTCGAATATGTTCATTTGGGGTAACTCCATGTTTATTGCATGATTTTGAAAAAATATCATCATCTATATCACGTTTTGACGAGATTGGATTGTGAACAAATATACTATCAAGAATTATTCTAATAGAATTCTGGAAACACTCTGGAAAAGTCGATTTAACATAAAAATCAATAGCAGACAGTAGAGCTCCTTCTTCTGTTTCTCCTTCTACATGTATAAGCTGGGATGCTGAGAGTGTTATGGAGGATACAAAACGAAGTCCAAGACTTGGCTTATAATTTGCTGAAAGAATGCTCTCGCACATCCTGATAAATAACCCTAATTTGTTTGATAACATATCCGCAGATTCAAATCCATATATAAACAGATATACCTCGGCAATAGTCACTAACTCTGGCTCATATAAATTTATTTGTCGGAAGTATCTCTTCATATGAGATGGTAGAGATGCTGTATATTCAATCAAGTTATCTGATGTCAGAAAAACTGAGGATCCATTCAATAAAGGCACTTCGATTCCATCAATTTCGAATTTTTTAGAATTAGAAATTTGTGCAAGATGAAATGAATATATTTGTTGTCCAACAATCGAGATAACTTCGTTTTTTATCGATCCAACTTTGTCAAAAACTATCCATGCTCCACTCTGAATTGCCCCTCTTAGGCAATTTATGAGCGATAATAGGGGAGTTGTCTCTGTACATATGTATGAATAACTGAACCTTCCAAAAAGTGATGATAGATGATTCATGATTTCTGACTTGCCAGAATTTGAAGATCCAATCAATCCTGTCCCAAATTTCCCTGCTAATCCAAAAATAACTGAACGGATTGCCTTTGAAAAACTGGGAGAAGTTATAAATCTGGGTGAAAAACCTATATACTCATATCCATATTCAAACGAAAAATCATTGTACACAACATGTAATTCTTTGCTAATATCATTCCACCGATAATGAATATGATTTGTCCATTCTATATCACTTTCGATTATAATTTGTTTTGTTAGTAGGGTATTCAACAAGTCTAATTGATCAAGAAGGAGAATTAAAACTAATTGAGTTTTCATTCTCTCAATTGGATTAAGTTCCAAGTGAGTATTTTTTATTAGGCCTGACACCCTTAACTCATTTGCTTCTTTAATCTCAGTAAGGCGATTAATACAATTATTGGAAATAAAGGCTTCTTGAATTGCATTAGATGTGGATATAGATAATGCAACCAAAACAGACTGACATGAATATAGTTGCATCCAATCTTCAAAAACAATATCATTAAACTTAGATTGGGCTGTCCTAATTTCAGTTTTAATGGACTTTTGTGTAGTTTCTAAAAGGTTTGCCATCCATGTTTCCATACTGTTTCGATACTTGATTGTCCTAAGTGGTATTCTCTCTCCTTCGATACTCAATACACTAATTATTGAAGGTATGTGATTCTCAAAACAAACCTCAATTGAATTGATTCCAGTAAACAACCTATTCAGAAAAGGTTGAATTGCATGAGGTTCTCGATTTTTGGAAAACAAAGATATGATCTCATTGTTAGATAAGAAAAATAACCTTGGGAAAGAAATCTTTTTTGAGTCCAGAAATTGCTCAACATTTTTCCTTATTTTCTCAAGAGAATTATTTGCAAACTCCATTTCATTTAATGTGCTAGCTGAGCATAATTTAAAAGCAATAGGGTCATCAGATACTCTTTGTGTGAAACTTTTCCATTGCTTTTCAACATTAGCTAATTCTTTAGAATCGTTTGATAATTGACGTCCAATTTCAGATCCAACAAAAACATCTGTTAGGAAAGTCCAAGATCTTTGGACCTTTTCAATTGAATGAATAACCAAAGAGAATAGCTTCAATGATTTAGCCCATTCTTCGGCTCTTGCCCTGTGCTGAGATATATACTTTGATGATCGAACAATTGAGAGAATTGAGTATGCATCATCAATATGGTTAGAGATTTCATCTAATCCATCTATCACAAAAACATTCTTATATACTTTTGAAGATGTAACAATAAAAATGGCAGATTCTACAGCAAACTTAACACTTGTAAGTTGGTCAAGAAGAGCTTGTTCGTTAGTTGCTTGATCGGATATTGCAGCTATTCTATCAACATAATTATATGCTTTGAGGTCAACCAATTTTCCGAATGGGAATTCAGGATCTCCAAATAATTTATCACCAAGAATTTTTTCAATTTGATCGATATGAACTTGTCGTAAAGCAGGGTTCTTTAGATCTGATATAACAGGAATAAGAGCTGCAAAATCATGTACTTGGTGATATAAACTATCAGCGACTTCATTATTATTCAATCCTTTATAAACAGTTGTAGCTTTGTCAAGAAAATCATTGATGGTTCCTACAATGTGGTCTGATTCAAGAGATATAAAAGGCATTGTATACCATTTTGTAGTGATTTCAAGCCAATTCTGTTTGGTGGTCCATAAAAGATTTTTCAAATAAACATTATCAACTAATTGATCAACATCATCAAAAGGTGTAATAGGCAATCCAATAATTTTCTGATAGTGATTGTATTGTTGAGAAATTTGCTCAACTTCTTCTGATTTCAAAGATAAATCGTTGAGGATATGAGCTGCGTCTTCGGTCTTGGTATTCAAATCAGAAAGCAAAGGATTGCTAGATAATAAAACTACTTCAATTACTCGAGAATGCAATTGTGAAATTGATTTTTCGAGCAAGAGGGAAAACTTGGGAAGAAGATTTGCTTTGTGATCATCAGCAAAAGCAAGACACCTTTTAACCTCATCAAAAACAGGTACAAGTTCTTGATATTCCAACTGTTCATCATTACTTATTTCTATATTAAGATCTTTAGAAAGTTGATGAAAATCTTTGATTGCATCGGAGCTTATTCTTAATTCATTACTGGAATTAGTATGAACTTGGACAGCTAGTAAATATTGAACAAAAGACGCTACACTATCTGTAGTTATTGTTAGCTCTTTATGGGCATTTCTTACTTTAACACTAAACTCCGTTAAATATCTCCTTGTAATATGAGGGATTTCATTGAATATTCTATTTTTACATTGTCCTGGAGATGTTATAAACAGCGATTTCATCTGACTCATATGGCATTCAAACATTCCAACATTTTGATTCTCAATTAAAGTCTCTAATACACTTTCTTGGTTGTTAAATTTCTTTATCTCGTCCCTAATAATATTTGCACTAACACTTTCAACAAAAAGCTGTCCAATACTAAACTTTTGGTTGTTTTGGTAAATCTGAATTGATTGATCAAATACAGAAGAGAATCTTTTCAGCAATTCAAAGTTTCTATGGATTAGATCACTTTGTTTCTTAACAACTTCTTTATAGATAATCCCACTTTTAATAATTTGCGATATATCAGGAATACTAAGTCTCTCGCCTCCGGATTTATCATTTTCATATTCAAATTCGATATAATGCTTAAATGAAGGATTATTGATTAATCGAGGAACAGAAAACAGTGTCTGTACAAAAATCCCACGAACATTATCTATTCTTTCAATAATACTTTTAGATTTTGGCGAGTAAAGCAAAGTACCATCATAAAGAAGTTCTACATTAAAAATCGGGGTAACAAAAGACTCCATTGCCTTTGTTTTGATTATTTGATACATTCGATTGTATTCCTCAGGAACATATATTTCACTGGATTGAGAAGTATTTACGCCAAGTTGTTTGCACCCTTGGTTATATAAAGCATTAAATGTTGAATAAAAATCAAGAAGAGAAACATTACATATTTCTCTTAATGTACCGATTACCAGAAAATCAATCATTCTTATGAATCTCACAAGTTTTTGACATACTGCTCTTTTTGAAGCTTTATTTGTGTATTTTAAGGATGTTGGAGCTTCATAGGTTGTTTTTGAATCAGTTTTTAGAGATCTTTGATAAGAAGCTATCAGATTATCAAGAGGAGATCCATTTGCTGTTTGGTTAATATCAGCATCAGGAGAAGATAGATTGTCCATTGCACTTTCACATGCTATTTGTACATTTTCCACAAGAGAAGTGTTAAATGTCTCTAATATATGTAATACTTTATCTTTATGCTTCATATTCTCAGACATAAAGTCATATACCGAATAAATTTTTCCAGGTTGAATAGCAAACAACTTGAGTTGCTTCAATTGGTTCAAATCCTTTTGGATTCTTAAAAAGGACTGACGAAGTATAGGATGAGCAAAAAACAGGTCTGCTGATAATGATGAATGAGCCTTTAATATTTTTTCTCTCCGAACTCCTCTGCTCCAAATATTAAAATGTCTCCATTGTCTTTGGTATTTGAAAAATGGGATTGTAAGAATCCTTGAAAACAAATCAAGAGACCGAAGCCAAACATCCAAAGGTACGAAATCTGCTGTCTTTTGGTTAAAATAGGTAAATCCTTTTAAACTTAAAGTCCAAAACTCCTCAGAAGAAGCCTTTTTCGGATTAATAATCCTAAGATTTGTTGGATTTTCCGAATCTTCAACAATATCAGTCGGATATAAATATACATAATCTCGGGGATCCAATCCTTCCTTCGCCAATTTAATATAAGTAATAGGATTCTTCGTTAGTCCAGTTTTTTTAGATACACACGAGTCTTCTTGTTTAATTTCTTCGTCCTTATCTGCTAATGGCGGAAGCTGTTTTTTTTTAACAATAGAAATCTGAGATTTCGGCTTATTCTTACTAATCACACCACTAATAGTTACTGGATGGCTATGAATCACCTGTTTAGGAACAAGTCTATTCATCAACTCACGACTATGACGATTTGGAATGTTATTTGGTGATGGTGAGGACATTATTGTATTTCCGTTTTGATTTACAAAATCTAACAAATAAAAAAATTCTCTATGTTCCTATCTTGAACCTCTCGTTTTGTGATTATTTGACATAAACAATATACAGATAATTCTGTGGCATTTACCTTGTGTTTGTGAACCGTTGGTGATACAGTTATTCAGCTTCAAAAATTCTGACAAATCAACACTTCATTTTTATATGTCTTATCCAGGACAGTTTCCAGATCAAACAAAGGGACAACACCAACAAGGCTTCCCACAGCAAGGTTTCCCGCAGCAAGGATTCCCACAACAAGGATTCCCACAACAAGGTTTCCCACAGCAAGGATTCCCACAACAAGGATTCCCACAACAAGGTTTTCCACAGCAAGGTTTTCCACAGCAAGGATTCCCACAACAAGGTTTCCCGCAGCAAGGATTCCCACAACAAGGATTCCCACAACAAGGTTTTCCACAGCAAGGTTTTCCACAACAAGGTTTTCCACAGCAAGGTTTTCCACAGCAAGGTTTTCCACAACAAGGATTCCCACAACAAGGTTTTCCACAACAAGGTTTCCCACAGCAAGGAATTCCACAACATAACATTCCACAACATAACATTCCAAATCCCCAAGTTCACATTGAGGTTCATCATAATACTCATGAATTTAAGCAACCAAAACCAGATAAGTGCTTTATGATCGTTTCTAAAGCCAATCCAAATCTCGCTCTTGATATCTCAGGTGGAACAACTCAACCAGGAGCCAAATTGGTTGTTTGGGAAAAAACAGGAAATGCAAATCAACAATTCATGTATCAAAATGGTTCACTTGTCTGTTGCCATTCTAGACTTGCATTAGACATTGGAGGCGGTGAGAAACAAGGAGGTGAAATTCTTCAATGGAATCCACACAATGGACCAAATCAAAAGTGGACATTCCATGAAGATGGAACTATTCGCTCACCATCTGGACTTTGCCTTGACATTGCTGGTGGTAACATCCGTCCAGGTACACAAATCATTGCATGGGCTCATAATGGTGCCGCAAATCAAAAGTGGGAAATTGTAAAAGTCAAGGGGGGCTTTAAGCAACCAAAGCCAGATAAGTGCTTTATGGTCATTTCTAAAGCCAATCCAAATCTCGCTCTTGATATCTCAGGTGGGACAACTCAACCAGGAGCCAAATTGGTTGTTTGGGATAAGACAGGAAATGCAAATCAACAATTCATGTATCAAAATGGCTCACTTGTCTGTTGCCATTCTAGACTTGCATTAGACATTGGAGGCGGTGAGAAACAAGGAGGTGAAATTCTTCAATGGAATCCACACAATGGACCAAATCAAAAGTGGACATTCCATGAAGATGGAACTATTCGCTCACCATCTGGACTTTGCCTTGACATTGCTGGTGGTAACATCCGTCCAGGTACACAAATCATCGCATGGGCTCACAATGGTGCCGCAAATCAAAAATGGGAAATTGTAAAAGTCAAGGGGGGCTTTAAGCAACCAAAGCCAGATAAGAGGTATATGATCGTTTCTAAAGCCAATCCAAATCTCGCTCTTGATATCTCAGGTGGGACAACTCAACCAGGAGCCAAATTGGTTGTTTGGGATAAGACAGGAAATGCAAATCAACAATTCATGTATCAAAATGGTTCACTTGTCTGTTGCCATTCTAGACTTGCATTAGACATTGGAGGTGGTGAGAAACAAGGAGGTGAAATTCTTCAATGGAATCCACACAATGGACCAAATCAAAAGTGGACATTCCATGAAGATGGAACTATTCGCTCACCATCTGGACTTTGCCTTGACATTGCTGGTGGTAACATCCGTCCAGGTACACAAATCATCGCATGGGCTCACAATGGTGCCGCAAATCAAAAGTGGGAATTAATTAAAGTCTAAAACTTATACGAATTATTTATTTTAACATGCTTTCCACATTTTTGAAATGCATCCTACTTGTCTGCTCCGTGAATTGATTAGATATATCTCCAATTTCAATGTTAAAACAAGAATATACAAATTCATATGATGATTTCATGGTTTCGTCTGGTCGGTCGGTATTGTGGTCTCCAGGTACAATCCAAACTTCTTTATTGTCTCCCATATACTCACTATAAATATCCCTTGAATGCTGACAGATAATAAAATCATCATTCTCACCATGAATAAACCTAATTGGTACAGTACTTTGCCTTGCGGCCTCGATGGGATTCACTTTACGAATATCAAAACCACTCGATGACTCGATCCTTGAAGCCAGTATCCAAACGGCAGCACCTCCAAAGCAGCCTGGAATTCCCATTTGCGAAGAAAGCTCCTTAATAAGCTGGGAAAGAGATGAAAATGGAGAATCGACAATAACACCATCAATTTTGTGCTCGCTTCCGAGTGATAACAGGGCTGTGGCAGCTCCCATTGACCTCCCCCATAAGAAAAACCTCTCAATATGGTAATTAACCTGCAAATACGAAATTGCACATGCAACATCATCCCTTTCGAAATACCCCAGAGAAACTCTCTCGCCTTGGCTATTCCCGCACCCCGAAAAATCAAAACAAAAAACAGAAACGCCGGCGGGAACCATTTTGGGAACCAAAAAGCGGCCCTCAAGCTGGCAACTAGCGTTCCCGTGCAAATATATGACACAGCAGTGTTTCTCGCAATCAGGATCTCCAGTAAAATACGACCCAACAACATTCAACCCCCGAGAATTCGGAAAAGTAACAGGAGTGGGAACAGAGCTCCGCTGATGACCAACCCACACAGAACGATAGGCATCGTTCATGTCATACTCGCATCGTGGAGGGCGAGTAATTGCCTTGTCGCCCATATCAAGCAAATCATTCATGAACGTTATGTCTTTTCTGAACTTTTTTTCGAATGAAATGAAGTTTCCAAATAGGAAAACGAAATGATGATTTGATACTGGTTCCAAAAAGTAAAGAGGACCTTATTTCATAATTTCTAAACAAATAATGGATAAAGGATGTAAGTGATGGATTTCATTGGAATAATCAATATAAATAAGATATTTAGTCTCAAGCAATATAAGATGATAATTTTCCATAGGATATTAAGATAATTCTCAGGATCAATCTTAAAATCCCCAAAAGATATCTGGTATTTTATCAGAAAAATCAGTTTTAGCTTGAAATGCTAATCTATATATCTTTTTTTTCAATTTTAAATAAACACGAAATGGACTATTATTCCATGCCTTTAGAAACCCATACCGAATATGAAATTATCAGAGGGGATTAATTCTTCGGTATAATAAGCCACAAATGCACTGTTTTGCTGAATTATTCTTCAAACAGAAATGAATCTACTTTAAAACAAGGGTTGATTTCCTTCGAAATTCAAATTATTCAATTCTTATCAAAATTCAATTGATAAAATGAAAAGTGCTCCCGTTTCTGATGAATTTAAGAAATTTTTCAGTAAACTGAACACATTCAATTTTTTTGCCGTTTATAATAATCATCAAATGTAAAAGTTTGAGTGAGGTAGTCTCGAAACACATGTGAATTAGCTAGATATTCATGGAAAATACGATTTATAATTAATACATGGATTGAAAATGCGATTGGGAATTTAAAATTTGTAGAAATTTGAAGAAAATAACAAATGATTTCTTCATTTATGAAACCATGCAATTCAATCAGTAATGGTTCTTTGATAGAAAGTTTGTTTGATAATAATTTGGGAATTTGTATTAGATAAGCATGCGTAATTATTAAAAATGTAGGATTTTGGCTGCAAATTGGTAAAAATGAGTATTTTTTCACTACATGCTTTAGAAAAAAAATGTTCTTTAATTCTCTTTATTTTTTTGAACCAGTTTTATAATTTGCTAATTGGAATTATTATTAATACAAAAATCGATAATTTTATCGTTCTCATCATTCACAAATAAAATTTGGATACTTTGATCTGAAGGTTCATTATATATTAGAAATTTTTTAATCTCAAACTCAACATTATAATGAAAAAGAAACCTTAATTCCATTGGCTGGGGGGGTGGGGGTGGATCTCCATCAGGAACGGGCTGAGGAGGAAAGGCTTTCCAACAAATAAAGTAATTAGAAAAAGATGCTATTATGTATAACTTATTAGAAATTGATAAGAATTGCGACTGAGAAAAATGAGAATCACATTTGTTATTATTCAAATCATTCAATAATGAAAGTGGAAAAGTAAATAAATAACATGGCGCTTCATGATTTTTTGGAAAAGTATCAAACAGGGTCTTATCCTTATACTCGCAACAAACAATAATTAGTGAATATGAACTGGTTATTAAGACCCATTTGTTATCATGTGATATGTTTATGTAATGAATTTTTATTGATCTATGAAATAATTGCAAATTAATTCGAGACTTAAAGAAGTCTTGACCATTATAGAATCGAACTGTTGAATTGTGTGAAGAAATAACAATATTATCTCCAGTATTAGAAATGTCAGCACAACAGAAACCATAATCAACTTTGTACGAAGATTTGAGCTGAAGCTGAAAATATTTATCATATAAAACAAAATTTTGCCTAGAATACATAAAAACCTTACGATTTGAATTCACTTTGATCCCATTAATATCGCCAAGAGAATCAGGGAATATTTTTTCAGAATTTCTACCATCTGCATTCTGGTAATATGCTGATCCGTTCTTTATAAAAAAGAGATGTTGACTTTGGGGATGTATTGCATATGCCATCCTCCAATCTATAGGTAAATCTTTTTCAACCCTATTTGGGTTTATATGAAAATTCTCTTCTTTGGAATTATGGATCTTACTATTTCGAAACCTGTTCAAACAAAACTGAATCTCAGATTTATCATCCTTTGAAATATTTTTGGTAATATAAGAATTCAATATGTTGTGTATATGATCAACAATTTGATTAATTTCCTGTTTAAGGACTTTAAAACTAATGTATACAAACCCATTTCCGTTCCTAAACACAATTACAATAGAATCATTATTAGGGATAGCATAATATACTATCGATACTAATGAAGCATAAAAAACAGCCCTGTCGTTTTGAAAAACAATTATTGAACCATACTCAAGGATAATAAAACTGGAATTCTCGTTTGGTATGGAGGTATTCGAACCATACTCAAGGATAATAGAACTGGAATTATCATTTGGTATAACAATATTCGATTCAAACTCAATGATTGGAATCTTGTTTTCGAAACTTGATTCAATACGCTCTGAGACTTGATCTAAAGAGAGATTATTAGTAAAAATAGCCCTAATTGTATCAACACTAAAAATGTTAAGTTTTGCAATTAGATAAGGGTCAAGAGCTGATCCATTATAGGAAAATTCAATGGGAAAAACTTTTGTGCTTTTCGTTTTTTCAACTAAAACAAACTGAGGAGATGTATCTGTAAGCATATACTGGTCAAAAGTATACTTTGGATCCAATTTGTAAAAATGAGATTGATCAACACAGAATCCCCAAAAGCTTAAGTGCTTAGAATAAATATAACAATCATAATTTTCGGGTTTACCATTCTTGATAGCCTTTTGCATGAAAGATAGAATCGAATCTGTTGATTTCATACAAAGTAGATCAATTGATTTTTTTGGAGATATCTGATATTTTGCATTAAACTGCAGGTCATTAAACATTATGAGTCGGTTGCTTGTGTAAAAATGAAATTATTTTTGTAGAGTAGATTGGTTTTCAAATATTTATTCATTGTGACTTTCGTAAACAAAGAAATGACCCTTTTTTAACATAAATGGGAATAAATTCTTTAGCAGTGTCAATAGTAATCGTAATTATTCTTGTTTTAAGTAAATTTTTCGTTGACTGTAATAGTTGTACGCACTTTGGGAAATGGTCTGTGATTTCATACATTTATTGTGGATTTGTCAAGAATGATAATACGTACAACATTGGGGGGATGCTGTGTTCATTCTCTTATTTGTTGGATCATTTTGGCATTCTAAGTTTTCATGACGGAAATCTAAAACATCATGATGCTATTTTCTTTGCCCAACATGAAATAAGAACATTAATAATGAATGTTTTGTTATACATTGATGCAACAATATTATGTTGTTTTTTGTCAATTAGTTATTCTGGGGAGAATAATTTATTTTTTCAAATTATGATTTTAGTGTTATCTATCATATGTAACTTTGTTATTAGCATTTACAAATACTTGTTCAGCAAATCTAAAGAGGATTTTTCTAAAATAGAGTTTTTTTTTAAATCTGTAAAATATATTGATAATATTTTTGAAGAGAATCAAAATAGTAGTGATAGTATGACGTGGTCAGGGGTTTTGCTAAATTCATATTTAATTTGTTTTTTTATCTAGGCTTTTTGGAATAAAATTTTTGATATATATTTTTGATTGTTTTTTATTAGTCATTTTCGG
>Ga0209639_1000803_pt1 | contig 38535 bp, 32 predicted proteins | sample EPASupsiteHSE605_FD_187268 | JGI IMG/M metagenome (GOLD analysis project Ga0209639, IMG submission 187268) | Bioremediated contaminated groundwater from EPA Superfund site, New Mexico - Sample HSE6-05 (SPAdes) (version 2) | ecosystem: Environmental > Aquatic > Deep subsurface > Groundwater >... | reverse complement strand
CCTCGAACGGCTTGTGACCGTTACACGATTTCCAATCGTGCGCGCTCGACCAAACTACGCGACTTCTCCACGGTTTGCTCAGCAACTATACTTATCTTTTTCGTACACAGCTTGTATATTATAATTTAGATCGAGCCCGTTGTCAAGTAAAACCGTCGATTTTAAGAAGATATTTGTCGCAGTTTTTGCTGCCAATGAATGCAAAATTTTATGTCATTATTTTTGAAATATTTAGTATTTTTATTGTACTGAATTAAAATTATGTTATATAATCTTACTTGCTTGTATTGCAGATAAAGCACTGCACTCTCCGGCACCAGTCCTTATAAATTTATAGTGGTGACGGCCTAATCTTTAATTAACAGGTGTAAAGGTGAAGAAAGTGGAGCATATTTTTATTATCAATCCTACAGCCGGAGCTTCAGATTCGACAGAAACAATCAAAAAAGAGATTTCGAATACCCATATTGCCGGCAACTGTGAAATTTACTGTACAAAGGGACCCGGAGATGCTACCGATTTCGTTACGCGCAAATGCTCTCAAAGTGCAGGTCCGCTTAGATTCTATGCTTGCGGAGGAGACGGAACCCTAAACGAAGTTGTGAACGGAGCCGTAAACTTCCCAAATGTCAGCGTAGGGGTCTATCCCTGCGGAAGCGGAAACGACTTTGTCAAATACTACGGCGGCACGGCTCCCTTTCTCGATATAAACGCGCTGGTCCGTGGCGAGGACAAGCAAATTGACCTCATTCTTGCCAATGGCAAATACTGCATTAATGTTTTTGATTTCGGTTTCGATACCGCCGTTTTGACGACGATGGAAAAAGTAAAGAAGATCAGATTACTTGCAGGCAAACGAGCCTATTTTTGCGGCGTTGCCAAAGCGCTGTTTTCCTCGATGAAAACGCCTTGTACCGTTGAGGTAGACGGCGAGACAATCTGTAAAGATAACGCCTTGCTCTGCACCGTCGCAAACGGAAGGTACGTCGGCAGTTCATTCAAATGTGCGCCATATTCCGACAACAGTGACGGCCTTCTCGAAGTGTGCTTTGTGAAGCCCATTTCCAGAGTTACATTCTTCCGGCTTATCAAGTACTACACCCGCGGGGAGCATTTAGGAAATCCCAAATTTGAAAACTTCATGATTTACCGCCGAGGCAAAAGGATTTCTATTGTAGGCGGCAAGGACTTTAACTATGCGCTTGACGGCGAGCTTGTCTGGCAAAACCGCGTGACCGTAGAGGTTGTTGAAAAAGCAATTAATTTCATTGTACCCCATGGCGCAGATTCCGGCATAACAACTGCCTGATCACATCTTATAAATGAACGGAGGTGTGCAATATCGCCCTTCATACGCTTTACCAGTACCTTTGGGTCTTTTTTATCTATGCGTTTATCGGCTGGTGCGTGGAAGTCATTTTTCATGCAGTCTCCGAAGGAAGGTTCATTAACCGAGGTTTTTTGAACGGTCCGGTCTGCCCGATCTACGGTTTCGGCGTACTCACCGTCGTTTTGTGTCTGGAACCTGTTAAGGAAAATCTGCTGCTTTTGTTTATCGGTTCCGTCTTTCTAACTTCTGTGTTGGAATTCATGACCGGATTTATCCTGGAACGTTTCTTTAACGACAAATGGTGGGACTATACAAAGGAGCCACTTAATTTTTATGGCTATATTTGTCTCCGCTTTTCTCTTCTCTGGGGGTTAGCCTGTGTATTGGTCGTTGATGCGATTTATCCGCTAACTCAGCGTTTTGTTGGTCTTATACCCCAAAACTTTGGTTATGTTCTCCTTGGCGTATTCCTTTCCCTCATATTAACGGATGCGGGCATTACACTGGCTGAAACCTTGAAGCTGAAGAAACGGCTTGTAATTCTTGAAAGTACGGAAAAAGGCATACGCCGTGTTTCCGACAGAATCGGTGGCGTGCTGGCTGAACACACTTTGGATGCTATGGAAAAATTGGAGCTTGGCATTGAAGCGGCAGAAGCTGGTAAAGCACGCGCAAAGTCCGAATTAAGCGCGGTTCAGACACGCATTTTGAATGCCTACCCCCGTCTGATGCATGGCAGATATAGAGAGAGCATCTCAAAACTGAGGCAGCGTGTAAGAACCGGTTTTAATCGCACGGCCCTCACGCCTAATAACCCCGTTATTTCCCGGGATATAGCGGTAAGCCCCCCTCTCTCGTTTTATAGAAACACTTTTGAAACCGTTATTGATGTTCTAGAGGCTAGAGATGAATATACAGCCGGACATTCTCGCCGCGTTGAGACCTTAACAAAGCGCTTCTGCCGTATTCTTGGCCTCAATGCTCACGAGGCTGAGATTTTCGAGCTGGCCGCTTCCCTGCACGACCTTGGAAAGGTGGGTGTCCCGGACACTACTCTCAACAAACGCGATAAACTTGATGAAGCGGAATGGTCGGATATGCGGCGTCATCCCGACATCGGTGCGGATATTATTATTAAGTCCGGTAAGCTGGACGAGGTTGCGGAGATTATACGCCGCCATCACGAGCATTGGGACGGCAGCGGGTATCCCGGTGGACTCCTTGGCAATGAAATACCGAAGGGCTCTCAAATTATCGCCATATGTGATGCAACCGATTCTATGATGATTGAGCGCGTCTACAGGCAAGCATTTTTGCCTGACGAATGTCGTATGGAAATTCAAAATGGCAGTGGGAAGCTCTTTTCTCCTACGCTGGTTGATATATTTCTGGTAAACTGGGATTTAATTGTTGCCGATGTTTATGCCTCAAGTATTCAAACACGACCTGATGCCACTTCATAAAAAGAGTGGGAAGCCTTTTTTTAGGCTCCCCACTCTTTTTAATTCGGCGCTATTCTATTTTGCAGCGCTGCGCGAATAAACCCCCGTGCAGTTAAGCAAGACCGCAAAGGATGCGCAAAAGTCAATTAAAATGCCAAACCATATCGGCGCAAATCCAACCAGCGCAAGCGCCATTATCAGCAGCTTCACAAAACAAGTGAAAATGACGCCACCCGTAACGACGTGCTTGGTTTTACGGGCGATTTTCAGGATTGCGGGAATCGATCCTATTCCCCTGCCCATGATAACGATGTCCGCTTTTGGCAATGTTCCTCCGCAAGCAACACCGTTAACCATCATGCCGATATCTGCTGCTTCAAACAGGGTAGGATTCGTTTGACAATCCGCAACGAAAAGAAGTTTTCCACGGCCGTCATGCCGAGCCCTAATCTCTTGCAGTCGGCTGATCTTCTCTTCGGTTGAGCACTCGGCGTAATATTCTTCGATACCGAGCTCATTGGCAACTTCCCTGTCTTTCTCGCGTTTATCGCCCGAGATCATAGCGATTCGCTCAACATCAGCATTTACAAGGCTATTAAAAAAGCTGACAGAGGTGTCCGGGGCGATTGTCTCGCTGAGGGTAATCCAACCGGCATAAATACCGTTTACCGCCATGTGAACTCTTGTCCCCTCAAACACTTCATCCGGAACGTCAATGCCGTTGGTTGAAAAGAATGAACCGCTACCAAGAAGTATCTGAATGCCGTCAACCGAGACGGAAAGACCGTCTTCGGAATCTTCCCTAAACTCTCCCACCAATTCATGCGTAATGTCTCCATTGTAGGCATTAACAATAGCCTTCGCGATAAAGTTTTCACTCTTTGACGAGGCATATGCGGCCACTTTCAGGAAGGTCGCGGAATCCATTTTATCCGTTCTGATCTCGGTTATAAGAAAATTCCTATCGGTGATGGTGCCGATTTTGTTAAAGACAACCGATCTTACTGACGCGGCATTTTCAAGCGCCACTGCATTTTTAACAATGGCCCCGGTTTTTCTGGCCGCCGCCATGCCCGAATAATAGGTCATTGGTATGGAGACGAGGATACTGCAGGGAGACGCAATTGCTATGACCGTTATGATGCGGCGGACCACTTCGTTGATTTCAATCTTGAACACAAAAGGCATAACAACCAAGGACACCAGGCATACTACGAGTGCCAGCGGAATCAAAAAGTTGGTTGCCCGCGTCCAAGCAAGTTCGGTTTCAGTCATCGCATCATATCCCTGTTTAATTACAGCGGCAAGCTTCCTATATAAGGCGTTGTCGGGTGTTTCCACGACCTCCGCAGCAAACTGTCCGCCGGTGCAGACGCTGCCGGCTGGGAGATAATCTCCCTTTTTCATTTCGAGCTTTTTATCATTGCCAGTCACAAAGCTGAGGTCCGCAGTACCGGTGCCTTCCCTAATAACACAGTCCACAGGAACTGATACGCCTTCAAAAAGAACAAGCATACTGCCGACGGGATTTTCGGCTTTTTTATCGGCATCCTTTGCGTCGGACTCGGGACCTTTGAGAATCTTTCTGTCGGGCTCAATCACGCCGCTAATCATATCATGCGTTTTATGAAGCGCATAGTTGCGCAGCATATAGCCAAGCTGGAGCAGAATCAGCGCAATAGCACCCTCAATTCCACGGCCAATGCTGAAGCAAAGTCCTGCCGCAATTACCACGACAAGCCTTTCACGCAAAAGCATACGGCTGAGAATATCCTGCACAGCGCCGATTAGAATATCGTAGCCGGCTATGACGGCGGCCAGAACGACCGCAGCCATGCTCATATCCTTTGGCAGCTCCGCCAGATAGTAGGCAGCCAGCAGAATGAGGCATATGATTATGCGAAATGTCATCAGCACGCCGGGGTGTTTATAGTCGTCTCCCGAGGAGGGGTAAATTCGCTCAGTTGTCTCAGGTTTCATTGCCATCCTCCCGAACCGTTATGATTGACCGGACTGCACAAGCGCACCGGCAAGCTTTTTATGCTTTGCCGTCGCTTCCGAGTACATTGACCAGCTTGTCCTTGACAAGTTCTCTGATATAGTCTCTCGCGGGAGAAAGGTACTTTCTGGGGTCAAACGCATCGGGATATTTAGCCATGGTTTCGCGAATACCGGCCGTCATTGCAAGCCTTAAGTCAGAGTCGATGTTAATCTTACAAACAGCCATGGATGCCGCTTCACGAAGCATCTGTTCAGGTACACCGATTGCATCTTTGAGCTGACCGCCATTGGCGTTGATGATTTCAACATACTTGGGGATGACAGATGAAGCGCCGTGGAGAACGATCGGGAAGCCGGGCAGTCTTCTTTCAACTTCAGCGAGAATATCGAAGCGAAGCTGAGGGTTGGTGCCAGGTTTGAATTTGAATGCGCCGTGGCTAGTTCCAATGGCTATGGCGAGGGAGTCGCAGCCGGTACGCGTAACAAACTCCTCAACCTCGTCCGGCTGCGTGTATGAGCTGTCCTCTGCTTTGACATTTATGGCATCCTCGACGCCCGCAAGCCTTCCGAGCTCTGCTTCAACAACAACGCCTCTGTCGTGGGCGTACTCGACAACTTTCTTCGTTACAGCGATATTTTCTTCAAAGCTCAGGTGCGAGCCGTCGATCATGACGGAGGTGAAGCCGCCGTCAATGCAGGACTTGCAGACATCAAAGCTGTCGCCGTGATCGAGATGGACACAGATCGGAAGATTTGTATCCTCTATTGCGGCCTCTATGAGCTTCATCAGATAAACATGTTTGGCGTATTTACGCGCGCCGGCGGATACCTGTAGGATCAGGGGAGAACGCACTTCCGCTGCGGCCTCTGTAATGCCCTGAATAATTTCCATATTGTTTACGTTAAAAGCGCCTATTGCGTAATGACCCTCATAGGCCTTCTTGAACATTTCCTTTGATGTTACGATCGGCATAATACTTCAGCTCCTTTTAATTTCTAAAAAATTCTTTGGCAAATTTCTGCTATGTATGTATTTTACTCCAAAAATGTGCTATCATCAACCAGTAGATAATAAATCCTTATAAAATTATTTTTCAGTTCACAATCTGGAGGTCACTTATGGAAAAATTACTCAAAGGATCCTGCATAATAGGCCAATCCGGCGGTCCTACATCCGTCATAAACGCCAGCGCTTATGGTGTCATACGCACAGCGCTGGATACGGACGCCATCACGAAGGTCTATGGCGCTGCACACGGCATCAAAGGCGTGCTGGACGACAGGCTATATATCATGGACGCAGAAGATCCAAACGAGCTTGAGCTATTAAAAAATACGCCGTCTTCCGAACTCGGCTCTGTCCGTTATAAAATTGCGGACCCAGACAAGGATGATACCGACTATAAACGCATTCTTGAAATTTTCAAAAAATATGATGTACGCTACTTTTTCTACAACGGCGGCAACGATTCAATGGACACCTGCGAGAAGATTAGCCGTTATATGGGCAGCGTCGGCTACGAATGCCGCGTGATGGGTGTTCCTAAAACAATCGATAATGATCTTTTCGGAACGGACCACTGCCCCGGCTTCGGCAGTGCTGCAAGATATATTGCCACTTCCTGTATGGAGGTCTCGAAGGACGCACGTGTTTACAACACAGGCATGATTACCGTCATCGAGATCATGGGACGCCATGCGGGCTGGCTCGCCGGAAGTGCCGCTCTTGCCAGTTACTGCGGTTCTGGTCCCGACCTTCTCTACTTGCCCGAGGTCGATTTCGATTATGAGCAGTTCTGCACCGATGCTATCGAGATCTATAAAAAGCAAGGCAATGTTCTTGTTGCCGTTTCAGAGGGCATTCACGATGCAAAGGGCAAGTTTATTTCAGAATACGGATCTGAGACTGCACAGCAGAAAGACGCCTTCGGTCATGCGCAGCTCGGCGGCCTTGCCGTACAGCTTGCTGATGAGCTAAAGAAAAGAACCGGTGCGAAAGTCCGCGGCATCGAACTGAGCCTTCTTCAGCGCTGTGGCGCACACCTGGCCTCCAAGACAGACCTTGATGAGGCCGTGCTTGCCGGTAAGATCGCCGTTGAAGCCGCTGTTGCCGGTGAGAGCGGTAAGATGGTCGCTTTCGAGCGCGACTATGTTGACGGGCAGTATGTCTGCAAAACTAAGCTCATTCCCCTCTCGAGCGTTGCAAACTTTGAAAAAAAGGTTCCCATCGAATGGATTACAAAAGAGGGAAATAATGTTACGCAGGACTTCATTGATTATGCCCTGCCTCTCATTCAGGGTGAGCCGGAACGTCCGACCGAGCATTCCCTGCCGCGCTATGCCAGATTGAAAAAAATCTTTGCTAAGTAAGCGCCCTTTGTTTAAAGCAGCGCTTTCGGCCGACGTCGAAAGCGCTGCTTATGTTATATATTGAAATACTGTCTGATTTTAGCTATGTCCTCAGTAATCTGCCCACTCAATTCTCCCACGTCGCTGAATTTCCGTTCGGGGCGAATAAAACTGTAAAACTCAATCTGCACATACTTTTCGTATAGATCACCATGAAAGTCGAGGATAAACGTCTCGACACTAGCAATATCACTGTCCCCAAAAGTTGGCCTGATTCCGACGTTTGTCACTGCGGGTCTTTCCGCACCTTCAGCCAAAACCTTCGTAGCATAAACCCCTCGTGCAGGCAGGACGAGGCTATCGTCATCACCATAGAGATTAATTGTCGGAGTACCGAGCTTGCGACCGACTTGGCGTCCGTGGGCGACTGTCCCAGCAAAGATAAAAGGGTGCCCTAAGAAGTAGTTTGCCCGCTCGATATCTCCCAAACTGATTAATTCACGAATATAGGTTGAGCTGACGGTTATTCCGTCCAGCATGATCTTTGGAATGACATCACAGCCGATGCCACGCTCCCCGCAGTAAGCGGCAATTCTGTCCGGATTGCCTTCACCTCTGTAGCCGCAGTGGAAATCGTGACCGATTACCAGGTGCACCGCCGAATGTTTTTCGATAAGTGAATCTATGAAGTTCTGCCAAGGAAGCGCCATTGTGGTTTTGTCAAAGTGATATACAATTAGATTTTCAACGCCAAAAAGGCGTCTAATGAGGTCTTCGCGTGTTTTGACGCTGCCAATCAGTGGAACGCGGTTCCCAGTTATGACAGACTCCGGACTGACATCAAATGAGAGCACGGCCGGAGCGGCATTTAGCTCCTGCGCGCGTTTTTTTGCCATTTTGATAAGCTCCGCGTGTCCTCTGTGAACACCATCAAAAAAACCGAGCGCAATGACGGTCTTTTTATCTGAGTATCGTGCCATTATTCCCTCCATGCAACTGACGAGACCGGTCCCTTCAGTGCGTGACCATAGATAATATCCGGATGCATCAGGATGCATCAACTTCAAAAAAGCTCTTAACCGTGTTCATATTACCGTTTTCGACATTGCCAAGCATCAGAAAATCGCCTTTTTCATCATAGACCCTGTACTTTCCGTTCTCAGCAGCATAGACAAAACTGCTCCCGCACAGACATTTCTTTGTCTGTGTTTCACTCAATGTCACGGAGGGATACTGCGCGAAAAGGTGCTCAACAGGTATCATAAGCTCCTGAAGTCTACCAGCTTCCGCATAGGCAGCAACAGTGTCCAGCGTATGGGCGTCCTCGACAGAAAAGGCGCCTGCCTTTGTTCTGCGAAGCGACGAAAGCGCAGCACCCGTTCCCAACCGCTCACCAATGTCGCTACACAGCGTGCGGATATAGGTTCCTTTCGAGCAGACAACCCGGAGAATGAAGTCGTCCCCTTCTCTGCCGATAAGCTCCAGCCGTTTGATTGTGACGGGGCGGCTTGCTCTTTCGACCTCGACACCGCGCCTGGCCAGCTCATAAAGCTTGTGGCCACCGACTTTGAGCGCCGAGTACATGGGCGGTACCTGGTTGAGCGCCCCCGTGAACTCCGGCAACACGGTCAAAAGCTCAGGCGTCTCAACAGCCCGGTCCGAGTTTCGCAGCACAAGGCCCGTAATGTCCTGTGTATCAGTGGCAATACCGGCTCTGAGTCCGGCGATATATTCTTTTTCGTGATTTTCAGCAAACTCGACGGCCCGCGTTGCTCTGCCGACGAATACAACCAGAAGCCCCGTTGCCATCGGGTCAAGTGTCCCCGAGTGTCCGATGCGCCTCTCATGCAATAGGCCACGCAGCTTTGCCACAACGTCATGGCTCGTAAAGCCCTGGGGCTTGTCTATCAGGATAATCCCGTTCATTTATACTCCAGCGCAATAATTTCTGCCAATATATCGGGGGCCTCCTGGCAGGAGCTGTCCATTGAGCAGCCGGCCGCCATTTTATGTCCGCCGCCTCCGAACTTGGCGCAGACCTTGTTCGCGTCAACAACACCGTTTGTACGAACAGATATCTTGCAGCGCTTAGCGTCTATTTCTTTGACGGTGATGCTGGTAAATGCGCCTTCAACCCGGCCAGGAAGCGCAGCAATATCCTGAGTATCTCTTTCGACAGCACCGGCCTTTTCAAGCATTTCCTTCGTCACAACGGAAATAACGGTTTTCCCTTCGTGGTAATAGCGAAAAGAGGATAGGATCTGAGCTTCAAGTGCGAGCCGAGCTTTGGAGTTTGTGCGGAAGAGAACCTTATTCAGATAGGCGTTGCGTGCACCCGCAAAACAAAGTTCCGAAGCCGCGCGCAGTGTTTCCCCCGACGTATTGCCGTAGACAAAGCAGCCCGTATCCGTAGACACCGCAACATAGAGCAGGTCCGCAACTGTTGGATCGAGCCCGCAGAGTTCCTTGACCAGTGCCATAATAATTTCTCCGCACGATGCTCTGTCCGCCCACAAAAGCGTATTATTTGCAAAATGACTGTTTGACGGATGATGATCGATGCATAAGTCCGCCGCGCCTTCAAACCCCTCCGGGTATAGACTTGAATCTGCCATATCCACGCAGATCGTGAAACCCGGAACAAAGCCCTCTGGAGCGATATAGGGTTCCGCCACCCACTCGTAGCTGTCAACAAACTGAGGATTGTTATATAAATGCGCGGTTTTTCCAATCTTCCTCAGGGCATAGCACAGCGCGGACGCGCTCCCGATGGTATCGCCGTCCGGCCTTATATGGGTTATTATATTAAAACGGTCATTTTCTCTGAGAAGCGCCAGGGTTTCCTCAATCGTCATGCTGCTGTTCCTCCGAAGCGCTCCCGAGAAAACCGGGCTGGCTAATAATCTGGTTAATATGCGCACCATGCTCGATGGAATTATCCAGCTCGAAAATCAGCTCCGGGGTATATCGGAGGCTAAGCTTTTGGGAAAGCTCGCGCCTGAGCCAGCCGGACGCGGATTTGAGTCCCTTTTTGAGTTCTTTCTCATCCTTAAGCCCGTAAACACTCAGGAATACTTTGCAATAGCGCAGATCGCCCGTGGTTTCTGTTCTGGTGACGCTGATCATCCCCTGATTGACTCGGGGATCCTTGATTGAGCGAAGCAGCTCGCTGAGGACGATCTGAATGTCGTCATTTGTTCTGTCCAGCCTGTAACCGGCCATATCGGGACCTTTCCTTTCGTTGTGTCCCCTGGGCGCAGTTCGTCAAGCGACGAGAGCCTCGCACAAAGAACACGGCCTGCTGTCCGGCGTGAGCACTATCGCCTGCGCCGTGACGGGGTTGTTCTGGCCGCCCCTCGCGGGGCGGCCTTTAATTGTCTTATACGACGATACGTTCCATGACGTAGGACTCTACAATGTCCCCTTCGCGGACGTCGTTAAATTTCTCAATGCTGATGCCGCACTCATAGTTCGTAGCGACTTCCTTGACATCATCCTTGAAACGGCGCAAGCCCGAAAGCGTGCCTTCGTGGACGACAACACCATCTCTGATGACGCGGACGCTGCTGTTTCTGACAATCTTGCCATCCGTGACATAGCTGCCGCAGACAGTGCCGATCTTCGAAATTTTGATGACCTGGCGAACCTCAGCGTGACCTGTAATGACTTCCTTGAATTTCGGTGCAAGCATACCCTTCATCGCAGCTTCGATTTCGTTGATGCAGTCGTAAATAACACGGTACATACGCATATCGACATTGGCCCTGATGGCGGAATCACGTGCGGCATTATCCGGACGAACATTGAAGCCGACAATCAGCGCACCGCTTGTCGCGGCAAGCATGACGTCCCATTCGCTGATTGCACCGACACCGGAGTGAATAACGCGTACACGAACTTCTTCATTGGTCAGTTTTTCAAGTGAAGATTTAATAGCCTCGGCGCTGCCCTGTACGTCAGCCTTGACGATAATATTGAAGTCCTTTATTTCGCCCTGTTGAATCTGGGCAAAGAGGTCTTCAAGCGATACCTTCTTGGGCACGCCAATCTGGGCATCCTTAGTCTGCTGTTTTCTCTGTTCGGCAAGCTCGCGGGCCATACGCTCGTCGTCGACAGCGTTGAAGGTGTCGCCTGCCAGCGGAACCTCGGAAAGTCCGGCAATCTCGACTGGTACGGAGGGGCCCGCCTCGGTGACGCGCTCGCCCTTGTCATTGACCATCACTCTGGCATGGCCAACAGCCGTGCCGGCGATGATGATATCACCCAGTCTGAGTGTGCCGTTCTGCACAAGAACGGTCATGATCGGGCCGCGGCCCTTATCGAGCCTAGCCTCAATAACGGCACCCTTTGCAGAGCGGCTCGGATTTGCCTTGAGTTCTCGCATTTCAGCCGTCAGAACGACCATTTCAAGGAGTTTTTCAATACCCATTCCAGTTTTGGCCGAAATCGGACAAATAATCGTGTCTCCGCCCCATTCCTCGCTGACAAGACCATATTCGGTCAGTTGTTGTTTAATACGGTCGGGGTTAGCAGAGGGTTTATCCATTTTGTTGATAGCCACGATAATCGGGATTCCTGCCGCTTTGGCATGGTTGATAGATTCAACCGTCTGGGGCATGATGCCGTCATCCGCCGCCACAACCAGAATGGCAATATCCGTTACCATTGCACCGCGCGCACGCATGGAGGTGAAAGCCTCATGGCCCGGGGTGTCAAGGAAGGTGATGGGGCTCCCGTTAAGTTGAATGCGGTAAGCACCAATGTGCTGTGTGATGCCGCCTGCTTCGCCGCTTGCGACATTGGCTTCGCGTATGCGGTCAAGCAGGGAGGTTTTTCCGTGGTCGACGTGACCCATAACCACAACGACCGGTGCGCGCGGAATAAGATCTTCCGGTCTGTCGTCGCTGCCGTCAATTAGCCTTTCTTCGACGGTAACGCGAACTTCCTTCTCAACCTTGCAGCCCATTTCCAAGGCAACTAGCGCCGCCGTTTCATAATCGATCGTGTCGGACATAGACGCCATCGTGCCGAGCTTAATGAGCTGACGGACAACTTCTGCGCCCGTCTTCTTCATGCGGCTTGCAAGCTCGCCGACATTGATCTCATCGGGGATGGCAACCTTGACCGGCGCCTTTTTTGCAAGCTCAAACTGGAGCTTTTGGAGCTTATCCTTCTCCTCTTGTCTGCGCTTCTGGCTGACAACGGGACGGTTTTTATTTTTGTTGATGAACTTCTCTTTGCCCTGAAGGTTTTGAACCTTGTCGGGGACAAGACTGTCAAGACGTTCGTCATATTTTTCAATGTTAACCGTTCCGCCGCGTGTATCAATGACACGCTTTTCAGGCACGGCTCTGGGTGTGTGAGGCCTGTTGTCGGCAGGCTTGTGCTGCTGTTCAGGTCTAGGCCTGTTGTCGACCGGCCTCTGCTGATCGGGTCTCTGCGCGACGGGCGCATTGTCTCTGGCCGGGGTCTGCTGCTCAGGCGCTTTCTGGACAGGTTCCTCAACAGGCTTGGAAGGCTTTTCTGGCATCGCAAAGACCTCCGCGAGATCTGCGACCTGATTGTGTTGCGTCAAATATTCGAAAATAAGGTCCAGTTCATTCTCCTCAAGAACCTGCATATGGTTCTTGGGTGTGGTGGCATACTCCGTGAGAATCTGCGCGATGTCCTTGGAGTTCATTTTGAAATCTTTTGCCACCTCGTGAACTCTATACTTGATAAGTGTACTCATATGTTTCTCCTCCTCTTGCCCGTCGCGGCGGGACCAACTGCCCTGCCTTTTTTCATGTTCCTGTCGTGAGCCATCGCCTCTTTTTTTCGAAGCTGCATCTTCTGATTCTTTTCGGCCAGAAGCACCGCAAGTTCTTTGAAGGAGGGCTCATCTTCGGCAAGTGCTGCCATAAAAACCGCCGCTAACCCGACATCCGTGAATGCTGCCATGGAGCAGCCTGCGATGCCGGTCATCTGCGAAATATCCGCCTTGGAATACGGAATCACGATAAGCGGTGTCTGCGTTCCGTTGACAAAACCTTCCGCTCTGCGTTTAGCGTTATCCGACGCATCCGATGCAAGGAACAGAACCCGTCCTTTTCCGGCACGTATCGCCGCTCCCGCGTTTGTTTCGCCGACCTCTATCGCTCCCGCTTTTTTTGCAAGGCCGATATAATTGAGTGCGTTACTCATCGCCCGCCTCCATCTGTCGCTCCAATTGAGCATAAATCTCATCCGGAATGGAGACTTCGAGTGATCTTTCTAGTGCTTTGCTCTTGATTGCCTTTTTTAGGCAGTCCTGATTTTTACAAACATAAGCGCCTCTGCCCTGAGCCTTGCCCTTGAAGTCCAGAGAGATCGTATTCTCAGGTGACCGAACAACACGGATCAGATCGCGCTTGGGTTTCATTTCACGGCAGCCGGTACACTGTCGCATCGGAATTTTTTTAGGCACTGCGGCCACCCCTTTCAGACTTTGTGTTAATACCCGGATTCAGACTCGGGCTTGATATCAATTTTATAGCCTGTGAGCTTTGCGGCAAGGCGCACATTCTGTCCCTCTTTGCCGATGGCGAGAGACAGTTGTGTATCTGGTACAATGACGCGGCAGCTCTTACCCTCATCAAGAATAGAAACGTTTATAGCATCGGCAGGAGACAAGGCAGCGCCTATAAACTCCTCCGGTTTTTCGCTGTATTTAATAATGTCAATCTTCTCGCCGCCAAGTTCATCAACGATGCCCGCAACTCGTCCGCCCTTGGGCCCGACACAGGCCCCGATTGGATCAACATCCGGATCGTTCGACCAGACGGCAATCTTGGTACGGCTTCCGGCCTCTCTAGCAATGCTTTTAATCTCGACGATGCCGTCAAATATCTCCGGCACTTCAATTTCGAAGAGGCGCTTGACCAAGCCAGGATGGGTGCGCGAAATGAGGACCTGCGGTCCACGTGTCGACTTTCTCACTTCGACGACATAAACTTTAACCATTTGTCCTTCAACAAGCCGCTCGCCCTTTATCTGTTCATTCGGGGAAAGCATCGCGTCCGTATATTCGGAATTTGAGCTTATTTTGATAGAAACACTGCCCGTTCTCGGTTCAATTCTTGAAACCACGCCCGTCAGAATTTCCTGCTCCTTGGAATTAAATTCATCAAATATGATACCGCGCTCGGCCTCTCTTATACCCTGAATAATGACCTGTTTAGCGGCCTGGGCAGCGATGCGTCCGAACTTCTTTGTTTCGATGGGAACTTCCACGAAACTTCCGACCTTCGCGCGTTTGGAGTAGTTCTGAGCCAACTCGGGAAGCATCTGAGTTGCGGGATTTTCTACCTCTTCAACAACCTCCATGCGCAAAAACATTTCAATACGCTTTTTTTCGTCGTCCATATTGATGACAACGTTATCCGCACAGGCGGGATTGTCTTTTTTATAGGCCGCCAAGAGCGCCTGGGTGATTTTGTCCATCATGTAGGTCTTTGGAATGCCCTTTTCGCGCTCTATATCTTCTATTGCCGTAAAAAATTCAGCGTTCATTTATTTTATCCTCCCGAATTCAAACCAGTCTGAGACGTACACCGCCCAGCTGCTCTTTTGTAAAGACGATTATTCTGTCTCCGCAGCCAAGGGTCACAGCGCCATTGTTGTAAGCAACAAGCGTGCCGGTGTATACCTTTGAGCCCTCAAAAGGTTTATAAAGCCTCACCTCAACATTTTCACCCAAAAACTTCTGAAAATGCGCAGGCACTTTAAGTGCCCTTTCAAGCCCAGCAGACGACACCTCAAACACATAGCTGGTTGGTATCGGGTCTTTCTCATCCAGTATCGGATCGACAGCGCGGCTGACCCGCTCACAGTCGTCTATTGATACGCCGCCTTCCTTATCAATATATATCCGCAGGAACCACTGTCCGCCCTCGGAAACATATTCAATATCCCAGAGTTCGTAGCCAAAGCCCTCAACTATGGGGCGGACAAATTCCGTCACTTTGTCGACAATTTTACTCATACCGCACCTATTACCATATTCTTACAATTAATTTTTATTCAACAAAAAGAGTGGGAGAAAACCCACTCGTACTGCCTTCCGCCATTACTGACACTGATATAATAGCATATTGTATATGCATTTGCAAGACTTTTTTTGGTCTCAATCGCTCCCTTTGCCCTTGTTTTTGCCGCATTTTTAGACATTTGACAGGAGCCTCAATTTTTGATAATCTAAGTGTATGTCAGTCAAATACAGTAAAAGAAGGCCGTTACATGATTCTTACTGTCGATATTAATAATACGAGCGTGGTTTTCGCGGTTATGGACGAGGGGAAAGCCCTTTTTATGTCTCGCCTTTCCTCAGATAAATCGCGCACGGCGGACGAGTATGCCGTCCTGATCGAGTGGGTTTTTCGTCAGCGGAACTTTGATGTGAAGATAGTAGAAGGCGCTATCATTTCTTCTGTTGTGCCACCGCTCACAGCAGTCATTAAAGAGGCGGTTGTACTGGTGACGGGGCGCGTGCCGCTGGTCATCGGACCCGGAGTTAAAACAGGCCTCAATATTAGGCTTGACGATCCGACTGAGCTGGGCGGTGACTTTGTCGCTTCCGCAGTTGCGGCAATTGCAAGCTATCCCCTGCCCTGTGTCATTGTTGTCATGGGAACGGCTATCGCAATGGGAATCCTCGATAAAGCCGGGAACTACATAGGCGGCATTATCAGTCCGGGGCCGATGGTTTCGCAGGAGGCACTTGCGCGTGGAGCGGCAATGCTCTCGAACGTCAGCATTACACCGACAGCGCAGGTTATCTGCAAGGGGACCAACGCCTGCATTCAAAGCGGTATTATTAACGGCTCGGCAGCCATGATCGACGGTCTGCTCGACAGAGTCGAAACAGAGCTTAATGCGCCCGTTTCTGTCGTGGCTTGCGGTGACTGGGTGGATACAATCGCGCCCTACTGCAGGCGAAAAGGCATTGTGACGGACAAAGAAATTTTAATGCGCGGGCTCTGGATGATTTACAAAAAGAACAGACGCGCTTAATAATAAACGGGACTGCTGTGAAGCAGTCCCGTTTATTATTTGCTTTTGAGATAGGCGTCAATGCTTTGGGCGGCAGTTTTGCCCGCGCCCATGGCCAGTATGACGGTAGCCGCACCGGTAACGGCGTCGCCCCCCGCGAAAACACCCTTTCGACTTGTCGCGGCCTGCCCATCAGCAATGATGCAGCCCTTTTTGTTGGTTTCAAGGCCTTCGGTCGTGGACTTGATCAGCGGATTCGGGCTGGTTCCAATCGCGATAATAACAGTATCGACTTCCAGCACAAAATTGGAGCCCTTGACCTCGACAGGTCTGCGGCGTCCCGATTCATCGGGTTCACCCAGTTCCATTTTCAGGCACTCCAAGCCCTTGACATAGCCTTTTTCGTCGCCGAGGACAGCCTCGGGGTTGTTCAGGAGCTTGAAGATAATGCCTTCTTCCTGTGCGTGATGGACCTCTTCTTTTCTTGCAGGTAGTTCGTCCATACTGCGGCGATAGACAATATACACCTCATCTGCCCCCATACGCTTGGCGCAGCGGGCGGCATCCATTGCAACATTTCCACCCCCCACAACTGCAATCCGCTTTGATTGGCGAAGCGGCGTATCATATTCCGGCAGATAGGCCTTCATTAAATTGATACGTGTGAGATATTCGTTGGCAGAATAAACCCCCAACAGGTTTTCTCCCGGTATGTTCAGAAACTGGGGCAGGCCGGCACCGGTCCCGATGAAGACGGCCTCGTAGCCCTCTTCAAAGAGCTCGTCAACGCTCATTGCACGGCCGACAACAGCGTTGGTCACAATTGTTACGCCCATTTCCTCAAGATTGGCAATTTCACTTTGTACAATTTCCTTCGGAAGACGAAACTCCGGTATGCCATAAACCAGCACGCCGCCCGCCTTGTGAAAGGCCTCGAACACGGTGACGGCATACCCTATGCGCGCCAGATCACCCGCGCAGCTGAGTCCTGCTGGGCCAGATCCGACAACGGCTACCCGATGACCATTTTGTTCGGGTTTCTTAGTTGCCGGCTTAATATCTTTACGTGCGGATGCCCGGTGGAAATCCGCAATAAAGCGCTCCAGCCTACCTATCGCAACAGGCTCACCTTTCAGGCCTCGAACGCATTTACCCTCACACTGACTTTCCTGCGGGCACACTCTGCCACAGACAGCGGGCAGGGCGTTCGTGGAGGTAATAATTTCATAGGCTTCCTCAAATTCCCCCTCGGCTGTTTTCCGAATAAACTCCGGAATTCGAACGTTTACAGGACAGCCCGTGATACAGGGCTTGTTCTTGCAGTTGAGACAGCGCGTCGCCTCTTTCATAGCTGCTTCGGCGCTGTAACCCAGCGCGACCTCGAAGAAATTTTTATTCCGGAGCTCAGGCGCCTGTTCCGGCATAGGATTTTTGATCGGTGACATATCAGCCACGGCGTACACCCCCAGTTAAATGACATACATGCTCTCTCTGCTCGGTTTCTTCATTCTTATAGAACGCACCTCTTCTGATAAGCTCGTCCCAATCGACAAGATGCCCGTCAAACTCCGGTCCGTCGACACAGGCAAATTTCGTTTCGCCGCCGACAGAGACACGGCAGCCGCCACACATACCGGTGCCGTCTATCATAATGGGGTTGAGCGAAACGACGGTCTTGATGCCATAGGGCTTTGTCGTGAGACTCACAAATTTCATCATCATGCCGGGACCGATCGCTACTACTTCGTCATAATTTCTGCCGGACTCAATCAGCTGCTTAAGCCTATCGGTTACAAAGCCTCTTTCACCGTAGCTGCCGTCATCCGTTGTAATGTAAAGGTTGGTGCTGTTTTTTCGCATCTCATCTTCCAGCATAACGATATCTATATTGCGAAAGCCCGCAATCATATCAACTTCAATTCCTTTGGCATGCATTGCTTTTGCAACGGGGTAAGCAATCGCGCAGCCCACGCCGCCGCCAACAACTGCCACGCGCTTGAGCCCTTCAAGGTGAGTCGGTTTCCCAAGCGGTCCGACAAAATCGAGGATGCTATCGCCCGCGTTGAGCTCTGCAAGCATCTGTGTCGATCTTCCCACTGGTTGGAACATAATCGTCACGGTACCCTTTTCTCTGTTGTAATCCGCAATTGTGAGCGGCACGCGCTCACCATATTCATCAACACGAAAAATGATAAATTGTCCCGCAAGGCACTTACGGGCAACAAGCGGTGCCTCGACAACCATTTCTAGCGTTGTTTCAGCCTTGTTAAGGACTCTTTTACTGATAATTCTATACATGGCAGCCTCCCTTTGCCGCGCTTGCGGCGATCTGCTGGTCAATTAAAAATTATAACAAGTTCCCACAACTTTGGAAAGTCAGTATTCCTACCAATATTTAGCCATTTAGCATAAATAAGCTGTTTAGTTTGACTTATATGGGCGCGTTATCACCTAGTCAAATGCACAGGCGGCGCTTCATTTTCTGTCAGCGCCGCCTGTTCGAATCAAACGCTTATTCGTACTGCGCTCTGGCCCCACCGATAAATTTCGGTCGGGTGCGCGCAGCAGATACGGAAGCTTCACCGATTTTTTTCGTTTTAAGACGAAGGGGCACGGCTACATCCTTAAGATGCATTCCAATTAATGTCCCACCGATATCAAGCCCTGCGGCCGCCCGAACATGTTCAACAAGCACGGGTTCCCTGAAGGCCAAAAATGCTGCAGCCGCAAAGGACCCGCCGGCCTTTGGCTTCGGAACTGCTGCTACAATTTCAAGATTAAATTTTTCTGCCGCTTCGCGCTCGAGCACAAGTGCTCTGTTAAGATGCTCACAGCACTGGGCCGCCAGATAGAGCCCGCTCTCGGCAATAGAGGGCAGGACGGCAGACAAAACGGCCTCCGCCGCCTCAGGCGTTGACCCCTTTCCAATCTTTTCCCCCATAATTTCACTTGAAGAACAGCCGACAACGACAATCTGCCCCTTAGCGGGCTTTGCTTCGGCTAAAAGCTCGCTTATGGCGTCATATGCGGCCTGCTTTATTTCATCGTACATACGCAACACTTCCTTGCCTGAGATTTAGGAAACCAATATATTCTAACACCTGTTAACAGGTTTGACAATAGCCCGAAATCAGTGTATCATACAGCTTGAAGTTTAGACATAAAAACACAAATTTCGACAGATCTGATCTGCTTATGGAGGTACATATGAAGAAACTTTTTCCCGTGATTTTCGCTTTGCTTATTCTGCTAACTGCCTGCGGAAAAAAAACTGAAACGCCTACTATTTCGGCAGAACCACCATCCATTGATGCGCCAAAGCCAACCGCAGAACCCACTCCTACACCAACTGTTATCACAAATCCCCTGACAGGTGAAACAATTGAAGCGGACATCAGTGCAAATAGGCCCTATGCGGTTATGCTAAATAATATAAAAGTCGCGCTGCCACAATGTGGCATTTCAAAAGCCGATATTCTCTATGAAGTTCTCGCAGAGGGCAACATCACCCGCTTCGAGGCCATCTTCTCCGACTTAAACGGCGTTGGAGCAATCGGCAGCATGCGCTCGTCCCGCCCGTATTATATCGAAGTCGCTTTAAGCTATGACGCAATATATGTCCATGCCGGCGGCAGCGAACAGGCCTACTCTGATATTTCTTCCAAGGGCGTCGACAACATAGATGGCGTACGCGGCGCTTATTCCGGCGAAATATTCTATCGCGACCCTAATCGCATGAAATACGGAACCGAACACAGCCTATTTACAACCTCCGATAAAGTCATTGAATATACGAGCAAACTCGGCTACGAATCCAAGCATAATGGCACCTTTGATTATGGCCTTGCTTTCACGGAAAATCCCGATCTAGGGGCCTCCGCTGCCTCCGCAGCAACTGTCAAAGTAAGCTTTGAGGGAATCAAGGATACCAGTTTCACTTACCATGCCGACACAGGCTTTTACACCGGCTACCAGTACGGCACCGACCTCATAGACGGAACGACAAATGAAGCCGTGCAGTTCAAAAATCTGCTTGTTCTCTATGCAGATTCAAAAATACTCGATGATTACGGCCGTAGATCCTTCAATCTGGACACCACCGGTACCGGCCACTTCATCTGCAATGGCAAAACCGTTGGCATTAAGTGGAGCCATGCCGGAACCGGCAGCAACTTTAAATACACCTTAGAAGACGGTACCCCGCTTGAACTCGGTGTTGGCAGAAGCTATATTGCCATTGTTCCGACGGGCAGCACTATCACGATGCAGTAGATTACAAATGTCATATAACAAATGAGCGGGCATTCTTATGAATGCCCGCTCATTTGTTATATGACACCACTTTCGAGTATCGAAAAACTGCGATTTTCACAGTCAATTTCCGCCAGCGCCCCGTAAGGCAGCATTGTTTTAGGTTCGTTGTGACCGAAACTGCCGTTATACAGGACAGACAGTTCGGAACAGCCGAACTCCTTAAGCACCTTCACGATTACTTGCTTATACTCAGCGTGGTATGTTTCGCCCATCGGCTTTGCCCAGAAAATACCATTTATGCGGTTTAATAATCCCATTGTTCCATAGCAACGCAGCTCATCCTCGATAAACCAAGGCGGCGGCAGTTCCTCGCAGGTCTCGAGAAACAGTATGGCCTCATCGAAACAATCAAAGGTTGGAAAGAGCGAAGTTCCCCTGATAAGCGCCAAAACCTCCGTACAGCCGCCGATAAGCCGACCCTGCACCTTGCTCTTCCCCTGAATAAGCTCATAGCGTCTGTTGGGATAGAACTTCCTGGCCCTACTTTTGTTTTCGATAATCCAGTCCAAACGCTCGCTCGTCCACGATGGACTTGGCTGTATCTCCCCTACCACTGCACTGTCAAATAGGGTTTTGCGCACAGCATCAAAGGTATATTCCGGCATTGTAATATTTTCCGCAAAATCTGTGAGTATTGCCGGGCCATAAAAGCTGGAGACCCCCGCCTTCAAACACATATAGTGCGTAACCGTCGTGTCAGAATAGCCGCAGAATATCTTAGGGTTATTTCTGATTATATCATAATTAATGAACGGAAGCAGCCTGATACTGTCGTTTCCACCGATGCAGGAAAAGATTGCCTTAATTTTTCTATCCGAAAAAGCCTGCATAAGATCTTCAGCTCTTTTTTGCGGATTTTCATAAAGATAGGCGCTGCCTTTAAGGGTATTCGGCATTTCAACGACTTCGAGTCCAAAGAGGTCCTCGAGCCGCTGCTTGCCCTGTTCATAGCGCCAGCGCGTCTCATCATCACCCGCGCCGCCCCAAGAGAGGCTGACGGCTGCGACCCTGTCTCCGGAATTCAATTTCGGGGGTTTCTTCAATTCAAGCATGGCCGTGCGCCCTCTTACAGAAGCATAACGCCCGCCCTTTGGCAAGCCTCGGCAGTCTGCTCATCCCAAATGGACACCTGTACCTCGCCGACATGGGCCTTGTTGAGCAGCAGCATCGAAATGCGGGATTGGCCAATGCCGCCGCCAATGGTGAGCGGAAGTTCGTTATTTAAAAGCATTTTATGATAAAGCAGTGCCCGTCTGTCATCGCAGCAGGATGTTTTCAGCTGACTACTCAGAGAGTCGGCATCGACACGGATACCCATGGAGGACACCTCCAGCGCGCATCCAAGTGGTTCATACCAGAAAAGGATATCCCCGTTCAGGGTCCAGTCGTCATAATCGGGGGCTCTGCCGTCATGCGGCTTGCCGCTTTTGAGGGCGCCGCCAATGCCGATCAAAAAGACCGTCCCTTGTTCTTTGACTATAGCGTTTTCGCGTTCTTTCGGGCTGAGGGCGGGATAACGGTCCTCAAGCTCCTGTGCCGTCATATAAAAAACGTCTCTTTTAAGCTGGCCTCCCAGAGACAGCTGCGGATAAATTGATTGCATCGTCAGCTGTGTGTCACAAAGCGCACCGACAATTTTGTCAACCTGTGACTTAAGAAAATCAATCGTTCTGTCCTTAGCCTCAATTACCTTTTCCCAATCCCACTGGTCGACATACACCGAGTGCAGATTGTCCATCTCCTCGTCACGCCTGATGGCGTTCATATCCGTATAAAGGCCCTTACCGGGAAAAAATTCATAACGCTTGAGAGCTATTCGTTTCCATTTTGCCAATGAATGTACAACTTGCCCGATTTTTTCCGTATTTGCAATATCAAAAGAAACAGGTCGCTCGACGCCATTAAGGTCATCGTTAATACCTGTTTTTGCCTCTACGAACAGAGGTGCAGATACACGATGGAGATTGAGTTCTCCCGCCAATCTATCGATAAAAATTCTTTTTAACAGGCTGATTGCCTTTTGCGTATCATAAATACTGAGCGCACTTTTATAGCCTTCCGGAATGCATGTGTTCATTTGTGCCCTGTTCCTTTTCAGTTCTGATTAGTAAGCAGCTTTATAATTTTGTGGTAGATATTCTCCGCATCGCTGCGAAAGTATTTTTCCATGCTCTTGGCCTGTTCCTCATCCGAAGCAAGAACGGACATCGAAATAATATTTCCGATGCCATCCGAAAGAGAAAGGCTAACCTTGCAGCCACCATCTTTAAGTTTTTCGTGAGAGCTGAGTATTTGCGTGTCGCGTTTCATCTTTGCGATAAGCGGCTGCGCTTTGCGTTCGGCTTTAGCCCTTACAGAATAAGGGATGCTGCTTTCAACCGTATCGCCATGCTCCGCCCCAAGCTTTGTGATTCGGTAGCTGTTTTCATTCTGCTCGACATGGCCGGTTTTGACAAGTTCAGCCAGACACTGCGAAAATTCGAAGTAGTCAAATCCCTCATCAACCAAAACCAATTCCGACAGCGTTTCAAAGCTGATAGATCCCGGCAGCCGGTTGAGCACAAAAAGTATCAAAATTTTAATATCCAGCTTCTCATGGATGAATCCGAACCTGTCCATACGGCAGCCTCCAAACTTTAAAAATCGCAAAATATACGCCTCTTATTGCTCAATTATAATTCTTTTTGCCCGATACGTCAAATAATTGTTATCACAACCTTTGCGCTCCTGCATAGACTGTATCGAGAAACAGCAACAAAATCTATCGGCAGGAGGAATAAAAATGGCTGAAAGAGCAGCAAACACGGCCAATGCGGCATCTTGCCGTGAGTCGGTTTGTATACACACCAGAAAAATCTTCGACAGTTGCCGCGAATAGCACTGTGCACCATTAATATTATTAAATTAGAATTGAAACTGAAACCCTTGTTTAGACGCGCCAGTTTCTCCGTCGCTTTTTGTTTGAGAGTTTGAATTGTTGCTCGATCCGCTCCCAAAATCAAATTTAAACCCTCCGGCTTGGTTATTTATCGAATTATTATCCTTCGTTTCAGATAACTTAGCCTTTAGCTGCGCGCCCAGGGCAGCATTGTACGGGTTTGTTTTTCCTCCTGTCTGTAATTGCCACAGTACGGCTTTTTGGTTGACACTCAGCCCGCTCATCGCGTCGATTGCCGCTTCTACTTCTGCATGAGTATAGCTTCCGTTTCCGTCTTTGTCATACTTTGGTAGCGTTTCTTTGAAAGAGACATACGCGCGGAGCTTCACTCCGTTATTTGCGGCAAGCTGTACCTTTGCATAAGTTGCTGCATCAAGTGCGATTCCTGCCGCGGCAAGTTGATCTGAATCGCTGAACGGCATGTCTGCAATCTGCTGCATTTTTTGCAAATCAGATACCTGTTCTTTTCCCGGAAGCGGTTCTAGATCACTAAGCGCATCCAGAACGCTTCCCGCGTTCTTTCCGGACACGCCTGCTGAGGTCAGTTCAGTAAAGTCTTTGAGCGCGTTAGTGCTTGCAAGGGACGTTCTAAATAAAAATGCTTCTCCAAGGCTTGCAATTTGATTTGTTGTGTACCCGTCTTTATCCAGTGACACAATAAATTGAATTGCTTTTTCTGAGGTCTTAATGTCTTTTGTCTCATCAATTTCCGTAAAGGTGTTTGATATTTTGAGAAAGTCATCAAATTCTAGACCTAAAGTGTCACAGACTTCTATTCGTGTTTTTGTGCTCTCGCTGTCGCTGATGAGGCTTTCATAAATAACTTGCTTTTGTTCGTCAGTCAGATCCGCATTTAGCATAGCCTCTCTTTTGCGTTCAGTCGCGGTGCTTGTTTCTGCTGCTTTGGATGCTTTGGATGCATTATCAATTAAATACAGCTTGCTGAGTGTATCTGCTACCGCGCCTGTTTGATCTTCAGTATCAGCCAATTGATCAAGTACCGCGCGTTCTTTTTCTGTCGCCATCATGCCATAGTACAAAATGGCTTTTTCAGTGTCGGTCATGTCTGATTCTTCAAGCATTTGCCTTTGTACATAGGGCTTTGAAACTTCCGCATCGGTGTCTTTTTCTTGGCCTTCCGCTGTGTTGAGCTTTGTGATGATGTCATAGGCTTCTCGCTCTGTTGTTCCTGTGCCGATAAGCTCTTGATAGACAGCGGTCTGCGTCGCACCCATAGATTTGAACCCGCTCTTTATCCAGTCTTGCCCGGTCTTCAATGCTGTTGGTCCAAATAGCGCCGCCTGTATTACATTTGCTCCGGTCTTCAGTGGATTGTCGTTATAGACGGGATATTGCAGAATGTCTCTCCCTTCAGAATCGACGCTGTATTTTCCGGATTCAATAACGGCTCTGATTCCTTGATAAGCTTTTTTGAGCTGCCCTCCGCCAAACGGAGGAAGAATATACGCGGTCGGCTTCAGCACTTCTTTTCCGATAGTGTCCCAGCTTTTGCGTGTGCTGCCATCTCCGCTGATGATGTCCAGAACTGAACTACCTATATTCCCAAGATTCGGCAAAGCGTTTGATATTGGCAGGCGGCCTCCGCCTATTAATCCGCCAACAAAAGGCAGGCTTCCGGCAACGTTTTCTGTAAGATTTATTCCGGCGGCATCAAGTCCTTCTTTTTGTGTTTTAAAGTTTGGTGCTTTTCCTTTCACCGCGCCTGTTATCATGTCAAGCGTGTTTGGTAATTGATATCCTGTGATGTCTCCTATCGTATCGTTGAGAATTCCAATAGGATCAAGCGCCGGCCGACGTCCGATGAAGTATTCGTAAAGTTCGTTATACAGCCATGCGCCTAAAAAGAACTTGAGCAAAACAAACGCCAGCATTTTTCCGCCGTACTCTTTTTGATCGCGCGGTATATCCTTAAACAAGTAGCTTAATTGGTTGTTGACTTCAAGCTGAAACTGCGTAAATACTTTTGTGATAGGGTTTTTACTTTCAAAAAGCGTCGGTAATGATCCTTTGCTTCTGTCTGCCATAACGCCAGCCGTCCATCTGTCTGCTTCGTTCATGCTTTCCGCTTCGCTCAGACCTTTGCTTCTGTTTTGCATGTATCGACCGCGGACCAGACTATCCGCTACAAAAGTGTCAATGAGTTGCATAGGCTTAGACATAACATTGCTTGCCCGTTCCTGCCAATTCTGTACAAGCGCTTCGGACCCTCTGCGGTTTGTTAAAAACGTTGAGCTTGCTGCAAATCCGTCATTTTCTTTGTAAGACTGAAGCGTCTGCCACATCGCGCCTAAAAGCTCTTTTGATTTTAACTGAGCGCCGCCCTGCGTGAGTGGAATAAAGTTTGTCAGCCACGATCCCGGATTGATAGACACCATGTTTGCCGCGACACGGTTTTCAAGCGCTTTCACAATATTATAGAAATTACGGCCTATTTTTCTTTCCCAGTTTCTATCATTAAAAGCTTTTTTGTTTGCCAGTAAATTGGTGTATTCTTCAAGATTGACAATAAAGTTTGAGAGCGTATATTCTCCGTGTTCGTAAATGTCTTTGAGTTTTAGCTCTTTTGCTTCAGAACTTAGCGTTTTATCTTCTTTGGTATTATCAATTTGTTCTTGTAGCCCTGCATCACTGCTCCGATAACGAATTTGATCTGCCAGTGCACGAAGTGACTGAATATCGTCCGTATGGAAAACAACGTCACTCACGCCTTCAATGTATTTGTCGAAGCCTTCCACTGCATCATAAACCGTGTCAAAGCCTTCTCGCTTCAAGGCCGCCCCCTGCCAGCGGATACCTGGCCTAAAGGTATGTGTCAGCCCGTTGATGGTTGTCGGCAGGTCTGTGACATTCATTTCAATTCCGAGTGCTTTTCCAAACGTCGCAAGAATTCCGTCTCCTTTTTCGCCCTGGAAGTGTGGGAAATATCCTCTGCGGTAATCCACAGGCTCATAACCGTTTCTGATTCTCGTGTCGTTCATCTTTTCAAAAAGCTCATTGTAAATATCGCGGAATTCATCAACGGCGTCTTTGATTTTAGTCATATCTATATTTGGATTGTTTGTCATGATATCTTCGAGTATGGATCTCCACTCTGTCAGCGTGTGTCCGTTGCGCCAGTCGTCTCCTGCTTTTTTGGAAAGCTGAGATTCAAGCACTTCGATGTTGTCGAGAGCTTCACCGTATAGTTGGACGGCCGCCGCTTCTGAGAGTTGGTTGTCTTTCTGAACTTTCCTTGACAGCTTGATTGCGCGCACGCGATCACGATAGTCGTTTTTCATTTTGGTTCTTAAAGCTTCGTTTTTGTGAACGGGTTCAAAATATCGCTTGATAATTCCCTCCGCGGTTGCTTTATCTTTTACAATGTCGTAGACATTGCGCTCCATAGTTTCTCTTTGATAAAGCAGCCCTGCGCCTTTATCTTTCCATTTGAGCGCGTCTGTTAGGAAGCTGTCTGCTTCGTGCCGAAGCGCAGCTTTTCTTTGCTTATTAAATTCTCTAATTCTTCCCATGAGTTCTTCATAAGCCGCTTTAGCTTCATAGACTTCTCGGATCCCTTTTGCATTGGCTTTTTCCGGAATTGTGTCAAGCGTCGCGTCTCCGCGAAGCAGTTGGTCAACAATTGCATTATCATATTCGGTCATCAGATTTTTAGAAACAGCTTTATCAACTACTTTTTTGGCGTCTTTTTGAAATTGCCATAGCTGCTTTATGGTGCCGACTTCCGATTCTGAAAGTTGCATTCCCGCAAATGACAGTGTTTTTTCCCGCTCCTGTTCATATCTGGCCCGCTGTTCATAATATTTGTGCACGGTTCTGAGTTCCGGCAGATACTTCATCATGGCGTTTTTGAACTCGTTTCTAGCGGCATCTTTATAAAACTGTGTATCATTCCCATAATATTTGTCGTGGCTTTCGTAGGTTTTGGCGATGCTCTGCGCCACCTCGGACATTTGCCGGATCTGATCAGCAGGATGTGTAATCGTTTCGGGAAAGAGTCCGGGATAACTTTCACTAAGCTCCATGTATCGAACGTCAACCGGAACGCCTCCGGCCTTGACAATATTGAGCCTTCCAAACTGATGTTTGCGCCAGTCACCATAATCAGCGAAGTCTTTAATATCCGTCTCGCTCAGTGTGACAGCTGTCGTCCGAAGCTCCTCTTTTAAGTCCGTATACTGATTATAGAATTCATCGTTGACGATAACGCCCTGTTCCCAGGCTTTATCAAAAATATCGCTTATGGTTTTATCTGAGACGCCGCCGGTCTGAAGGTATTCCTTTGAGATCTCTTGCACAATAGGCTTAAGAAATTCGCGCCCGGCCTGCTTGGGTACGTCCATGAGCTTTCCAATTTTCGTAACTAGTCCGTTTTCACTGCGCGTCAAATAACTCTGCGCTTTTTTTGGCAGTTCCTCGACGGTGAGACTTACAACAGTGCCCGGCTTAAAGTTCATCATATTGTTGAATTCCTGCCAGTCGTCAGCGCTGACGGCATTTTGCAATTTTTCTGCAGGCTCTGCCTGGAAGAGGGCGCTAAGTTCTGCGTCGCTTGGCTGATACTTTCCGGTTACAGCGGCAAGTTGTTTCGGCATTTTCTCCACGCGCGCACGGGTACCTTCGTCTTTGTTCCAAAAGCTGACCGTCAGCCCTCCATTGTTTCCAAGTCCAACAACAAGCCCATAATTTCCGCGTTCCTTATCTTGTACCCACGATTTGTATGGGTATACTTGTTTTCCATCGATCACCGGATATCCGGCTTTCTGTGCCTGCTCTTCAGTCTCTTCCCATGGGACGACTGTGCCTTCCTCCACGGAATATCTTGTGTTTTCGTCATTTTCGGTCGATAGATTACTCTTGACTTCCCTGACTTTTTGAAGTAGATTGATTATAGATGATGTCTTGCCGCCGGGCAACCCGACAGAAATGTTGGCCCCGGTCTTGAACGGCCTGGCATCATCTTTTTGCGTTAATACCTCATGCAGATAAAAACGATTTTCCCCTCTGCTTCGGGTTAAAACAACGCCTTCAAAGAAACTTTCGTTGTCGATCATTATTGGTGCCGCAATAACAGCGGTATCATATCCGCGATCTTTCCAGTTTTCCTGATAATCTATAACTTTTCCTTTTGCTATGACATTCGGCACAGCCGCAAAGCTCACCGCTTTCAGTCTGCCCATTCCATGTCCAAGATCGCTCTGAACGCCGCCTCTGTCAATTATTACAGGGCCAAGCTGCTGACTGGCCACCGTGTTTCCGATAGAATCAAAGTAAGCGGATACTTGGGTTACCAGATTGATTTCGCTCTTCCGGAACAATTCAGAAGATATCACGGCAACAGGTTCCATCTGAGCAACTTCTCTAACTCCCGCTTCAACATCCATGTTCTCCACGCTATACCGAGCGCTGTACCCACTCACCGCCACGTTCCTGCTCTCTGTCGCTCCGGCTACCGCGCGCAGCTTCTCGGCCAGTGCGGTATAGGCGGCCCGCTCTGACTTTGACTTGCTCTTTCCAAGGAGACGATTTATTGCAGTCAGAATACGCTGAACGAGCGTCGGTTTAGACGTAAGCCGCTGCACAAGGTTTTCGTCTCGCATAAGCTCGCCGATATAGTCAGCGGTAACCTCATCGGCCGCATAGGCGTCTGTGATATTCTCCGAAATCCACTGTGCGCTTTTTCCGCTTTTTTCGAAAAAGTCTGTATAGGTCTTTTTCTTCTGCGCGATCGCGTTGTCTATGTCCTGTCCCATCTCGCGCATAGCGCCCATGATGTCATTTGTGAAAGCGCTGTCGCTCTCCTGAGCCGCGTGGCTGATTTCATGGGCCACCTTAGTATTGATCGCCTCTGCCGTATCTAAGCGCGAAGAGACGTAAACGACGCCATTTTCCCATCGCCCGGTGACGCCTTCCGGCATGTTTTCAACTACAACGTTTTTGACATTGTAATCACGCAGAGTGGCCGCAAGCTTCTCTGCGTATTGATTTTGCGTCTGTCTCAAATTATAGCTATTAATCTGCTCATACGTTGGCAAAACTGTATAACCGTCTTTGTCGACGCGCATAAGCTGATTTTCTGTATCACCGGCAAAATAAGCATCGGCTTCCTGCTGTTGAGCATCCGCATTCGTGCGATAAAGCTTTCCAACTTCTTCGTCGCTTAATTTTTTCCCGGTGTCAAGCGCTTCCGCGGCGCTGTCTGCCAGCCGTCTTGCATTAGTGTTCTCGGCGTATTCTTGACCTGTGGCAACAAGTTCTTGCACCGCTGCGTTATAATTCTGACCAAGCGTTTGACGCAGCTGTGCGCCCGTCTGCGCGTCTGTATTGCTTTGCTTGATGTTGGCCGCAACTGTCGCTCCAATTCCGAATACGCCGCCTGAAAATGCACCGCCCGCAGCTGACAATAGCGGATCGATTACAAAGTAGCGAACAAACGCTTTTTTAATTGCTTCTTCTTGGCTTAGACCCTCTTTTTTTAACTGCGAAACATAAGTCTGTACTTGGCTATTTTTTCCCATAATAATTTCATCGCTTATATTGTTGAGATACTGCGACGTAAGTTCTTCAAGCATTTCAGTGCCGGTCTGCTGGGCTACATTTTTAACTGTCTGTCTAAATAAACCCTTGAATCCAGCGCCACCTGCTTTAAATATTGACATTAGACTGTCGAAACTCATTTTTTCAGTTATGTATTCCGCCAGCGCTGCTTCTGCGCCTAATGCAAATGCTTGTGTCGCTGTTCCGCCGCGCTGTGCCACGCTGTATGACATTTGTCCACCTGCGCTGCTTGCCATCATCGGAACGGCAAGCGGACCCAGCGGCAGCATGGACAAGTTTTGAACCATTGATAGGCCTTGTTCCGCAATCCATTTTCCAAACGTGCTGTTTATGTTGCTTTTGATACCCTCAGCACTGTCTGAAGAGGCGTGAGGCCCAACATACCAAAGGCTGTTTGTATCGATCGGTGTTTCCGTCCCGCTTGTCCAGTCTTTTGCCGCGCTGATTCCTGTTCCTACTAAAGCCCCCGATGACGCAATTCCACCATAAACCGTTTGCATTACGCCTTGAAGCGGGTCTTTTGCGCTTAAATCATACGAAATTGTGTCATACTCTGTTTGTCGGCGCGAGTTGAGGGATGCTTCCAATGCGCTATAGTATTCTTTTGCTTTTTCTTTGTCTTTGGCAAGATAATATGCGAAGACATTCTTTTCATTCTCCGTCATATACGAAACGGAAAGACGGTTTGCCTTCCATCCAAAATCAACAAAGGTATTCGCGGCTTCCGAAAAATCCTTTGTGCTTGTTACCGGCTCGAATATTCTGGCATAATTTGTTTTTCCTTGCGCTGCGACATCTTTAAAGCTTTGCGTTCCGGAACTCAATATGTTCATCTTGGTTTTAGGCTGCGTACCGGAAACAGCCTCAAGTTCTGCGATTTTATCTGCGCGTGCATTGGTATCTTTTGCGCTGATATAAGCGCTGTGCTGCACTTGAGCCACGTCATACACTGCTTTAGCAACTTCGTATGCACTTTTCGCATCATCCAATTCTTTCTGATAAGACGCTCCAACGGTTATGCCGCGGTTAGAAAAAACCGCGGCATTGCTCTGTGCTTGACCGTACCGCTTTACGGCGGCTTCATAACTTGCTTTCAGTTCATCATAATTTTTGGGGTCTTCGACGCTTGCCGTGTTGGTGCGCTTATAGCTGGTGTCAATTTTTGTATTAGAAGCAAGCCCGCTCATGGTCGGCGCCGCTTCCTGCGTGCTCCCTTCGCTGGTAACTCTGAAATTTGTACCCGCTCTTAGCCTATCATTCTGGTTTCCGAGATAAGCCGCGCCGTCTCCGACCTGCAGAGGCGTAACAGTATTTGTTTTTGAAAAATCAAAAGTAAATCCTTGGTTTTTCTTTTTTGATTTTTCTTGCTTACTAAAATCGAATTCAAACATCATACACCTCCGCTATTTAGCATTAGCTCTTTTTGCATCTGCTGTTTTCGCATCAATTATTATTTTATATTTTGAATATTCATCATCGCTTACTGTTCCTTCACTATGCTGTGCATCTAATTGTTGCGAAATTTGCTCTATTGATGCCCCTTGATTTAAAAAGCTGTTTATATTATTTGCTGCTACTGTTAACGTAATCCCTTGATTTTCATTCTGGGTACCGCCGTTTCCGTCTCCGCTGTCCAGCGTGCCGCTGTAGCCGCTATTACTTTTTTTATCGTTGGCCGCTTTGATAGATGCAATCTCCGCATCACTGTACCCAAGAAGTGGTAGTAAACTGTAATCACCGGAAGCGGCAAGCGTTTTTGCGCGCTCCTCAAGTGCTGCGTCCGTCGTTGCTTTTTGCGTTGTTTGATAGCTGAGATTGTCTTTTGCCTGTTCATAATCAAAGCTTCGATCTGTCGCGTATTTACTGTACTCTTGACTGTCAAGCCCGCTCAGCGCGTCCAGAATAGCAAGATCGATATTCTTTTCCTGCATGTACCGATTATAGGCGTTCTCTTCCAGTTCGGTTGTCTTGTCTGCAAGCTGTGAGGCATAATACTGCCCGGCTTGAGCTGCCGCTGTCGTTGCGTAGGTGGATGGAATTCCGCCGGTCATCGCCGCTGTCTGTGCCAGCGTGTTTCTGGTGGCTCTTTCCCCCTCTCGTGTGTACATCTTTTTGTAACTCTGCGCCGCTGCGTCCGTCTCCGGATTAAAGCTGAAGTTGCTTGACTGTGCTTTAGCCGATGCGGCATTGATCTGAGCCGCATATGGATTAGTGTACTCGGTTGCTTGGTATGTTGAGGGGCTCTCCGTGCTGACGGTGAATCCGCTGCCTGTGCTTCCGGCTGTATAACCTCCGCTTTTCTTTCGGACGGCTTCAGCGTTCGCGTTTATCAGCGCGCGCTGGTCTGCCGTCGTTGCGGCCGCATATTCTTTTTTGTAATTTAACAGTGACATCCCTGCGTCCGGATTTGCTTTTGCAAGGTTAATGTCCGCGGTTGAAAACTGATTGTACAGCCCGCTGCTTTGGGCTTCTTTTTCGAAGTCATCATAGGTATATATCATTTGAGTGCTCCTTTCTCAAATAGGAACGCCATTGTGCAAAACCGTTCCAATAAGATTTACTGTTCCCCCTGCATTTCCGATGTCGATGTTTTCCCCGTCATTTGATGTGCCGATAAAGATTTTATATCCGGCGCCGGCATCAATTGATGCATTGGTGTCTGCGTTCATTTTTGTCACGGCTCCTTGAATTTCAACGCGCCCGTAGATGCTCAGAAGTTTGAGCAGCGTTCCTGTCCAGGAGTTGTTGGCTATTTCGATGCCAGAAACGCTTCCTTTTATTATTCCAGATCCGGAACTTGCTCCAACAATGGAGATTTCACCGTCTTCAATTGTTACGCTGTCCCCGGTCAATATGCCGTCTTCGCGCTTTTGGCTGACAAACGAAACACCTTCAATGTCTTTTGTTATAATTTTACTGCCGTTTATAAGTGTTTCGCCTGTTTCAGATGAAGTGATTGTCAATCCGTCTACCGTCAGCTGAAGGATTTGTGATTGTCCAAGCGCGTTGCTGGCCGTCAGGCTTGCGCTGTCTGCCGTGATTTTAATTTCCATTAGATTCTTTTGAACGTCGCTGATCTGTCCGATAATTGGTCCCGTGATTTTTGACAGCTCAGTTGAGTTAAAATTGCTGGTGCCTAAATTTGTCAAAAGATATTTCATGCTTTCAAGCATCAAAACGACTTTTGAGAAAAGCTCTTCGATTTTTTCATCGCTGCTCATATCTTCGTTGAGAGACGGGAACGCGCCGTCAAGGTATTGCAGTCCGGTCGACATCTATCTCACCTCCCGTTAATTATCGCTGCCCTGAGCGTACTCACGTGCAATTGAATACACGGTCCATGCTCCGGTGCCGCTCAGTTTAAGTCTCCAATAATCGCAGCGCAGGGGCTTCAGCGGTAGCTTATGCATTTGCTTGCTGCCTGTAAGTGTCCCAATCTTGGTCCAGTCTCCGCCATTTGCTTGCAGATAGACTTCAAGCGTTTCATTTTCTTCAACGTCTGCGATTATTTGAATAGAGATAAGCAGCTTTTTTTGCGGGCTGCCTTCGTAAATATCTCCGAATTCCGCGAAGTTCAGCAGCGGATTTTCTTCTGTGCAGTCTTCGTCGTTTTCAATTTTCCATATTTCATTTCCACTTAAAAAATAAAGCCCGGTTTCCGCAAGTGCAAAGTCTATCGCAACCGTTTCGTCTTCTTTCATCCATGTTTTATACCTGGCATCATAGCAGAGAAAAACACCGTCACCATTTGCGTCATAACCGCTGATAAAATACTTTCTCATATCTGTGCCCGCCGCGGCATCAACCGGGCTATAGTTTCCGAGTGTCTTGTCAATGGCGTATGGATACCCGCCGGTGTACCGCACAACTCCAGTGCGCGACCGATAGAAAAGTGTTTCTTCCGCAATCGCAAAGCTTTTGTCGCAGCCTTTCATAACGCCAAGCCGCGCGGAGGTCATTGTTTTAAATTCTGAAGGAAAGGACCCGTATACCTTATGTATCCCGCTTTCTTTGAAAAATATCGGGTATCCGAGGAAGCTGGTGCATCCAACAAAATTCCCTTCACTTCCGACCGCTACCGCCCATGATCCGTCATCAACACCGTCATAGTCCATCCACACTTTTGGGTTTCCTTGATGTGACGCAAAAATTTCATCGCCTTTGCAGCCCCACAGCCGATTGTCATTCTGGCAAAGAAAGTCCATATCCGGCACCTTTCGGGCGATTGTTATCGCGCCTGCTTCGGTGTAGCTTGTTCCACTCGCAATTGAAAAGGCGTTCTCGTAAAAGCGCAGCGTTTTCTTGTCCGTGGATATTTCTCGGATGATAAATACAGCATTATTGGCTTCAACTGTGCAACCGGTAATGGTTACAGCATCGCCTACTTCAAAATAAAAAGCTACTCCGGATGTTGTTATACTGTTTGCGTCTGCCGCTACATCTGCATAGGTTCCATCGCTGAAGCTGATCTGTCCCGCTCCGCTGATGTATGTTTCCTCAAGCATTCCGAATTCATCAGTCAGCACGTTGTAATAGGCCTTATCCGGCCAGATCACGACCCATGGGCCCATAAACACAAAGGCTTTTTTGCTGTCTGCAACGGTTCCTTTTGTTGAGCCGTCGTAAACAAAGCTTGTCCCGTCTACCCACATCAGCACATCACGTGCAGCCAATCCGTTTGCTTTAGTCAGTGTCTTATATAGTCCGCGTTTTTTTCTTGTTGAAAGAAGCGGATAATTATCTGCGCATAGGTTTTTTGAATCATAAAGCTCACCGTCTGCACAGGCCGGTGTGTGGACAAGCCCGCCAAATCCGGCCTGTAACCGTTTGCCGTTACTGTCTTTATACGGAATCTGCGAAAGCATTTGTCATCCCCCCTAAGCCAGATCGCCTGTAATTGAAAATGTGTATGTTCCGCCGAACAAGTAATAATCGCCAGCTCCGGCCAAAATTCCTCCACGTGTTATCGTGATTGTTTTTCCGTCGGAAGACAGTGAAACCGTAAAGGTAATCGAAGCGTAAGGCTCGTTATAATATCCGACTATATCAATTGAGCTTCCCGCTGTCACTGTGTATGGATTTCCAGGAAAAGATATTAAGGATTTTGAAACGGTAATGTGAAGGTTTTTTACCGCATCAACTATTTGCGTGGGCTGCGTAAACGAATCTGTCCATGTGATATATGGATAACTCCCGCTATAAGAAAGAACGTCTGTTGCGTTTCCCACATACGGTTCTGGAAAAATGAAATCAATCAGTCTCGAGCATTCTCCCATTACCTCACGACCTCCCAAACGATCGGAATGTCAACAGTTGGTTTTGTGTCGACCGTAAATGTGATTGTGTTCGTCGTGAACTGCGGGTTAATTCCACTTGTCCACAGGAGCTTGAATGCGGCTTGAATCAATTTTCCGGCAGTAGCATTCGTTCCCGTCACGCACCCGATTTTAACCGCAGCGTCGGTTGAAAGAATCCCGGTGGCTGTGAGCGTGTATGTATATGGTGCAGACGAACCACTCCAGTTGGCTGTGGTCAATGTTGCTATCCCTGTCAGCTTGCTTGCCGCACCAATAAATGTTCTTTCGTCGCTTGGAACCCATCGCTGTATGTGAACACACCGCCAAATGCCGCCGCCTCCACTTACAAAGGTTAGTACATCACCAGAAACAACAGATATGTTTGCAGCACCCGGTAGCAGCATTGATGTGGCATTATAGCTTATTGTCGCCGATACGCTAAATCTAAGACTGCGTCTTGATCCGGCTTGTGCCGTACCAAATGAGGTTATTGGCCCCGTTCCAGCGGTCACAATGATGTAGTTTCCTGCCGCCGCGCCAATGTCCATTGTCCCAGCAAGTGCCATAGACGAGACAAGAGCTTCGTTGATTGCGCCTGTCATGTCGCCGCCTGACTTGCTTAAAAAGATTGCGCCTAGCAAACTTTTAATATTGCTCCAAAGCGTTTTTCTATTTGCACTTGCGGAAGTGTCGTAAAACGGGATATAATCCGCGTCAACAACTGTGGTTTCAGCTGTAAGCGTTTCTGTTGCAGTTTGTTTGCCGTTCCACAACGTTCTTTCTGTGTCCGTAATAGAACGATGCGTAGAATCACCAACCATGTTAGCAAGCAAAAAAGCGTCAGTATTTTTGTTGGTTGGGTCGTAATCAAACTTAAGCATATCTCCGACACCCGCGCCATTAGCTCCGTTATATACTTGAACAGTTTGCGTCGAATTGTCGTCAAAGGTGATGGTGTATGTATCCAACGTGCCGGGCGCATGGTTTCCGCTCGTCAGCACATAAGATTTTATTCCGTTTCCCTTGTCGCCTTTGGCGGTCGGAACCTTCATCCAACCACCACTACCATCTGGTATCTTTAATGCTGGCATTTCGTGCCTCCTTTAAGCGCTTATACGATGTATGCCACGGTTTCGTCGTATTCGGTTTGGTTTATCCAGCCCTGCGATAGCGCGTTGTTGATGTCGTCTAAGATATAATGTGATGCAGCATATTGTTCGACGGGGATGTAATAGTCAGCCGGAACGCCGTTATATCCGTCTCTTGTGGTGAGCCGATTGGTTCCAGAAAGAAAAACTTGAGCTGCATACGAAGATGTTCTGAACGGTAAAACCTTTTGAATTGCCATAATATGTACCTCCAAACTTTTAATTAAATTGCGAAAATTTCAGGGAACGCCTCTGCTAGATATTCAAACAATGCGGTTAAATTGTCGTTCGCAGATGAGGCAAGCAAACACTGTCTGCGAAGTTCATCTGGCAGCTTATATTCGTTTCCGTCTATAAGCTTTTCGACTTCTAAACGTCTGGCCGCAAGCGCGATTTCTTCCGCGGTCGGTTGGGGTATGTCAACAGCAACATAATGCGCCACGATTCCGCTTTCGGACGTTTCGTAGCCGTCAAGCTGAAGCTGTTGCGTTTCCGGGTCGTAGTCTGGCTTGTTTTCCGAATACGGTAAATACCCCTCAGCGGCAAGCATATCGACCGTCGGATGATAATACGTGACGCCTCCCGTACTAATGCTGTCCGGCGCGGAAACGAGAATTCCATTTATTAATTTTGCGTACATAATAGCCCTCCTATGTGGCGCGTGGCACAAGGACGGATGCTTTGATCTGCCCTTGTAACGGCGATGTTGTATAGATGTTGGTCTGCGGTGCGTAAGCCTCAAATAGGACGGGATCGCCTAGGGTTACGACGGGGCTTGATAGAATGTAATAGACGGTAACCGGGGTACCAGCAGCGTATTGGGCGGTTAAAAACGATTTAAGTTTTTCCTGCAACGTACTGCCAGATAATCCGTCTATTCTGGTTTTCGCTATCCAAATTACAAGTATATGTCCTCCATTCGCATTGGCCGTACCTCTGAAATGCTCAATTTCATCTGAAGCATTTACAGTTAGCGGTAAGTGAGTGCATATCATATTCCCGGCATTCCCGTCAACTCTTCCTACCAAAATGCTTGATATGTCAAAGCGATAAGTATTTGTGTATGAAATTACCGTTCCAACGTTTTCTGCCCCGTCAAATACCCTTATTCCGACCCGTTGCGTCTTCCTGCTCCGCAGCGCCCCGTCAACCATGACGCATGGTTCCCACGTGTCTGCGACGGCGTATTTGGTAACCCCGCCATCAACCCACGACACATTTGGCAATGCTGTCGATGCCACTTCGATGCCGGAGAGGGTGGGGAGTGTGGCGGTCATGCCGGTATAGGGAACGTAGGCGGTTGCGGTAGACCCGAGTTCAAGTTGAATTTTTACTTTGTAATTGTTGAATACAACACCTGAGCTGATAAAAAACCAAAATGCCGATATATATTTTTTATCAACAGTAGCGCTTATCGAAGCATCGCCATTGAGCAGTAAACATGCCTGCCAGTTCGCATACGACGATAAACTATCCGATTTCCCAAAATAAGCAACCGCATATTCGGTGCCATTTGGTCGCGTCACTGTGCCTCCAACATAACGACAACTTGCAGTGTATTTTTCGCCTATCATTACCGATATGTTTATATATTTAAGCGGGAATCCAGCCGCCGCTAAGGCTGTTCCGTTTAAGACAAAACAATCTTCTGAATCTAAATATTGTATAGTTATGCCTTGTAGCGTAGTAGGGGTAGCCCACATAGATTTGTCAAACAGATTTTTACCACAGGCCACTAACCGTCCACTTACCGTCTGCACCGTCACCGGGCTGGATGGTGTCGGAGTCGCCGCCTGATAGCAGCGCCCGTATGTAACAGGCGTAAATAGTGGGTCATAGGATAGACGCGACCGGATGGCGTTATTGAACGTCAGCGTCGTTCCCTGTAGTGTTCGCGGCTTTTTCTGCGCCATCATCATGGTTATTGCTCTCACGCTGTCACCCACTCTCCGCAAAGCGTCGCGCCGACGTAATATAGGCGGATAATTGTCGTTGTCCCAGCTGCAAATGTCGGCGCGTAGCCCTGCCCCCATGAGACGGTCGGCAAGGTCAGCGTAACAACCGGGTTAGGCATTGGGATGATAACATCCCACTCGTTGTCGTAGCCGCTCACGCCCGCGCCAAGCGTCAC
>Ga0209639_1000800_pt1 | contig 38608 bp, 35 predicted proteins | sample EPASupsiteHSE605_FD_187268 | JGI IMG/M metagenome (GOLD analysis project Ga0209639, IMG submission 187268) | Bioremediated contaminated groundwater from EPA Superfund site, New Mexico - Sample HSE6-05 (SPAdes) (version 2) | ecosystem: Environmental > Aquatic > Deep subsurface > Groundwater >... | reverse complement strand
GGATTCTTAGGTGTAGATACAAACCCAGATGGGTTGGGAGTAGGTAATGTTGATTATCTAGGCCAATTCAGAGGGAGTTGTTTTCTCCGACAAAGTGAATGGACGTATGCTCGTTCTAATCGAAGGTTGAATTTGATCGGTGAAATGGCAAGAACTGTTGTTTTGAGAGCTAAATCTAAAGGTAAGGGTATTGCTGTTGAAGACCTAGAGTTTAGAGACGATAAGAGTATTTCGACAAAATTTAAACGCATAAGCCATGGATTCGTATGGTCGAAGTTTCTAGCTTTGGTTGAACGTGACTGTTTGCGAGAAGGTGTTCCGCTTATAAAGGTTAAGCCGCCGTACAGTTCGGTGATTGGTATCTTAAAATATCAGTCACAATATGGGATTTCAAATCACGAAGCAGCTGGTTATGTGATCGGTCGTAGAGCATTAGGTTATTTGGAAGAAAAAATACCAGCAGTCTTTCTTAGATTTTTAACGAAGAAACAGTCGGAAAGTTTTTCTGAACAAACAAATTGGAAGCAATGGAGTTCAGTCCAAAAACGTATAATAAAGCAATTAAATTCAAAAAAAAGAGAGGTGAAAAGCTTGGTTTCTTGGCAACATTTACGGAAAAATTGCTTATCTGAGGTAACTCTAGCTTAAAGATAGAATGGCAACAGTACACGCGGTGAAAGGCTGTTGTCATGGTGGTCTTAGGCGATGGGTAACACCCTCTTTTGGATAGTACGTGAAAACGGCGGTTGGTTCTTTGGAATTAACCATCCGAAACATAGACGAGAGTCTATGGCTCAGCAACTAAATCCTGCGACGTTGCCGCTTGTTCGTCGGACAAGTGAAGAACGCGCTTTTCTTAGCTTTAATCAATTTTGGTGCGTTTTAGAAACCAGGTAATATTACAATATGGATAAAAAATTTGGTTTTGGATGTATGAGATTACCACTTCTGGATAAAAACGACCAGACATCCTTTGATACAGAAACATTAAACAAAATGGTAGATACATTTTTGGAAAAAGGATTTACTTACTTTGATACAGCGTATACCTATCATAGTTACATGAGTGAAGATGCAATCAGAGAAGCACTAAAAAGACATAAAAGAGATGAGTATAAGCTTACTACAAAACTTCCTATGAGAGATTTGAAATCAGCCGAAGATCAAGAAAAAATATTTAATGAACAACTGGAAAAATGTGGCGTTGAGTATTTTAATTATTACCTGCTTCACAATATTGGTGTAAATGCATATAAGAAGGCATGTGAATTCGATAGTTTTGGTTTTGTTTTAAATAAAAAGAAAGAAGGAAAAATAAGGAAATTTGGCATGTCATTCCATGATACACCGGAATTACTTGAAGAAATTTTAACTGCCCACCCGGAACTGGATTTTGTTCAACTACAGTTAAATTACATTGATTGGGAGAATCCTGGTATTCAGTCAAGAAGATGCTATGAAGTTGCCAGAAAACATAACAAACCTATTATGGTAATGGAACCATGTAAAGGAGGAACTCTTGCCTTAGTTCCAGAAAAAGCAGAGAAATTGATGAAAGAATACAATCCGGATGCATCCATTCCATCCTGGGCAATCAGATTTGCTGCCAGTCAGGAAGGTGTTGAGATGGTACTTAGCGGTATGTCTAACATGGAACAGGTTCTTGATAATACTTTCTATATGGCAGACTTCAAACCTCTTAACGAGGAAGAATACAAGATTATAAATCAGGTAATTGATATCATAAATGAAAATACGGCTATTCCTTGTACAGTTTGCAGATATTGTGAAGCAGGCTGCCCAAAGAAGATTGCAATACCAGATTACTTTGCATTGTATAATAGCGCAAAGCGTGCTACATGCAATAATATTTCAAGTCAATTTGTTTATTATATAAACCTTACTGCTAATCACGGCAAGGCTAGTGATTGTATAAACTGTAAACAATGTGAAAGCGCATGTCCACAGCATTTGAAGATAACAGAGCATTTAAAGGATGTTTCCAAGACATTTGATGTGACACCACAATTTCCTACAAAAAAAGAAAAATAACGGAAAGGTAGAACTTTGCTGCAAGCCAGCCTAAATTCTCTAGTTTTCTGAATTGCCAAGTCTACCTTTTCCTTAGCCAAAAGATTCATGAAAGAGCAATGTGATTTTCTTCCATAACTTATGCCATGTCTGCCAGTAAGTTATGCATGGATTAGTGCTACTATTTAAAAACTCATTGACTTGAAGTTAACTCCAAGTGCTATATTATCACAATTTCCCCGATGGGTGACATTAAATATGAATAACCGAAAGCCGGTTCCCTTGGAGTAAGGAAAACCAGCTTATTGCTTTCGGAATATGTCTTAATTAATGGTTCTAGTAACTGGAGTGCCACTATTGGCAAGTCGAATAGCCAATACTCAGAAAAATTGGTTTATTCTCCATTTTAGATTTGGCGCAAGCCGAGTAATTATGGTATTAGCGGTAAAAGACATATAGAAAAAATATGGAAAGACCTTTGCAGTTAGGAACAGACGACTATCTGGTTAAGCCCTTTGAACCCATGGAATTGTAATTTTATGTTTAACTATTTGTACAGGTGTGGTGATATAATCAAGATGCTATGGCTCTGCTAATATACATGTATGAATGCGATTAGGTGTCCGTTTAATTGACAGATTTGTCTCTCTGGTTTCTTAGTAATGGAAGACTCGAGGTCGGATTTTTATGAACAACTTTATTAGGAATAAGTGGATATTGGTAATAACCTTAAGCGCAATTGTTTTTGTTTTGCTTGTGATTACAAATTCAAGACTCGAAACAGATCATTCTATCCATCCATATGCTCAAAAGGGCTATCTTGACCTATCCAATTGGGATTTCGACAAAAATGGTAATATCCAGCTTAACGGCGAATGGGAATTCTATTGGGGAAGGCTGCTTACTCCCGATGATTTTGCAAATGCTAAATCAAACTCAACTATATCCCTGGATGGATATATCAAGGTGCCGTCCCCTTGGCATGGCACCATAGGGAGTGTCAAATTATCCGACAAGGGCGTTGCTACCTATCGACTCAAGGTAAAGCTAGGCTCTATAAATATCATGTATGGAATAAAGACCACTAGTATCCGAATGTCAAATAGAATATTTGTCGATGGCTTTGAGGTCGGAAAAAGCGGGAATCCGGCCATGTCCTACAAGGATGGATATATTATGGCGAATACACCCTATGTTACGTCCTTTTATCCCAAAAGCAACGAACTTGAAGTCATCGTTCAAGTAGCCGACTTTGATTACAAAGCAGGGGGAATAGTACAAAGCATCTACTTGGGAAAACGGGCTGATATATTTCTGATGGCGGGACGTTTTAACTTCTTTAACGGGTTTGTGGCAGCCTGCCTTTTGATTACCGGTCTTTATTATCTGTTTGTTTACCTTGGAAGGCGTAAGGATTTGAGTGTGCTGTATTACAGTGCCTACGCCATAACGTATTCATTTTTTGAGTTTGCCTATGGCGAAAAGATTTTCATGCAGATGTTCCCAGACATTCCGGTAGTTTTTGTGCTTAAGGTACAGGATGCGTTACTTTATGCCAGCATAATATTTGTATTTCTTTTTGTTAAAAAGATTACGGAGAAACTTCTACCGGATTGGTTTGTTCGCACCGTGGTGACAGTTCTGGGGGGATACATGATATCACTCTTAGTACTTCCTCTTAAAATATCTACAAGTGTTGAAAATATATTTCTTCTGTTTGGAATGATGGTATATGTTCTTATTTTGATATTCCTTATAGTTGCACTCGTTCGAAAGCAATATGGACATGCGGGAAGGAGTGGAGTCATTCATCTTCTGGTGGGATTTAGCTGTGTATTGACATCTTTTGTGGATGGAGTGCTTTATGTCAATAATATGAAGACCGATAATTACATAGGCTATATAGCATTATTGTTCTTTATAGGAATCATTTCCCATATGCTTTCACAACAATACAACAATGCTTACAATACCATTGAAAGAATGAGTTTCAAGCTCTTGGAACTGGATAGGCTCAAGGATGAATTTTTGGCCAACACTTCGCATGAATTGCGCACGCCGCTTAATGGCATCATTAATATTACTAGTTCGGTCATGGAGAGTGGCAACAGCAATCTCAACCCTGTCCAGCAGCAAAACTTGCAAGTGGTGGTGGCAGCCGCACGGAGATTGTACAACCTCATCAACGATATTCTGGATATATCCAGCCTGAAAAAAGGGGAAATTAGTCTATCCCCAAGGCCTGTGAACGTTCGTTCAGTGGCCGAGTCAGTTCAATATGTATTAAGTCAGTTGAAGGGCGATAAGGAAATCGAATTCATCAACAACATCCCTGAAGGAGTTCCTCCGGTATATGCTGATGTGGAACGGTTGCGGCAGATATTCTACAATCTGATCGGAAATGCCCTTAAGTTTACAATCAGCGGACGGATTGAGCTTGGGTCTCTTATAAAGCAAGATAAAGCCGAGATTTGGATTGAAGATACAGGCTGTGGTATTCCAAAAGACAAACTGGAGGACATCTTCAAGTCCTTTTACCAGGTGAATGCTGCCGAAACAAGAGAGGCTGGCGGTACAGGGCTTGGACTATCCATTACCAAAACGTTGATAGAGCTGCATGGTGGGAGCATCCGGGTTGCTTCCAAAGAAGGAAAAGGAAGCAGATTTACCTTCACCCTCCCTCTATGTACGGAATATAAGGAGTCTATTCATTTGGATAGTATCACAGGCGTTTTAGAGGAAACGGCTGCTGCGGTTTCTGCGCTCACAACGTCACAGGCAAGAGGGGAAAGAAAATATTCCATTCTGGCGGCAGATGATGATCCGGCAAGCTTGACGGCATTATTTAACATCCTTGATAACGAAGGATACTTTGTCAAGGCTGTTACAAGCGGAGAAGAAGTCTTAAACGAGCTGGAAAGACGGATTGGGTACAACCTGGTAATTCTGGATGTCATGATGCCCAAAATATCAGGCTATGAAGTTCTAAATAAAATCCGGCTACGGTTCCAGCCGATGGATATTCCGGTGCTGCTGCTGACAGCGAAAGCAAGGCCGGAAGACCTGCAGGCTGGCTTTGCGGCAGGAGCCAACGATTATATACCAAAACCCTTTGAAGCCTTAGAGCTAAAGGCCAGAGTAAAAACCCTTGTGCAGCTTAAAGAGTCGGTCAGTGGAATAGTTACAACTGAGCTTTCTTTTTTGCAGGCGCAGATTAAACCTCACTTCCTGTATAATTCTCTGAGTGTGATTGCAGCTCTCAGTACCCGTGAGCCTCAGCGTGCCAAAGAGCTTCTTTATGACCTTTCAGATTATCTCCGGGGATGTTTTAATTTTGAAAACTATGACGGATTAACGCCGCTTTCGGGTGAGCTTTCTACCGTGCGAGCCTATATTTCCATTGAAAAGGAGCGCTTCAGAGATAAGCTTAAGGTAGAATTTGATATCGATGAAACGATTAATACATCTGTTCCAATGCTTACTATTCAGCCACTGGTGGAAAATGCCATACGGCATGGTATTCTCCAAAAAACCAAGGGCGGTACTGTGAGACTGAGCGTCAAAAATAGTGACGAGTGTGTAGAAATCACGGTACAGGATGATGGAATAGGAATATCTTCGGCAATGCTGGCTGACCTACTGCCTGGGAAAGTTGCCAAAGCAGGGGTTGGAATTAAGAATATCCAGCGCAGGCTGATTCTATATTATGGGCAGGGACTGGATATCCAAAGCAGAGAGGGGCAGGGGACGATTGTGATCATGAAAATCCCTAATTCAAAACCAGGTGAGGAGCTGTAATGCGAGCAATATTGGTAGACGATGAGCCGGTAATCCTGGAGGAATTGAAGCTGATGCTGGAAAACAATGAGAATATTGAGGTGGTAGGTGCATACACCGACCCTCTGGAGGTTCTTCGAGAGCTATCCGTTACAAAACCTGATTGTGCATTTTTGGATATAGAGATAGTAGGCCTTAGCGGCATTGAACTTGCAGAGAAGCTTTCGGCTATAAATCCGGACATTGAAGTCCTTTTTGTCACAGCTTATAACCATTATGCAGCCCAAGCTTTTGATGTCAACGCCATCGATTATATACTAAAACCTGTACGTTCGGAACGGATAAATAAGGTGGTTGATAAGCTTCTCAAGAACAGGTTGAATAAGCCGGAGAGCCATGATACCTCGTGCTACATACGGTGTTTCGGCAGCTTTGAAGTCATTGTTGGCAACAACCCAATTAAATGGAACCGTTCCAAAACAAAAGAGCTGTTTGCTTATCTTTTACAATATGAAGGACGTTGGTTGTCTAAATATATGATTTGTGACGAGCTATGGCCTGAGCATGAACCGAACAAAGCCCTCGCCTATCTTCAAACGTTAGTATGGGCTTTGCGCAAGAGCCTGAAGGAAGCGGGTTGTACCCAGGTAAAGATTGAATTTGCCGGTGGCAGGTATATTTTAAGACTGAGCGATGTCGATTGGGATTTGAGAGAGTTTGAAAGGCAGTATGAGGTGTTTATTGAATCAGGGTCTCTTGAAGCGGCAAAAAAGTCCGTACAATGCTACGGCGGCGAATACTTAGAAGGTGAGGATTGGCTTTGGGCGGTTAGTGCATGTGAAAAGTATACACTTAAATACAATGAACTACCCAAGGAAACGAAACTTGATAGCGGTAGGAAACGGAAGAAATAGATAGATTATTGTAGAGATAGTAATATAGATTGATATGATCATGCGAGGACGGCGAAAAACGCCGTTTTTCATTTTCTTTGTAAGAGTTTTGTGAGAGAGTATTTGTATAATGAAATCTACATTTTGGCGATCTGTAAAAATGGAGAAATTATGTATCTTCATTAAGAGAAGATGATACAAGCTGAAAAAAGTTTACTGATATTTTTCGATAGCCAAAGAAGATTGTGAAAATGTCAAATAAATTGTCTATGTGTTATATGGATAGTTAAAGCGGGTAATTCGTATTTTATTGTATTCTAATGCAATATAAAATAAGCAAGGAGGAGCTTAAGTGTCTATTTCATTGGAAGATGTATTAAAACAAGTACAAAATTTACCACCCTTGCCTCCCCTGCCTACGTCTGTTTTGCAAGTAATTACCTTAACTAAAGATCCTGAGACCTCAGTGAAAGAACTCAGAACCGTTATTGAGCAGGATCCGGTACTAGCTGCCAGTATACTTCGCCAGGCTAATTCGTCATATTATGGCTTCGCGAGGCGAATAGCTACCCTTCAGGAAGCTATTGTTGTACTTGGTTTTCAAGTAATACAATCCTTAGCGATGTCTGCCGCGGTCGCCCCCTTACTTAAAACCAAACTTTTGGGGTACGAGATAGAACAAGAGGGATTATGGAAACATTCCCTACTTACCGCCATAGCTGCAAAACGGTTATGTAAACATCGGAAACTCCCTTTCGGGGATGTTGCATTTACTGCTGGCTTACTTCATGATATCGGTAAACTGATCACCTCCATTTACATTCAGAAATTTGGTAGTCATCTTTTGAAAGAAGTAACGGAAAGCAAGCTTTCTTATGCTGAATGTGAAGAAAAAGTAATAGGCTTCGATCATACAAGGGTTGGAGGATTTATAGCTAGATCATGGAACTTACCTGATGATCTCGTAGCGGCGATTTCTTTTCATCATTCTCTCAATAGTCCACAAGAGTATGCGGAGCTGTCCAGTGTGATTCACCTTGCTAACGGAATCGCGAGTCTTCTAGGAATTGGTGGTGGCGTAGATAGTGCTTTTAACCCCATACAACAAGAAGCTATTGACCTGCTAGCCATCAAAGAGTCAGACATCGAACTTCTTATGACTGGCCTTGATGAATTATGTAAGGATCCTACCATATATTAGTTAGCAAAGAGAAATGAATCCTTGCTCTCTTTGTCTGTTTCAAGGGACTTAAAGTTTAGTCTCTGGGAAATTTCTACTATTTAAATTGGAATTTTTTATATGCAAATACCCCGTCATTATCCATATTGCGCCAGGATAAGTCTGGTAAAGGGGAATGCCTATAGGCTGAAACCTTTAGAAGGAACCTAGCAGGGAGGAAGTGACCTGCCCGGTAAAGTGGGGTCAACAGCCGGAAGCGAGTCTTGTATTTTAGGAAGCGATTTCTAGTGTGAAGTGCTGTGTGATTGAGCCTCGAAAAATGCTTCGTTGGAGCTTTCGTTTTTATGGATGCGAGAGCAGTACAAGGGTACCTTATTGACATGGTACCATTGTCCAAGTGCCAAAGTCCGTTTTTCTCTCACTTACGTCGATTTACTATGGTGTTTATTTGACTTTTCCTATTCGTGTCATGTCTAATCCTTGGGGCATGGATAGTGCCAGTCTGGGCATACCACCCCATAAGATGGTATAAATTGATTCAATAATACTCTTTGTACAATATTTGTACCTCCACCAGGCAATTGGTGTGACAATCTATCTACATGCTTCATAAAGTATTAATAGATATAAAATTTGGAGTTGAAGGATAGATGGAAGATAGAAAAGACTTTTGTCTTTCGTTTCTCACCTGGAATCTGTATAATGGCGCGGATTTCACACCGCTAGTAACCGCTACGCCAGCACAACTTCCCGAGCGGGTAACCGAAGTGTTTCGGCAATTTCTTGCGACCAATTTTCCTGTTAGAGTGAAGGCAATTGCCCGTGAAATTGCTTCGAAGAAACCTGATTTTATCGGGTTGCAAGAAGCGGAACTGTGGCAACTAGTAATCCCAAATTTTCGAATAGTCACCTCATCGAAGTTTTAAAAAGGCAGCAGAAATTTTCTGAGGGTTAACTGATATTTAGCAGAAGGCACTTCCCATTGCTGGGGGTGCTTTCTCTTTCTATGTAGTGCTGACCAACTACTTTCTAGAGTTTAAAATTTGTAGAAAATTTTATTGGTAAGTTTAGGCTGGATATTAGTTATTTACTAACACATACTACCAATGAACATAATAAACTAAAGGAGGAGTTTTTAGAATATGAACATTCCTAAAACAAAAGACCGTATGATGTTAGGTATCTTAACTGGAGGGTTGGTTTTTTTAGTTCAATCTTTGTTTGATTATACCTCTGTTAAAAGTGGAATCTCTAAACGTTCTTATTGGACAACTGCCTCGGGTGTGTGGGTAAATAGTCGTAGACAGGCTGGGAAATGGAATGGTCAATTATTAGGGGCATGGATGACCTTTGGATTAAATACAATGAATGGGATATTTATGGTGTGGATGTTTACCAAAACTGGTTTGAATAAATGGGCAGTAAAAGGTGTGATTTCAGCTTCTGCTTTTGGAGCAACTATCAATGCTATATTAAGTGGTTTTGATAATAATAAAATTGCACCTAGAGATAGTAATAGTAATCTGTCGTATGCTTTAACACATATTATTACTGGGCTTGTGGCTTCTTGGAGCATAGTTACATTTGGAGATAAATCACTCTTCAATGAAAGACGAGTTATAACTGATACCACCACCACAAAGATAGAATCATCAGCACCCAGTTACATTGATGGCAGTGTAAATAAAGAAGAAGCTAATTCTGTTTATTTGCAATAAATTATTCTGAAGGCACTCCGCTATAATCAATGTGTAAGTATAGTTGTAAAGATATAGAAAAATACAACCGACGATTGAGGTGCACCATGCATCTTGGTCGGCGGTTTTTGTATTTAAAATATAAGGCTTGATGTTGTAATTTATAAGACTAAACGCTTCTTTTCCCCAAGGATACCAGTCTACAGGATTTTTTGCGTGCTGGAGTAGATATGGACTTTTTTCCTTGGTTAATCTATTGGGTTTGTTTAATACAGAGAAAAGAAGGTATCGTGTCTCAGAACGATTCAGGCTAACGGTTTTTTGGCTAAATGAATATAATCCCATATGACTTTTATAGTGCGAAAGACGGGTCACGGTCGTTGAGTACGTGGTAGTGAAATATCTAAGGTGATTCAAACTATTGATTTATAGGGTACCCATATATTTTTCCGAAGGTGTATTGGAGAAGAGGTTTATAGGTATTTGTGTCGAATCTAAATATATGTAAGATTGTTTAATTCTACCTTATCTGAGGGAACGGTGGGAATAGGATGAGGGAACTGTACTTTTTGCGGTGATTCTAAAAATGCAAGACCAGTCTTATGATACGAAGCGTTTACGAGAGAGGAGTGGAACCTTGAATATTGATACCATGACAAGCCTATTCAATGTATGTTTACTAACGGGGTTTGCTGTACCAATACTAAGTCTGTTAACAGGTGTATTTGGGTCAATATTTGATGTGAATTTTGACTTAGATACAGGCCATGATTTCGATGGACTCGTACCATTCAATTTAATGAGTACTTGTTTTGCATTGATTGTTTTTGGGTCACTCGGAAGATTGTTTGCGCCATACATGATGAATACGCTATTCACAGTTGTAATTATTGCATTGTTAGCGTCAGTATCATTTGTAGCGTATTTAGTGTTATATAAATTTGTGATAGTTAAGTTAAAACGTAATAATCCTTCAGCAATAACGAGTTATGATATAGTGGGGTCTGTAGGGAAATTAACGTTGAGGGTGACAAAGGATAGTGATGGTGTTGTATCAGTGTTGGATAGTACTGGGGCAGCCATATCCTACAGGGCTAGGGTATGTGATTTCTATAAACTTGACGATTGTGGAAGGATAGACCAAGGAACAGAAGTTGTAATCACTGGGGTTGATAAGGATGCAAATATTTATTATGTGCACCCGTTATATGAATAGTCAAATGAAGTGGAGGTTGATTTAATGTTTAGTTCGGTCTTTGGGGTTGTTGGGATAATCTTATTAGGTCTCATTTTGATCATCGTTGCGGTATTGAGCACTTGGAAAAAGATACCGTCAGACAAAGCGGCTGTAATTGTAGGGTTAGGCAAGCCTAAGGTAGTAACTGGTGGTGGTACTATGGTAATCCCGATTATTCAGAGAATGGATGTAATTACACTAGAGAATATTATGTTTCCTGTAGAAATCAGACAAACTAAGACGGCATTAGGGGTACCACTTAATGCAGAGGGCATTGTTGTAATTAAGGTTAAAAATGATCAAAATAGCATTTTAGCAGCGGTGCAACAGTTTAACTCAGCAAAAGAAGAACAAACATTAACGACAATCAGAACTCAGGCATCTGAAATATGTAAAGGTAAGCTTCGTGAAATTGTATCATCTATGAGTGTCGAGGATATCTACAATGATAGGGAAAGTTTTTCAGCTAAAGTACAGCAGGTAGCAGGAACCGAACTTGGTGAAATGGGTCTTGAGCTCAAATCATTCACGATCAATGATATCACGGATGATGAAGGATACATTGAGGCCCTAGGTAAAGAACAAATCGCAAAGGTTAAATCATCAGCGGCTATTGCGGAAGCTGAAGCGGCTAAAGAACGTGAAATTCGTACGGCAGACGCTCTTAGAGAACAGCAAATTAAAACGGCAGAGGCTCGTAAACTGGGTAAACAGGCAGAGTTGGGGGCAGAGACTCAAATTGCTGAGGCAGAAAAAGATAAAGAGTTAAAAATACTTGGGTACAAAAGAGACCAAGAAACACAGAAAGCCGTAGCGGATGCAGCCTATCAGATTCAGAGTAATATTACATCTAAAGAAGTTAAGAATACTGAAATGGATGCACTTGTGCTTGAAAAACAACGTGATAAAGAAGTAGCTGAAGCACAAGTACAGGTACTGATCATCACTGAAGAGAAGAACATTGAGCTTGCTAAGAAGAGGGCTGAGAGAAAAGAAGCTGAGCTATCAGAGACAGTTGTTAAGCCTGCTGAAGCAGCTAGACAAAAACAACTATTAGAGGCAGAAGGCAAAAAGTTTGAGCAAGTTAAAGCGGCCGAAGCGGAGGCGGAAAAACTCCGCTTAGAGGGTGAGGCTCAGGCTAGTGTCATTGAGGCTGTGGGTAAAGCGGAAGCTGGCGCCATAAGGGCGAAGGGATTAGCGGAAGCTGATGCACTTGCGGAGAAAGCTGAAGCACTTGCAAAAATGAACGAGGCTGGTAAACTCCAGATGGTGATTGAGAAACTTCCTGAAATCGCTAGAGCAGTTGCTGAGCCTCTATCTAGAATTGATAAAATCACAATCATTGGTGGTGGTGGCGGTTCAGATGGAACATCTGAAGTATCGAGATACACAGTGGGAGCACTTAAGGCAGTAACAGAGTCACTAAAGGAAACTATTGGGTTTGACCTTATGGATGTAATGAAGGCGAACACATTCGACGCCAAGACAACCAAGAATCTCAACATTGACGTAAAGGGTCTGCCAGAGGGTCAAGGATTAAGCAAGGAGACAATAAGTGCTGCTGTCGATAAAGTATTTGACAATATTAAGTAAAAACCAAGCTTAACAAAAGTGTTAATAAGTAGTGCGCCAAGAGTTTGTAGGCGCACTACTTTTATTACAGCCAACGGGGACATCATAACGGTACGACAAAAGTTGCCAGAGGGTTTTGTGATTCCAATAAGCCATTCAGATATTTAAAAAATTCGGAAGTTGGCCTGTCTATGTCTCCGAATAGAAGAGCATTTCAATAGAGTACCTCAAGACATTGAGTGGAGCTTAATATCACGGAGGTAAAAACTGATGTTTAATCTCGCAGTACGCAACTTAAAGATATTCTTTCGCCAGAAAAGCACCGTGTTCTTCTCTCTTTTAGGTGTGTTTGTCATTATAGGCTTATATGTTTTGTTCTTGGTCAATCAAATTGTCCAGTCAATTTACAATATATTACATCATCAACCTGCATGTTATTATTTGGAACTTATATAATTAACTATACTGAAATCCACCAACTTAGTGCGAGGTGGGTTTCTTTTTTCGTTTATAAATATTGCGTGCAGAAGTGCAAAAGCCTTAAGGGGGAAATCTTTTTTGCATTTTTGCAATTTGTTGTTGCAATTTTGCATGATTTAAGGAGTTACTATTCTTGGCCGTTATCGAAATACCTCTTTGGTTCAATTCTACCATTAACCGGCTAAAATATTGAGGGAGGGCAGAGCCTATTAAAGGGCTAATTTGGCTTACGCATGGACAAATATAGCAATCAAGATCAGCAAAGCATTGAGTTGCGGGTTTGTTTGGTTGAAGAAAGCAATGGTAAGTTGCTTGGGGGATGGCAATTGATATAGTACTAATTGCTTGTACTAACAGTAAAAGCGGGAAATGCTTTGATTGTATTTTTGGAGAGGGAGTTAAATGTGGCATAGAAATTGCAAGAATATTCAGATAGTAGCGAATATTCATTCGTACCTGCTGGTATTAAGGCTCTGAGTTTGAACACGAGGGGAGGGGGAAGCGTTCAGCGGCTTGGTATCAGATGGCCCTGCTAGATCATTGTAGCTAGGGGATGTTTAACCGAGAATTCATGCCCGTAAATGCATAGAAAAAATTTCAAAGTGTAGGAAGGTGGAGTTGAGAATGTCTGAAGATGGTTACACCTATGATGTGAGTATGTTCAAGGATACCTTTGAACATGAGTTCACGTATATCAGTGGTTTTTTGCGCAACACCCGCCGTTTTGCCCATAAAAAGGCCTTGACCTGCCCAATCAGAAAGAAAAGTTGGACTTATGCGGAACTTGATTTAGAAGTGAATAAACTGGCCAATGCCCTGCTCCAGGATGGCGTGCAGAGAAATGACGTGGTTATGTACCAACTCTTTAACTGCTCTGAGTTCGCGTTTATGTACTTGGCACCCCAGAAAATCGGCGCCATCAACTGCCCGATTAATTTCCGCTTGTCTTTTGGCGAAACCGCCACTATTATCGATGACAGTAAGCCCAAGGTTTTCGTCTATGACTCGGAGATCAGCGAAGTGGTGCAAAAGGCGCTGGAGATGGCTAAACACAAGCCTGAAAGGGTGGTCATGGTCGATTATGGGTCTTCCAGCTCTGTGTCTGGAGCAGTGAGCTTTGAAAACTACATCGGGGCGATGCCCGATACTGCGCCAACGATTCCCTATCAGGCCCATATTCACGATGAGACCACTCGGTTATACACGTCCGGTACGACGGGAATGCCCAAAGGGGTACCGGTGAACAATATTAATGAAATACTAAGTGCCCATGATGTTATTATGCATTTCCCCTTGACACCGCGGGATAAAACGATGAACATGACTCCCTGGTTTCACCGTGGCGGTTTGTATGCTGGTGGTCCGAACCCTACGCTCTATGTGGGCGGGGAGCTTATTCCCTTGCGTCAGTTTAGTCCTGAGGCCGTTTTAGGTTTTGTGCAGGAGTATTCTATCTCTTTTCTTATTGGTGCACCAGTAGTGTTAAAAATGTTACATGATACCCAAAAAGACAATCCTCGTTATATTCAATCCTTGAAGGGGATTGTCACGATGGGTGCTCCCTTGGAAAGAGAAGCCTGCATAAAATTTCAAAAGGTTCTGACGCCAAATATTTTCAACGGTTATGGAACGACTGAGTCTTTTTGGAATACTTTTTTGCGGCCTTTCGACCTGCCCGAGAAAGCTGGGAGTGCCGGTAAGGCCTGCACGGATGACGATGTTGTGGTGGTGAAAGTACATTCTGATCGCTTAGCCGAACCTGATGAATTAGTTGCTCATGATAATGAAGAAGTGGGCGAAATTATCTACCGAGCACCCGGAAAATGTTCCTACGCCTATATCAATCAGCCATCTCAAAGCGAGCGGCGTTTCTACAAAGGATGGATGTATAGCGGTGACTTGGCGACTTGGGACCAAGAGGAGTATGTAACCATTGTCAGCAGAAAGGACGACATGCTTATTTCCGGCGGCGAAAATGTCTACCCGATTCAGGTGGAAGAAGCGATTAACGAAAACCCGAAGGTACAAGATTCTGTGGTAGTGGGGTTAAAGGACGAAAAGTGGGGTCAGATCATTTGTGCTTATATAGTAAAAAGTGATCCTTCCCTTACCGCCAAGGAACTGAATGAGTACTGCACAGGGCATCCGATGCTGGCCAGGTACAAACGCCCCAAGTATTACCGCTTCGTGGAGACCCTGCCGATTACTGCTACCGGCAAGAAGATACACTATAAGCTAGCTCAAATGGTTGAGGAAGATTACCGACAGGGACTGTTCGAAGAAGTGTAATTAACCGCTTCATTACGCGAAATTTGCGGTTAGGAGCTTTCCCATTTTATTTGTAGTTTCATATTAAAGGAGGAAATATTTATGTCAGAACACGAGAATGATTGGGCCAATCCAGGCCCCGCAGGGTTAACAGCGCTGGCCATGGCATGTTTTATCTTTTTCGCTCTTCTTACCGGACGGACCACTGCTCAAGGCATTGGGCTAATGGGCATATGGTTATTGGGCGGTTTCGTAATCCAGATTATCTGCGGTGTAATGGAATTATTGAAAGGTAATACCACGGGTGGTAATGTATTTACTTTTTTCTCAGCATTTTTTATGCTCGCGACAGGCTTGGAGCTCATTTTTAAATTCTTCGCCGTCATAAACGGCTGGAAGATCGATGCCCATGTCGACGGATGGGCTTGGCTAGCGCTCACGTTATCCTTGACCCTCTGGACCCCTGCTTATTTTAAATCGGCGAAGACTATGTTGCTGGTCGTTCTGCTTGTGTTACCAGCCCTTTGGATAATCACCTTTACCGATATGGGGGTATGGCCCAAAACCCTGTCACCGATTGCAGGTTGGTTTTTGTTCGTTGCTGGCTTGACCGCCATCTATACTGGTGCTGCTATCGTTCTGAACACCGCCTTTGGCAGAGTTATTCTGCCAATCGGTGCGCCGCTCATTAAGCCGCAAGGGAGCTCAAACGCGAAAGCAACTTAATTCACTCTAATCCTTGTTGCCAAATAGAAAGCTGCCATTACAGGCAGCTTTCTATGTTTTCGACTAAACCCTTGGTTGCTCATCGGAGGGTAAAGTTCCGAATGGTGAAGACAGCAGGGGTGACAAGGAGCAAGTCATTTTTGCATATGCGCAATATACTATTGCAATTTTGCAAATTTTTGGGTTCTTTCCATAGTTAGTTGAAGTTGGCGTTAGCGTCGAATAATGCTTGTATCGTATTTTTTAGGAGAGGAGGTTAAATCTGGCACATGAATTGCAACAATATTCAGATAGGATTGAATATTCACTTGTACCAACTTGAATTAAAGGTTTGAGTTTGAACACGAGGGGGGGGACTCTTGCAATATCATATTTAGCTTCGGATGAAGATAGTATGCAACAGGACAAATCCTAAGTGTACTGGGAGACTAAAATTGTTGTAACTTTGCCAATAGAATATTATTCTTAAAATGTTTTTGCTGAAGTTGAAGGAGGAGAAAAATATGGATTTTAATTTAAGCGATGAACAAAAATCGATGGTAAAATTTGTACGTAGCTTTTCCGAGAAAGAACTCTTACCCAAATATGGATATTGGGACAAAAATGAGGAATTCCCCAAGGAACAATGGACAAAAATGGCGGAATTGGGTCTGCTTGGGCTACGTGTCTCCACTGAATATGGAGGACAGGGGACCGATTGTTTAATGGCTGGATTGATAGCAGAAGAAATAGCTAGAGGAGATTTTAATTGTGGCTATGGTGTTATGACAACTTGTTTAAATGGAGATATCTTAGAAAGGTTTGCCAGTGAAGCGATAAAACGGAGTTTGATGACTGACATGGTAAAAGGTGAAAAAGTCGTATGTATCTCCCTTACCGAGCCCCATTGTGGTGCTGATGCCGCTGCATTAAAGACTAGAGCAGTAAAGAAAGGAGATACCTATGTCCTAAACGGTGAGAAATCTTCGATCAGTTTATTGCTGGCAGCAGATGCCGCTATAGTATTCGCCAAAACAGATCCTTCTGCAGGAGCAAAAGGAATCAGTGCTTTCTTAGTGCCTCTAGATTTACCAGGTATAGTAAGGCATCCCTATTCGGACATGGGCGAGAAAGCAATTGTACGCGGCTCACTTTTCTTAGAGGATGTAGCAATACCCGCTGAAAACCTAATAGGAGAGGAAGGCGGTGGTTTCATTCAGGTAATGCAGGCTTTTGATTACAGTCGTGTAATAATTGCCCTCATGTGCCTTGGAGCAGCACAAGTTACGCTGGAAGAGACTATAGAATATGTGAAGGTGAGAGAAACATTTGGAAAGCCTTTAGCTAAAAATCAAGGTATCTCCTTCCCATTAGTCGAGTGGATGACGAAGCTGGAGATGGTGCGTTTGCTATGCTACAAAGCCCTCTGGCTCAGGGATGTGGGTCTGCCGCATACGAAGGAAGCTGCTATGTGCAAATGGCAGGGGCCAGAGTTAGCTGCCGCTGTTATTCATGACTGCCTTCTCATACACGGTCATTACGGTTACACGAATGAGTTCCCGATTGAGCAGCGTTTGCGCGATGTAATCGGTCTGCAAATAGGAGATGGTACTGCTCAAGTACAAAAGATGATTCTTTGCAGGGAATATATTGGCCGAGAATTCCGTGTGTATTAAGGCTAATTCGTATCATTGACACCTTGCTTAGTCACAACAAAAAAGATTTTTTTATCATATGGAAAATATGAAGAACGTGTGGTGAAGAAAAATGTCAAGAGTCAATGAACTTTATCATGAAAAACTTCGCACAGCAGAAGAGGCAATTAAACTGGTTAAGGATGGAGATTTTATCGTTGCAGGGATTGGCGAACCGCCGGCGCTTTTGACAGCGTTGTCGAAGAATCGTCGAGAATTCAAGGATGTAAAAGTATGCCAAATCTTTGCCCATAGAAAGTACGATTATATTGATCCAGAAACAGTCAACCATGTTAGACATCTAGCATATTTCGTCGGTGCCCAAACACGAGCAGGCGCACAGGCAGGATGGATTGATTATATCCCAAGTTATTTTAGCGAAATGCCTCGAATGATACGAAAGGGCTATTTGCCGGTTGATACTGCCATTACTTTGGCCTCACCTATGGACGAACATGGGTATTTCTCCATTAGTTTAGGACCGGATTATACAATGGCAGCGATGGAGAAAGCACGTACTGTTATTCTGGAGGTGAACCCTAACGTTCCTTTTGCCTACGGAAATAACTTAATCCACATATCTCAGGTTTCAGCCATTGTAGAAGATAACACCCCAGTATGGGAAGTTGGGCTTCCCAAAGTTGGGCCAGTTCAGGAGGCTATGGGAAAATACGTGGCAGATTACATCGAGGATGGTTCGACGCTTCAGATCGGGTACGGGGCCATTCCAGATGCTGTAGTGATGCAGCTTACCCACAAACAGGATTTGGGTATTCATACGGAAATGGTCGGAGATGGGATCTTGAAACTTTTTGAATGTGGCGCTGTAACTAATCGTAAAAAAAATTATCTACCGGATAAAATGGTTGCGACCTTCGCACTGGGTTCAAGGAAACTCTATGATTTTATGCATCGTAATCCACAGCTGGAGATGTATCCTGTCGACTACACGAATGATCCAAAGTTTGCTAGGCAAAATGATAGTTTAATTACTATTAATGGGTCTATGGAAATAGATTTTTTGGGTCAGTGTTGTTCTGAGAGCAACGGACACGTCCCTTACAGTGGAACTGGGGGGCAATCAGACTTCGTGCGAGCAGGTAATCTTTCTGAAGGTGGGAAATCCTTTATAGTGCTTCCCTCAACAGCGAAGAATGGTCAAATCTCGCGGATTGTTCCGAGCCTGACACAAGGTGCTGCTGTTACAACTTCTAAAAATGATGTTAGCTATGTTGTTACGGAATACGGTGTAGCACAGTTGCGTGGAAAATCTGCCAAGCAACGGGCTCAAGAATTGATTGCCATTGCTCATCCGGATTTCCGTGGAGAACTAAAAGAAGCTGCTAAGAAGCTGAAATTAATCTAAACTCATCGTTTACGCCATAATAAATAATCCGAGGGGCTATTCTAAAATTACATTTAGATAGCCCCTCGGATTATTTATTCGTAGGAGTAGTATCCCTTTTTAGTTTTCTTTCCCCATTCTCCTTTGGTAAACTTCTCAACGACTAATGGAGAGGGTTTATCTTTAGGGTCACGTGTTTCCTGATAGCGCTCCATGGCCTTATAGTAAGCAAGATCGATTCCTGTTAAATCCATTAAACGGAAGGGTCCCATCGGGTGTCCTAAGGCATTGGTTACCGCAATGTCGATCTCCTCGGGAGTCGCAATTCCGACATCATTTAAAAACAGTGCCTCGTTGAAGATTGCAGTCAAGATTCTGTTTACCACAAAACCGTAGATTTCTTTCTTAAGTAAAATGCCGGTCTTGCCCATCTTCTTACATAAATCCATGGTAACTTGTGCAGTTTCTACAGAAGTATGCGGACCCTGTACAACCTCCACCAATTTCATAACCAAGGCGGGATTGAAGAAATGCATATTACATACTCTATCCGGCCGCTTTGTGGCATCGGCGATTCTTGAGCTGACTATATAGGAACTATTGGTTGCCAAAATAGCATGAGGAGGAGCGATTCGGTCCAAATCCGCAAAGAGCTTCCGTTTAATGTCCATTTTTTCAACTGCAGCTTCGATTACAAAATCCGCTTCTCCGGACGCTTCCTCTAGACTTTTAGTAAAGTGAAGATGTGCCATTGCCTCATCCGCTTGCGTCAGAGTCAATTTCTCTTTGGCTACCCGTTCTGGTAAATAAGTGCGGACAAAGCCTTCCGCTTTACTCAGCATTTCTTGGTTGATGTCAGTGCAGGTAACTTTATACCCGGCCAAAGCAGCACAAAGAGCAATCTGATGGCCCATATTACCAGCCCCTACAACACATATTTTTTCTATTTTTTCAACGTTCAATTATCATACCTCCTCAACCGTAAAGGGTCAATCCGCCACTCACACTTATAGTCTGGCCTGTAATAAAGTTAGCTAAATCAGAAGCAAAGAACACGGCTGTCCCTGCAATCTCCTCAGGCTCAGGAATCCGTCTCAGTGGAATAGCCTTTTCAAAAGCTTGCCTCATTTTTTCTGGTTGTGCTTGTAATAGCGGAGTGTTGGTGGGACCTGGACAAATACAATTCACCAGGATATTATACCGAGCAACCTCACGAGCCAGTGACTTGGTAAACGAAATCACCCCTCCTTTAGCACCAGAGTATACTGTTTCTCCACTACTGCCGCCCCTACCGGCGTCACTAGAAATGTTGATAATCTTGCCTGCTTTGTTCTCCATCATACTATCAAGCACAGCACGCGAGCAATAGACCACGGATTTATAGTTGATATCAATGACTTTGTCCCAATAGTCTATGGAGTTTTTCCAAAAAGGCTCAATGATATCCCAGCCCACGCAATTCACTAAAGCATCAATTTGGCCCAGAGTCTCTTGGGATTGCTTAACCATCGCTGTTACGGACTCAAAATTTGTTACATCTGTGGTCACAGCAATACACTTGCGCCCCAGGTTTTCAATCTCGGCACGAGTTCCCTTTAAGGCCTCAGAATTTAGGTCTACTGCACTTACGTCAGCACCATAAGAAGCGCACATTAAGGCGATTGCCTTGCCAATACCCGAACCTGCCCCTGTAACTATAATATTCTTACCATCTAAACGCATTTGAGTTTCCCTCCTTTTATTTTAAAAACCTTTGAACATTGGCGTCCGTTTTTCTAGGAAGGCCTTAAGCCCTTCCCCAGCGTCCTGAGTAACAAACAATTCGCCTAAGCCACGCACGTCATAGGCTAAACTAGAATCTCGTTCCATTTCCAAAGCTGCGTTCACACACTTTTTAATTTCTGCCACAGCGACTGGTGCCCGCTGAGCCAAATCCTGAGCAAACTTCATGACTGAATCCATCAGATTTTCTGCTGGGCAAACGTCTTCTACTAAACCCAAACTTAAGGCCTCCTGGGCAGAAAGGGCATTACCCTGCAACATTAAACGGAGCGCCTTCGTTCTACCGATGATCCGAATAATTTTCTGAATACCTCCTGCGCCTGGCAATAAACCAAGATTTATCTCAGGCAAACCCATGGTAGCTGTCTCAGCAATAAACCGAAAGTCGCAAAAGAGGGCCAGCTCTGTACCACCGCCCATGGAGTGGCCGTTAATTGCGGCAATAGTCGGCTTAGGCATATCTTCCAGAATGGAATTGGCATACTGGAGCCGCCCGTCAAAATCCAACATCTCGCCAAGATCTTTGGTTTCAGTAATTCTCTTCATCATGGCGATATCAGCGCCAGCTACAAAAACCTTGCGCGAACTTGTAATTACGACAGCTCTTACTTCTGGATCATTTTTAAGATCTAAGAATGCCGCGGTCAGCTCCTTGGCCAACTCATTGTTTAAGGCATTGACAGGAGGTCTATTCATGGTTACGCACGCAATATGATTGTTAATGTCAATAGTTAATAACTCAAATGCCTTCATAAATACCGCCCCCTATTGAAGAACATCAGTAAAAGGTAAGCCTGAATGTTTATTTAACCTTTAAGTCATATAGAATCCTCCTCACAACAGTATTTTGATAACTAATTATGGAATTTTGCAAGAACCATGCCAGACCTTTCGGGGCTTACTTTCTCATAATCCCCAATGATAGGGTGCACCACTTTTGCAAATGTGCAATTTACTATTGCAAATTATCAAGGTACCTAGCTGTGTATCTCTCGTAATTTATAAATTCTTAGTTAATTTTATCGAAAGTTTCAAGTTCTAAGTCGTTATCGTAAAGCAGATTATAAAGGTACAAATGGTGGTATGGTTTTTGCATATGTTATCTAGTAGACATAAAACTAAATTTTAGAGGAGGTTATAATTTTGAAGTTTGAAGACATTATTTATGAAAAGTACAATGGGCGAGCCAAGATTACTATTAATCGTCCGGAAAAATTGAACGCTTTTACCAACCATACGCTTAAAGAGATGATTGAGGCAATGATGGATGCCTGGACAGATAAGTCTGTGGGGGTTGTCGTCTTAACCGGCGCAGGTGATCGAGCTTTCTGTACAGGTGGAGATCAGTCTATTAGAAGTAAGGACGGTTATGCAATAGAGGAAACTGGTGAGGGTTTTCAGGGGCTAAGTAAACTCCCCTTGGCCAACAACCATGCACTGTTGTTACAGACCATCAGAACGATGCCTAAACCTGTAATTGCTATGGTTAATGGCTTCGCCATCGGTGGCGGGCACGTTCTACATGTTGTTTGCGATCTAACGGTCGCCTCGGCGAATGCCAAGTTTGGTCAGGCAGGGCCACGAGTAGGTAGTTTCGACGCGGGGTACGGTTCAGCATATCTGGCCAGAGTGGTTGGAGAGAAGAAGGCTAGGGAGATCTGGTATCTCTGCGAGAAATACACTGCACAAGACGCTTTGACGATGGGCCTGGTGAACCGGGTAGTAGAACAGGATAAACTGGCAGAGGAAGTAGAAAGGATCTGCGATAATCTCGTGGCTAAAAGTCCTACCGCTCTTGCGGCGTTAAAAGCATCCTTCAACGCCGATACCGAATCTATGTGGGGTATTCATACGGTAGCAGGGATAGCCCTAAATCTTTATTATAACACCGATGAGGCTATGGAAGGTCGTAATGCGTTTATTGAAAAACGCCCACCCGATTTCAATAAATTCCGAGGTTAAATCAGCTAAGAACTTATCCCATTAAGGAGCTGTCTCATCATGATGTCCAAGCAGATAACGTGAAAAGCTGCTCCTTTTCACGTTATCTGCTTGTTGCATTTTAAAAGTAAAAGGGGTGTATCTCCATAGAAATATAATTCTATGGAGATACACCCCCCTCGTAAACGTCAGGTGGAGTGGAGTCCCCCATTTATTTCCCTTTAAAATCCCCCTTGCGCTTTTCCAGAAAGGCTGACGTCCCCTCGATGCGGTCATCGGTGGAAAAGGCTATGGTTTGAGCAAGCTTTTCAAATAATTGCCCCGAATTCATATCTGTATTAGCACTTATATTTATGGCCATCTTTGCTAGGCCGATAGCCACAGGAGCTTTGGAGATAATTTTTTGGGCCATTTCTCTAGCGGATGGCAATAAATCTTCCGATTGATCAATCACTTTGTTGACAAGGCCAATTTCCTTCGCTTCCTTAGCGCTTATTATATCACCCGTAAATATTAACTCCTTAGCTTTGCCGATACCAACAAGCCTTGGTAGCCTTTGCGTGCCGCCTATACTCGGTATAATGCCTAGGTTAACCTCTGGCTGGCCTAACTTTGTTCGAGTAGTGGCAATCCTTATGTCGCAAGCCATAGCCAGTTCACAGCCGCCGCCCAAGGCAAGTCCATCTATAGCAGCAATCACTGGTTTATCAAGATTTTCTATGTCATTTAATGCCTCTTGAGATTCGAACTTTAAAACCTCAAGTGTTTCACGCGCTCTTAGTGAGCGTATATCTGCACCGGAGGCAAAGGCTTTGCCGCCAGCACCAGTTATTATCACTACACGCACATCTTGATCAAAACGACATTTCCGTATAGCACTTCGTATTTCGGCCCATGTCTGAGGGTCCAAAGCATTGTGCACTTCTGGACGGTTCAAGGTTAACAAGGCAATATTTCCTTCAATATTCAATAAAACATTTTTGTACTCATCCATGAGCAATACCCCCTTTTCTAATGTGAACATCGTTTTACTACTATAATCATTCCTGACAGTACTGCTAGTCCTAGCTTATTTCTAAATAAGGTTATAGATCAAGAAGCTGTTGATCCGTTAATTAGTTAGAAATGCCTCTTCTGGACATTCCAAAGCAGTTCTGTCGGCGGCTTTGATCAGCTCCGTCTGCATATAAACGTTGGGTAAAATATTGTTAGTAAAGAACCGGGCAGAGGAAATTTTGCCCTTATAGAATAAATAATCGGGATGATTCGGCCCAGTTTCAGCCAACTTATTTTTGGCCACCAGCGCCTGTTCCATCAGAGATTCAGCAACAAACAGCTGTGCGCAACAGGTAAGCACTCGGGGCGCGTAAAGCGGTATTAGGTCGGCCATTTCTGCGAAATTTTCATAGTATGTGGCATACAGTTTACTAATCTCATCCACGCATGTGTAAGCTCTATCTAGATGATTAATTTCTACCTCAAAACCTTTGAGGGTCTTATTCTTGGTTATGAATTCTCTCCTATCCTTCAGCCACTCGGCGAAGGTGTTTCCACTCTTCATCCTCATCTTGCGGCCAACTAGGTCTATGGCATGCATAAATGACGTCCCTTCCCATATGGAAAGAACCTTTACATCCCGGGCATACTGTGAAACTGGATATTCTTCCGTATAGCCAACGCCGCCGTGCACTTGTATTGCCTGCCCGATCATCGACCAGGCGGTTTCGCTGGCATAGGCCTTAAGAAGCGGAGTCATTATTTCCGCCAGCCCTTGGCACTTTAAAGCCTTTTCTCTGTTTTCGCTGTGCTCAGCTATATCCAGGTAATAAAAGCTCTTCAAAATTGCGGCCCTGATTCCTTCAACTTGGGCCTTCATTTCCATCAGCATTCGTCTGACATCTTCGTGCTTGATGATAGGGACCCGGTCAGCCTTTGGATTTCTAAAAGGACGTCCCTGAATGCGCTCAGTAGCATATCGCGCTGCAAAGTAATAGGCGGCTGCCATCTGCGCCAGGGAATTATGGCCCGTCCCAATTCGAGATTCATTCATCATATGAAACATCATGCTTAGGCCCTTTGATGCACCATTAATATCCTGGGGGGCTCCCACCAGTATACCACGGCAGCTGTCATTCTCGCCAAAGTTCAACACGGATGTGGCCGAGGCCTTCAGACCCATTTTGTGCTCAACACCGATGCAGGTAACATCGTTTGGTTGACCCAGGCTTCCGTCGTCGTTCACCCATATCTTGGGCACTATATACAGTCCCAGGCCCGTAGATCCCGATGCTCCGCCCTCAGGGCGGGCTAGTACCATATGAATAATATTTTCGGTCATGTCAACCTCGCCACCAGTAATAAACATTTTACTACCCTTTATTTCGTAAATCCTAGGGTCAGTTGTGGGGTACGCCCTAGTGGCGGCATTTCCTACATCGGATCCGGCATTGGGTTCAGTTAGGCACATAGTACCGCTCCACTGCCCGTCCAACATCTTGCCCAGGAACTTCTTATGGTCCTTGTCCGTTCCAAATCTGTATATGAGGTTCGCTGCTCCGGTGGTTAGCTTGACATATGACATTAGGGCGGGGGAGGCAGCCATCATCATTTCATTGTAGGCCCTATACAGGGTTAACGGCATGATGGTCTTGGAACTTAGAGATTCATTAGCAGAACCCCATCCATTTTTCTGTAGGAATTCAAATGTTTGGGCATATCCCGGAGGGAGCGTTACCTTGCCGTTTTCAAATTTTACTCCGACCTTATCCCCCTCCTTGTTTATCGGAAAAATAACATTTCTGGTCACTTTGTAGGCTTCGTTCAGTATGATGTCGACATCACTTTGGTCATAGTTATCCTTAAACCTTTTTATGCTAAACACTTCTTCCATATCCAAGCACTCGTTGAGAATGAATTTTAGATCTCTGACATCATAGGTAAATTCTTCCATAATTAAACCTCCTACCTTTTTGTCTAATTACACTTTGTGTAGCTTATAAAAATCGAAAAGCACACCTTCTCACCATAGGCGCTCCAATTCCGTTTATTAAAAAATAATGCAAATTATATGCCAAGACTATCGTTATTTACGAGTAATATAGTTTGCTATATCAATAGGTAAGAAGACTTCTTAGTTTTTGTAATAATGCAATTACTGTTGCAATAATGCAAGACTCCTTAACCTTTATCCCTTTTATGTGTATAACTAAAACTTCCTGTTTACAAGATCTAGAAAATCACTTACACTTAAACAAAGTAATTCTCAAAACATTCTGAATGAAGGTGAGAATTTGAAACAAGTCTTGAGCCACAAGAATACTAATGCAATAATTTCCCTAGATTTATTGAGTCAAGATATGATTGCTTGCTCGGAAAAGATGCAGGAAGTGGTACGCAAGGTGCAGCAAATTGCAAAGGTGGACTGTATCGTTCTGCTTACCGGAGAAACTGGAGTAGGTAAAGGAGTTATTGCCAAGCTGTTGCACGCCATGAGTTCAAGAAAGGAAGGTCCACTTGTCCAAGTAAACTGTGGAGCTATCCCCGATTCCCTCCTTGAGTCGGAACTGTTTGGCTATGAAAACGGAGCATTTACAGGTGCCCGGCGTGAAGGAAAACCAGGTAAATTTGAATTGGCCGACAATGGCACTATCTTTCTTGATGAAATCGGCGATCTGCCATTTAACCTTCAAAGTAAACTTTTACATGTATTACAGGAAGGAGAGCTGACTAGGGTTGGCGGTACTAAACCTAGGGTTATTCAGGCCAGAACAATTGCTGCAACAAACAACAATTTATGGCAGATGGTTTTGGATGGCAAGTTTCGAGAAGACCTCTACTTTCGTCTTAACGTAATTCCTTTGGATATTCCCCCTTTAAGGGACCGAAAAGATGATATTGTTCCCATGGTTTTATTTTATAAGAAGAAATTCGAAAAAAAGTTTGGCTTCAAGAAAATGTGTTCTCGAGAAGTTTTGCAGTTTTTTTGTGATTACGACTGGCCAGGAAATGTCCGAGAACTGAAGAATACTATTGAAAGAATCTTCGTTATGGCTCCTCCCGAGAAAATAATTACTCAGGAGCAGATTATCAAGTATTACTTGAGCACAGATTGGCACTCTCGACAGCAAGCTAACGTCCGGGTAAGTTGCCTTAGGCCACTGAAAGAAGTGGTAGAAGAAGCTGAAGCACAGCTCATTAGCATGGCACTGGAGCGTTTTGGAACTCTCACACGAGCCGCAAAAGTGCTTGAGGTGGATACTGCAACGTTAAGTCGTAAAGTCCGGAAACTGGGTATAAAATCATTACCATCGACAAAGAAATGAAAAACTCCAGTGATAATAAATGTACCCTATGAGGTAGACAGTTAAAAAAGATGAGAAGCCCGCTATAAGGGAAGCAGAACTGGTGACTACGAGAAGCAATTAAGCAAAGTAAAAAGAGGGTTCGCTCTTAGCGGATTGCAACTTGCTATTCGAACTAACCATATTTCTGCTCTCATAATTGGTGGGTTTCCCCCCATTAATGGGCCTTATAAAGAGATGTTACAAGTCACTATGGCAACTCGAGAAATGTCTATTTCTAATCAAGGTAAAGGAAATACAAGTGAAAAACCCCAAACATCTAACGATCATGATTGGACTAATGTTGAAGTGACTATTAATGAAGCTCAGGTAAAACAGTTTGTTACTCTTTATCAAAATTTACAAGATTTCGATGATAGAGAAGCTCAATCAAAGATAAACTGTTGCCTAACGAATATTCATTTAAAGCTAAATACAAGAGTAAATTCGGAAACAAGAGTTGGGTAATAACTTGAATCGAGAAGTGAATTTAGATAGGAGATTTAGGGCGACCAGTAATGGTTCGCCCTTATAAGAGCTAAATTGTCACTTGGACAGTTTAGCTCTTTTTTCTATTTTGTGTTTTCAAGTTCATACTGCGGAATCATAAAAAGTCCGGTTTACTTTGAAGACCGGACTTTTTGATGGATTGCATAGGATGAATTATAAATTGAAGTCGCCAGCAGACCGTTACGAAGCTCTACAAAATATAGGGAGTTAGATTTAGTGTAATCTTACTCCCTTATTTAAGCATATGCCTCGCGCTTTTCGGCGCGAGGCATATACTTGCTTGTGTTTAGCTTTGTTGAGTCCAAAAGCATAGAACATTCAGGTGGAAGCATTTAACAATTTTAACAAAGGCGTCAATCAATACCAGCATAGGTTCTTATTCATCAAACGAATAATCAATATACCCCTGTTTAATGGTTTTATATAGATACCTCGAGTAAGTTGGAAGTGAATCTGTCCCAAAGCAGTGGAGGAACAATCGATGGTTCTACCTTGGGGGCCAAGCAAAATGAATGGCTTATTAACCATACTACTGTGGACCCGGCAGATGGTCAAAAAATTCACGGTAGATCGACTTTATGCCTCCTATGACAAGAGTAACCAAAATACCACTCCTATATTACCGATGCTACAGATAAGCTGACTGCCGAGTTTTACTTGCCGCCGAGCGGTGCAGTCCGCAAAATGAGGCTCTTCATTGCGGCCGATGCAGCATGCACTGAATTTAGACCGATTATGGAAGCCGGATATAGTCTTAATCTTAATCGAGGAGCTTTGACCTTGGTCGAAGCAAACGACATGACGATTATCTATCCAGAGTCTTACCCCTCAGGGAGCGATAAGGTGCTTAATTTAGGGGATGCAGAAGCAGCCCAGCTTACGTATACGTATAGCGGAGACGCCACCTATCAAAGACCCGATGATTATAAATGGGTTTCCTCTGCTACAATACGTCACAAATTAGCACGCCAGTTACCAGCAACCGGCTGCTAATTACACAGGGTTATTTGAGATCCATGGTAATACGATGATCTGTTATTGTGAATCACAGGAGAAAATGAGCATTTTGCAGACTCTCTTAAATGAAGGCATTGAGATCGAGGATTTTTCAGTTGAAGAACAAGGACTAGATCTGAGTTATAATGCATGATCTTTCCCATAAACCTCCACCAATGGCAATTAATTGTTTGACATTTATTTGCAGATATAATATTATGAGTTAAGAAATATTTGCAACTCGTAAATAAATGGAGTGTTTATCTTGAACAGCAACAATGATCTGTATGATTTTTTCCTTGATAATATTCAAAAAATATTTGTTCCGGAAGATCTTGTTAGGATAGAGCTTTCCATGTCCCGGTTTGAACTTCAGGCTTTAATGCTTGTCGGAAGATCTCAAAACGTAACTATGGGTAATCTGGCCCAGGGTATGTCTGCGCCTGTAAGCACTGCTACCGGGATCGTCGATCGTCTGGTAAAAAAGGGACTTTTAAAAAGGGACAGAAACGAAGAAGACCGGCGGATTGTCACTGTGACCCTTACGGACAACGGCAAGGCATTGCTAAAGGAATTGAAAGATCATTTTTATAAGTTTTTAAACAGAATAAGGAATTTGCTTAGCGAAGAAGAATTCGAAACAGGTCTGCAGCTGGTGCGCAAAGTTATTCTGGGATTCCAAAAAGAAGGACAGGAACCAAAAGGAGAACTCGCGCAGCAGAGAAGAAGCATTATGATAGAATAATAGGAGTTACGCATTTGCTTGGGGTGGGCAGTTTTATCGTAAATCTAAATAGAATGAATTCAAATTTTTTTCTAATATTATTTCGTAAGCCAAAATAAATGTAATGCGTGAATTATGGTGCGCGAAATAAATCGGAATTTCAATGTTCGTAATAAAAGCAAAGGAAGTGCAAAGATGAGGATTATTCTTTATACAGGGAAGGGTGGTGTCGGTAAGACTAGTTTGGCAGCGGCAACTGCGATTGCGACTGCCAAATCGGGAAAAAGGACAATTGTTGTCAGCACGGATGCCGCACATAGCCTTGGCGATTCTTTAAATCAGGAATTAGACAATGAACCGGTAGAAATTAAGGAAAACCTGTGGGCCCAGGAAATTAGTACTTTGTCCAATGCTGAAAAGAGTTGGGGTAAAGTACAGGATTATCTATCGGCCTTACTGATATCTCAGAACTTTAAAGACATAACAGTGGATGACTTGATAGTTTTTCCGGGTTTGGAAGAGCTTTTCAGTTTATTGGAGATTCTTAACCATTACCGGGAAGGGAAATATGATGTTATGATTGTCGACTGTGCTCCCACGGGTGAGACACTCAGATTGCTTACTTTTCCAGAAGTGCTCAAGTGGTGGCTGGAAAAAATATTCCCGGTTGAAAAGCTTCTTGTAAAAATCGCCCGGCCTATAAGCAAACCATTGTTTGGCGTACCCCTGCCGGGAGATGACACTATGGACAGTATTGCAGAGCTGTTTCAGCAACTCAGGGATATGCATGAGATTTTAGTAAATCAGGAGATAACTTCTGTCAGAATTGTGGTTAATCCTGAGAAAATGGTTATCAGGGAAGCGGAAAGAAGCTTCATGTATTTAAATCTATACGGTTTCAATACGGACGCCGTGATTGTTAACAGGCTTCTCCCTGCCGTAGACCTGGGACAGTATTTCGAAAAATGGGGGGAAGTACAGCATACCCACCTCCGGTACATTAAAGACCAGTTCAGTCCTGTACCTGTTTTTACCGTACCCTTATTCATGGATGAGGTCGTAGGTTTTGAGGCCCTTAAAGAAATGGGTGTTAAGTGTTTCGGAGCAAATCCTCCCGAAAAGTTCTTTTTCCATGGGCAAACGCAAAAAATTAGCCGGTCCGGAGATGGCTATATGTTGGAATTGTTGTTGCCCTACGTACAGAAGGAAGATATCTTGCTATCCCAGAAGGGTGATGACCTTACAGTCAAAGTAGGCGATTACAAGCGTAATATCTTTCTACCCCGGAAACTTCTTGGCAGGGACGCAATAGGGGCCAAACTGGAGGAAGGCCTCTTGAAAATAAGATTTGGAGGTGTGAAAAATGGCCGACAGGGAATGTGAAGAATGCCCTCTGAAAGAACTTCAAAAAATTCACCTGTTCATGGAAAAAAGAACACTTGAAAAACTTCCGGAAGAAGTGCGTGAGCCGCTGCTGGAAGCGAAAAGACACATGCGCTTGGCGTTGTGGGGCTTGATCGGGCACGTGCCCGGGGAGAAAAAGGCATATTGTGAAAAGCATCCGGCTGAGACGCGCCACATAAAATTTGAATGAAAGATTGCTAAATATCTTGCATGTTTTGCTTTTCTGGAAAGCCCTATAAAACATCTCCCGAATGCAAGTAATAATTGAGGGGGACAACATTTATGCCGAAAGTATATAAATATCATATACCTCCTGAAAATTCATTAATTTATAAAGATTTTGGGAGAATCGATTACTGTGATTCATATCATATTGTAAAAAGCACGGATGAAACGATTGATAATATCACAACAGAAGTATTTAGAATTCCCAATTGGGTTGATTTATTGATAAGGATCAGAAATTCTTTAGTTAGATTATTTGGATTAAAGACAGGAAACGAGAAGAATTTTACTGAATCTATCAATTATTCAATTGGTGAAAAAGCGGGTAGTTATTTTGCAGTTATTGACAGAAGTGAAAATGAAATTGTTATGGGTCAAAATGATAAACATTTAAATTTTAGAGTATCTGTTATGAAAAAGAAATGTGAACAAGATTGTTCTATTTATCTAACCACTATTGTCAAGTTCAATAATATTTGGGGTAGAATGTATTTTTTACCAGTCAAACCATTTCACCAAATTATTGTAAAATCCTTATTAAAGAGGGTACCATTATCAGCTTGAGTAATGATAGCTCCTTGGATCAAAATGGCCAGGGGGCTATTATATATTTATGAAGTACGCTATTCCATTTGAAAGTTAAGATTGGCCTTCGGCCAATTAGTTTCGCCCCAGTCACACATGAGGTCCAAAATAGGAACGTACTGTAAGACTTGTTTCAGTAAGGGTATCGCTTGTTCTGTTCCGGACGATTTTAATGAACTAGCACCGCTTCTGGAGCAAGCCGATATGGTTGTGTTCGCAACACCATTGTACTGGTTCTCGTTTCCGGTACAGCTGAAAGCTGCTATTGACAATCTCTATTCTTTTTTCATTGGGAAAAGGACATTGAAGATAAAGGAATGCGTGCTTCTAGTCTGCGGAGGTGAGAAAGATGAATCTAATTACGAGGGTATTGTTAAGTCCTATCAGAGGACCTAATCCCATGCCGGCGTCTGAAAATACAAAGTATGTGGAAGTCGCCGTACCGACTCTGTGCGAATCCACAGATTTAACTGCAATCGTTTGCCCCATGTTTAAGATGTTTCCGTAGCCAAGTGCCATCAGAACGGCGGCGAGCAAGAACAGGAACTTGCTGTAGCAATTGTAAAATTTAGTGAAAAGAATCCAATCCCGCAATACTCGCGCTTGCTTGAAATGATTCGTCAGCGTACATAGCAAGCGTGGTCATAGTAATATAAAACACCATCGCTGCAAAGAGTCCTGAAAGTGTCGGGAAGAATAAAATTCTTCGTCCATAATTTTTGTGAGTGCATATTCGTCCTCCCAATTCAATATTTTTCGTCCAGATAATTGTTGAAATAGTCTTCGACTTCTTCCTCTTGGATATCGAGTGCCATTGCAAGTTCTGTCTCAAGCTGCTTTTTCGCGATTGCGGCGACCTGTGCTTCTTATTTACTTGCTATCAGCCTTTCACCGGATTATTTTGATTTAACATCATTTGTAAAAAATGGATATAAAAATACAACGTGCTGTGTCATCCAACCGGACTTACGCGAAAACACAGCACGTTGTATTTATTACTATAACATTTTTTCGGTTGATTTCGTAAGCATTTTTTTCATAAGCGAACTTGAATTTTTCTTACATCAGACAAGAACATGTGCTAAAGTTTTTTATACAGTATGCAGTACTGCTTTAACATCCATTTCCTGTCCCGTCAAGAAATTTTAAATGAAAGCTTTTCATTTTAATCTTTGTAATATATCCCAAATCTTAGTTCATATTGAATTCATAAAGCAATGTTACTATTACATTCGTGAATTCGAGAAATTAAATTGGAGGTCAAAAATAAATGAGCAAAAAACGAAAATCAAAAATCAAATGGATTGTTACTGGAGTGATAGCCGCAGTTGTAGCCGGAGTTGCAATTACCATTTTCTTGAAACCTGCTCCATTACCTTATGAAAGCGTAGTTGCTAAAACAGGAGACATTACCACCTATTATTCCTTTTCTGGGAATGTTGAAACAAAAGATCGTCAGACTGTAACTTCTGAAAAGATTATGCAAGTCTCTGAAATCAAAGTTAAAGAGGGAGATATTGTTGAAGAGGGGACTGTCTTAATCAAAACGACATCAGGAGATGAAATTAAATCTAAAATTAGTGGAGAAGTTGTTAATCTTAATGTCGAAGAAAAGGCCCAGGTTATGGCGGGTATTAAATTATTAGAAGTTGTCGATTATGATAACCTTGAAATTAAGGTTAAGGTAGATGAATACGACATTGCCTCCTTAGACAAAGGTAAAGATGCATCAATCAAAATAGGGGCAATTAACAAAGAAATTAAAGGGAATATCGGCTCCATAGCTAAGGAAGGCCAGATTATCAATGGAGTAACCTTCTTCACAGCAACCATTGACCTTGAAAAAGATGAAAGTGTTCGAATCGGTATGTCAGCAGAGGTGAAGGTTATAAGTAATAAGGTTGGCGGCGTTGTCACCTTGCCTATGACGGCTATTCAATTTGATGAGAATAATAAGCCCTATGTTCTTAAAAATGGTGAGAATGATACAGTGATAAACGCTGAAATAGTAACAGGAATCAATGATGGAACAACCGTTGAGGTTAAAAGTGGACTTGTGAGTGAAGAAACGATCCTTTATGCAAAAGCTGCTCCGACAGTAGGAATGGATTTCTCCGGAGGAGGGATGAATAGGACTGGAGGTGAGGATTAATGGCTGAAGTCCTTAAAATGCAAAATATCTCTAAAAGCTACTATATGGGTGAGGAAGCGCTAGAGGTCTTGCATAACGTAAATTTAACCGTGAATTCAGGCGAATTTCTGTCGTTACTCGGACCATCAGGCTCAGGAAAATCTACGATGATGAATATCATAGGCTGCCTGGATGTACCAACATCTGGAAAATATCTACTATCAGGCAACGATATTGACGATCTTGATGAAACCGAGCTTGCCTTTATAAGAAATAAGGAAATTGGCTTTGTATTTCAGAGCTTTCAGCTCTTGCCGCGTTTGAGCGCACTTCAGAATGTAGAGCTTCCGTTAATCTATGCTGGCCTTTCATCCTCTGAACGAAAACAACGGGCAATGATAATGCTTGATCGGGTAGGATTAGTTGACAAAATGAAAAATCTACCCAATCAGCTCTCTGGTGGTCAGCAGCAACGTGTTGCTATTGCACGTGCACTCGTTACCGAGCCGACGATTTTGCTTGCGGACGAACCGACAGGTGCCTTAGATCAAAAGACGGGTACTCAAGTTATGGAGCTTTTCGAAGAACTTAATCATGACGATAAAACGATTATTATGATTACCCACGACATCGGTATTGCTCGTCACGCCCAAAGAGTTGTCAAAATTCTTGACGGATATTTAACAGAACAGGAGGTGTAATAGATGCTGCTTGAAAGTATTAAAATGTCTTATGAAAACATTGTTAAAAATAAACTTCGTTCCTTTTTAACAATGCTTGGGATTGTAATCGGAGTTGCATCTATTATTGCCTTGATTACTATTGTACAGGGGGCAACAAACAGTATCAGCAATCAGGTCACTGAGCTTGGTGCTAACAAAATTACAGTCAATGTAATGGGGACTCCACTTAAGCAGGGACTTAATGATGAAAATCTAAGCAACATTTCCAAATTAGATAATATAAGTGGTGTATCACCAACGATTTCGGGAAAGACTGGAATTATCTACAACGGAAAGGTCATTGAGAACGTAACCGTTCAGGGTAAAAACGAGGTTTATTTTAAAATGGATTCAAGTTTGCTTAAAACCGGAAGACCTATTAACATTCTTGACTTAGAAAGTAAAAACCAAGTTACAATTATTGGTAGTGATATTGTCAATGAGCTTTATTATGGTCTTAATCCTATTGGCAAAGAGCTCATTGTTAACGGAACAACCTACACTGTAATCGGCACACTGAAAGCCTCTAGTGGATTTAGCATGGGGTCAAATAATGACTCTGTGGTTATCCCCTATACAACAGCATTGCGCAGTTTAGGAGTAAAGAATATCTCAAGTTTAGATGTGTTCTTGGATGATACGACCTTAGCGGACGATACTGTAACTGAAATTAAGGGAGTGCTCAATCCGGCATTTAACTATAAGGATAATGCCTACACCATCTTTAATATGGGGGATATGATTGAATCCTTTGAATCGATGATGTCGATGATGTCTCTGCTTCTTGCCGGAATTGCTGCGATATCACTGGTCGTTGGCGGTATTGGTATTATGAATATGATGCTTGTGTCCATCACAGAGCGAACGACTGAAATTGGTTTACGCAAAGCTTTAGGAGCGACTCCGAACAGGATTCAACTTCAATTTGTTATCGAGTCAATATTCCTTTCCATCGTTGGTGGTGTTATTGGATTAGTACTTGGTGGTCTAATTGCATACACTGCTTCAACGTTAATTGGAACAGAATTCTCGATTTCAATATCAACCATTTCACTTGCGGTAGGTTTCTCTGGATTAGTGGGAATTGTATTTGGATATATGCCTGCAAGGAAAGCAAGTCAATTAAATCCGATTGATGCACTGCGAAGCTTATAATAATTTGATTGGTTACCCATAAATTTTAGCCCCTAAAACTAAGTTTTAGGGGCTAAGAAGGGATGGTTTTGAAGTGGTCAAAATTTTAGTCGTTGATGATAACGAGAGTATCCGAAAGCTAATGAAAACGTATTTAATTCGCGATGGATATCATGTTTTTTTGGCGTCTGACGGGTTAGAAGCTCTAGACCTATTGGATAAAGAACATTTTGACCTTATCATTTTAGATATCATGATGCCAAATATGGATGGTTATACCTTGACAAAGGAACTGAGAACATTAAATTACAACTTACCGATTCTCATGATTACGGCTAAGGAAACCATCGAAGATAAGAAAAAAGGCTTTTCAGTGGGAACCGATGATTATATGGTTAAACCCATTGATTTTGATGAAATGCTCCTTCGAGTGTCTGCTCTGCTTCGACGTGCGAAGATTTCTAATGAGCATAAAATTGTTGTAGGCGATATCATATTAGATTATGAGACTCTAACAGTGTCAACAACAACAGAAGCGATCCTACTTCCCCAAAAAGAGTTTTACTTATTATTTAAACTATTGAATTATCCGAAAAGAATATTTACCCGGCAAGAATTAATGGATGAAATATGGGGATTTGATAGCGATACAGATGAACGAACTGTCGATGTCCATATTAAAAGGCTTCGCGAGAAATTTGAAAAGTATGAAGAGTTTAGAATCGTTACTGTTAGGGGACTAGGCTATAAGGTGGAAAGGCTTAGATGAAAAAACGATTTTATTTAAAATCTATCTACACGAAATTTGCACTAATTTTCTTAGGAATTTGGTGGTTTTTAAATTCCTTAACATTTTGGGTTGTTATGGGGATTATGAAAAATAGTGTTTTTACTGAGTTGCCTGTAGACCGTATTGAATTTTTCGAAGAATTTCAAAGGATACGGTTCGCAACCGGATTAACTTTTCAAATGAGTGCAGTTATCGGTACAATAATCATTTTACTAGCTGTAAGAAAAATCGTAAAACCAATTAAGTTAATTTCCGAAGCATCTAAAGAGGTAGCAAAGGGTAACTTTGATACCCAAGTGATTATAAAACGTAACGATGAAATTGGACAATTAGCCGCGGATTTTAATCTAATGGCTAAAGAGCTTAAGAGCATCGATACGATTCATAAGGATTTTGTTTCAAATGTTTCCCATGAATTTAAAACACCCATTACTTCAATAAAGGGGTTTGCTAAACTCATAAAAGATGGATTATCAGACGACCAACTGCAAGAGTATAGCGATATTATTGTGAATGAAAGTGAAAGGTTATCCTTGCTTTCCTCTAATTTATTAAGGCTTTCGGAACTAAACAGTAAAAGTATTCGAGAACAAGCAGCGAAGTTCTCACTGGATGAACAATTAAGAAAGTGTATTTTAATTGTTGAAGCGGATTGGACAAAGAAAAATCTTGATCTAGATATTGACCTGGAAAAAATATCTTACTTGGGGGATGAGCATCTACTTCAACAGGTATGGCTTAATCTAATTCAAAATGCGATTAAATTTTCAAATCAGAATGGTGTCATTCGAGTTAGTCTTCATAAAAGCGATGGGTTCATACGAGTTGATATTGCCGATAATGGTAAAGGCATTTCAGAAGAAGATAAGGAGCGTATTTTTGACCGGTTTTTTAAGGCTGACAAATCACGTTCAAGTGACGGAAATGGCTTGGGTCTAGCTATAGTTAAGAAAATCATTGAGCTATCCGGTGGGAAAATATCCTTTAAAAGTGAACTAGGAAAAGGGTCGATATTTACAGTGGAATTACCCATTATGGGATGTGATACCTAATGCCATACAGCGAGTAGTACATTTTCTTTTGATCGAACATCAGTCTTTGAAGCATTGAGTTTTGGTACTCTTAATTTGGATACGCCCATGTTGCCTTCATTGTATCAATTTTGGAGAAATGTCTCAAAAAGTAAAGTATTATTCTTGTGTTCTCCATGGATATGTCTTTCAACGTATTGAGCCCCTTGGGGGAGATACTCCGCCAATTATGGAGCGGTTTCCGTTTCTCTTTCATTTGTGGCGGATTAATCCGAAGCTCCGCAGCAGGGTCTTGGGTTTTGAACGGTTTCTTAAGGAAAAAGGGTTTGAGAATCATGTCCATGCCTGGAGGGATGTGTGGGAGCCAGAAGCTCAGAAGCGTCTCGAGCCGATTCGAGATTTTGATCGCGCCAACGCAAGTTTAGGAACTGGCCAATCACCTTGATCAATGCTATGACTTTTTATGTTGGTCCTGGAATCTACATATAAAAGTTGTGAAGGATGGAAAGCCCTAAAGTTGCTGTTCGTTCCTCGGCAACGGCTGAAGATCTACCCGGTGCTAGTTTTGCAGGGCAACAAGAAACCTATCTCAATATCCAAGAGGAAAGTGCAGTTTTCGATGCCATAAAAAAATGCTGGGCTTCACTTTGGGCGCCCCGAGCAGTGCAGTATCGTTCATTACAAGGATTTGGAGAGAGTGAAGTCGCTCTTGCTGTGGTCATTCAGGAAATGGCACCGCATGAGGTCTCGGGAGTTGTCTTTACAGTTAACCCTCTTTCAAATGACTCAAGTGAGCTGATCATTAATGCTGCTCACGGTGTCGGGGAGGCTTTGGTTCAAGGAGAAATCGTTCCTGATCAATGGCTTGCCAGACGTCCTGATGGAGCAGTTCTTAAATTTACTCTTGCCCCGAAGAAGGGACAATCGTCTTCACCCTTCATTCGTACTGGGAGCCCTGCTCGAGGGTGTTTAACCTCACAACTTGTTCGCGAGTTGGCCTGTCTATGTCTCCGGATAGAAGAGCATTTTGATGGAGTACCTCAAGATATCGAGTGGAGCTATGGCTTAGGGGAGTTTTACCTGCTTCAAAGCAGGCCTATTACTACACTTAAGGCCTAGTGATTCTAACTCGAATTGGGGCCCCAATAGAACAGGTGATACCCAACACAGAGTTGACCGAGGTTATGAAGAATGGAACGGAAGAACACAATCAACGGTTGGAGATTAATGACCGAGCAATAAAACTGACATTATCAGGCATTATCAGTGTTTGCCGACAATATTTAGCAGAGCTGAAGCATAACTTTACATCCCGCATGAAATAAGGGGTGTAAAGTTTTTTAAAATTACTTTTTCGCAAAAATGGGACTGGTAACCTCAAACCCAATCTGGTATGATAGTCTTGAATAGGTAG
>Ga0209639_1000799_pt1 | contig 38671 bp, 26 predicted proteins | sample EPASupsiteHSE605_FD_187268 | JGI IMG/M metagenome (GOLD analysis project Ga0209639, IMG submission 187268) | Bioremediated contaminated groundwater from EPA Superfund site, New Mexico - Sample HSE6-05 (SPAdes) (version 2) | ecosystem: Environmental > Aquatic > Deep subsurface > Groundwater >... | reverse complement strand
GCAAGACCGTAATTTTCGATCCTTCCAAGATTATGGAGAGATTCAATGAAGATAATTCTATGACAATCCCCATTCATTTCAGAGCAATCCCATGGAATCAGACTTCTGGATCGACACAAAAAATTCAGAACGATAGCCAAATATCACATGAAATTCCAATTAAAAAGAACTCTATTAGCAAAAGAAAAAAGCCAAGGACAAAGCTCCTTCCACCACAGTAAAATGGAAACTCAATATTTAGCAAGCATGGAAATATGCTCACTTTTCATTTTTTAAAAAATAAAAAAATTTAAAATTTTTGTAGTAGGGTAAAATCATGGCCTAAATAAATGCAAAAGATAAATTTGGGGAAAACAACGATATCAAATAATATTGTTTATCTCAAGAGTAAAGGAAGAAAATAAGTTAGAAGAGGATTAAAAACCACATTCATTAGATTTTTTAAATATGTTATCAAGCACTGGTTTTGAAAGGAACATTGATGGAGAAAATAATAAATATCATAAATGAAAGTAAGTTTTAAGAAACAATAATCTATGTATGATGAATATGTTAGAGGATAATCTGAGAAGAGCTGGAATTGGGAAAAATTATTGAGTATTTGGATTTTTTCGTGAAAATCTTTTTGGAGGATATGATGGGAAATGTGTTCTGGAGAGAAATGGATCAACAAAAGTTAGGGGGAATGGTAGAGTGAGTCTAATGATGGCAAACAGGTTTATATTAATGAATACTTGTAGTTTTGGATGATATGGTGAGAAATGAGGATGAGTAGCATAGTCAAAACAGAAGATTAGGGAGAGAAAAACTTGCTTGGTATTGGTGATGATTTGGTGGAGAAAAAAGGAGGAGATTTTAAAATTCAAAGAACCTTTTTTGCTAGACAAGGGTATTAATCATTCTCTAATACATTAAAATACTTGGTTGGTACAATTTAGAGTGGAAATAGTGCAAAAAAACATGAATGAATCATCATAGCTATAGTAACTATTAAAGTCAGTATATTGGGTATATTAATGACATTCACTTTTTGCCAAGGACTGGCTGATCAAAATAATAATCGGCTTTTATTGAAATAATTTCATTTCAATATTTGACCATGAAGAACTGAAGATCAAACTTTGAAAAATGGAAACGAATGATGAACAAACCGATAACTATCTATCGAATGGGGATAATATCTCAGTGTATGAAAACCTGGAGAAGGAGAGATTTGAATCCAAGAGTCCCTTTAGGACATTGCTGAGTTTTAGTGTCGGACCAGTTTTGTTCAACTCTGGAATATCAATTCATGATGCCGTTGATCTGATTTTGATTTCAAAAGCGTTAGGAGCCAAGTCTTTGCATGTTGTCGGGTTTTCTTCTTTGATTAGATATTTATGTATGTGTGTGACAATCTATTTTGCACAATCAACCATTGCAAAAATTAGCAGTTTGCTTGGTTCAGGGAAAAAATCAGAAGCCGCTCAAGTTATATCTGATTTGTATCGGTTATCTGTGGGTTTTATGATTATTGTGCCTTTGGTTTTTTACCATTTATGTTTGCCAATGTTGACATACATGGGTTGCACCAGAGAAACATCATTAGTGGCGAGGAACTACCTTCTTCCTATTCTTATATCAATGCCCCTAATATCATGTTTTCAGCTTTCATGTGGTTTTTTACAAAGCCAAGGGAGATCGTTATTGTGTGGCATGTTACAAATTGGTGCTTTCTTGCTGAACTGTGGTGTGATTTCTCCCACTTTGTTGTTTGTTTTCAGAATTCCAATCACAATGGCCGGGGTTTCTTTTGCATTCTCTCAATCATTGTTTGGACTTGTTCTCGTAATAATGATTTTCAGAGGTAAATTTGGGATTAATCCTTCTGTCAAGATGCTATGTTCTGGTATTTCGCCTGAAACTTGGAAGTCATTAGTTTTAGGGTTCCCTTATATCCTAAACATATTAGCTAATGCTCTGCCTCCAATGGTTCTTTTGAGCCACATGATGAAAGCTGCATTTGCATCTGGTGAATCGTTTAAGGTTGCTTCTGTGTTCTCTGTCTTTTTAAAAATTCAATCTGCAATCAATTCCCTCTCTATTGGAATGAATCAAGGCTTTATGGCATGCAGCTGTTACTCAAAAGGCTCGGAGAATTATGGAAGAGTATACCAGCTTTTTAAGATTTCTTTGTGTTTAACTTTAGGATATCATCTTTTGTGGTTACCTATAATGGTCTTTCATTCTGACCTAATCTCAAGGATATGGATATCAGATGTCAGTTTGATTGGGTTTTCCAAAGCTTTTATTAGGATTCCTTTTTATACAAATTTCTTGATCCCTTTCAATGATACCACTACAAACTTTTTATTATCTTTCGGAAAACCAGGTGTGGCGATGGTACCATCTCTTGTAAGGGGAATTGTGTGTTTGATTTATGCTATTGGGTTGTTTTATACCGATCGTTCAAATCCAAAAAGGATGATGTACACATATTGCCTGAATGATGTATCTGTTATGATTACTGATATTATTATACTAATTAGACCATTTAGAGCATTGTTAGAAAAAATACACTAAAACATGTCTAGTGAATCATTTTACTTTGAGAAAGAGAACTTAAACTGCTTGCATTCTTTACACCATACTCTTGAAGCTTTGATTCCCTTAAGTGTTGGATATGATCCCTCAATTTCAATGTTTTGCACAATATCAACAAGAATTGCTTGAGCTTCGTATGGAAGTTCTTTAACACCTAATGCACTCAATATTTGGCCAGCATTTCCAACAATTTCTCCATTCATCTTTTCAAGGAGAGAAACGATTAATTTGGATGTCTTGTTAACATCAGTGGCAGCTAATTTGCCATCTTGGACTCCAGGTTGATCATAGGCATTGATTTCGAGGAATGAAGCGAGGAATGTAACTACACGTTCTTCAAGAGCAATCATCATACCAAAGGTGAATTCGTCCCTTTCTTGGAATGTGGAAACAACAAATGGTCTCTTATTTTGCATTAATGCTCTTTCTGTTCCCTTTAAGAAAGCCAAAAGTTGTCTGCCCATTGATCCTGCTTCTTCATTGATATAATCATGATCTCTCTTCTCGAAGTAGTTCATGCGAACAAAGCAATCTCCGAGACCCTTTTGAACTTGCTGCATAAATGAATGCTGTTCACCAGTTCCAACTCCGCCAAAAACAGATTGGCCAACTTTTGCAGGCTCTCCCTTAATGGTATATTCCTTACCCAAAGACTCCATATATAATTGTTGGAGGTAGTGAGCGTATTCTCTCATGAACTCAGAATAACAAAGAACAATCATATTCTTAAACCCGATCTTCTTTGTTGAGGCATAGATAACAGCAGCCAAGAGAGCAGCTGGATTGTCTTCCCTTCTCCTGGTTAAAGCATCCATATGGCTCATACCCTTAATGAATTGGCCAAAATCAAGTCCAGCAAAAGCACAAGGAGCCATTCCGATTGAGGAGCAAACAGATGTTCTACCACCAGTTTCAACTTCCATTGGCCAAATTCTGATGAAACCATTCTGAATGCTAATCTTCTCAAGCTTTGAACCACGAATAGTAACAGATGCATTATGTTCACCAACAACAAGTCCTTTACCTTGAACTAATTGCATCCATGTTTGCATGTTTCCGGCTGTTTCAGCAGTAGAACCAGATTTGGAAAGATGAACCATAATTGATGTAGCAATATCAATGTTGCTTGTAACCTGATAATATAAATCAGAATCAGTATTAGAAATGAAGTATATCTTAACAGGTAATCCAGCAGTGGTATTGAAATCCATACCGTATTTAGCAATTATAAGCATTAATGGACCCAAGTAAGAACCACCAATTCCGTTGAAAATAATTGACTCATACTTCTTTCCAGCCTTGGTAATGATTTTTCCGCTCTTCACATCTTCGGCAAATTTCTTAACCTCTTCCCAATAAGCTAATGTATGGCCAAGTGATTTGCCCTTAACCAATTCAGCTTCCATTCTGTGGTTATAATGGTCAACTGCTCTGTTTTCTGACTCAGCAACAACACTGGTCTTGTTAACGATTTCTCCCTTTTCCATTTGATCAATCAAATCGACTGCGGCTTGGATTTTTGGTTGACATTCCTTCATGACAGCAGAAATATCATCTAAAACTGGCTCGAAATGAATATCCATCTTAAAACCAGAAACCTCATCAAAGAAGACTTCAGACATCTTCAAAAAATGGTGAATGGTCGCTGGTTGATAAAAATTGTCTTCAATTTTACGATGAATAATTTTATCAAATATTCAAAGGGTTATTAATCGTTCAATAAAGTAACTGGATTAGGGTTAGGATTATTAATGAGGATCTTAATGATGGATATATGTATGGCTTACTGTACTGATATGATGCTTTGTATGCTATGATAACAATTCCAGAACCACCATTTCCTCCCTTTCCTCTTGAATGAGTGGGAGGTTCGAATTGTGAACCTCCACCTCCTCCTGATCCAGTGTAATTAGCCCCATGTCCAGCCACAAAAATTTCGGAATTAGCGAATTCTAAAGATCCATTTCCTCCTCCATCACTTCCATTACCGATTTTTCCTCCTAATGTGCACTGTTCTCCAGGTACATATGCACTTCCTCCGCCTCCTCCACCTCTTCCTCCCTTTCCTGCTTTTCCTCCTTGGTATACTGCTCCCCCACCGCCGCCAGCATAGTATTTATTATCTATCCATTTGATTCCAGGGCCTCCATCTCCACCGCCTCCTCCAGAAGTAGTATATCCATTCTTTCCAACACCACCAGCTCCTCCTCCACCTCCATGATAATACTCGCATCCACCTGTTGTTATATCGTTTCCTCCCTTATTCCCATATGCAGCCCCTCTTTTTGAGCGAGGTTGGATTGATGATCCACCAGGAGCACCTAGGCGCTCATTATTTGCAGCACCGCCACCACATCCCCCATTTCTTCCATATGAAGGTAATGTGCCTCCATGAGCACTACCTCCTCCACCGCCTCCAATTGCTACCTCTTCCCAGAATGAAGAATCGCCTCCATCATTACCATATGATCCAGTACCAAATCCACCTTCACCACCACTTCCAACTATAACAGAATAATTGCCACCAGGTATCAATGCTTCAGATGCAATAATAACGCCGCCAGCACCCCCGCCTCCACCATGACGAGACCCTCCACCTCCACCACCTCCCACTATAATATAGTTAATGGGAATTGAACCTGGAGGAGAAAAAAATGATTCTCCAGGTTTCTTAAAATAATGAAAAACATAAGAAATGCCTCCGACATTCATTTGTTTGGTTTCATCTCCTTGTTCATACAAAGTTATAACAAAAATAACTCCAAACATTTTATTTCTATTGTCTTAATAGTGGCAACTTATTTCTTATATTTTGTTTCAATTAATTTATACTTATTTATCAGCTGTGCCTTAGCAGTATAAATATGATTAAGGTATTCTAAAGGCTTTTCGGGTTTCTGATGAAGAACCTCTTTCAAGATTTCATCAACAACTTCCTTGATATCACTGTGAAGACTGATGTATTTCAAAGCTTCGTCTTCGTCGATGGTTGAATCCAATGAAACCAAAATAGAACCGATCCCTATTATTCGGCCTCTTGGCTTTTCAGGTGCATCATATTTCCGAATCTTATGAAGCCGACTCTTACGCCCAATTGTCCATTTTGGTATGCTATTGTGAAACTCAACTGGATCGTATTGACCAGGACCAGGACTGCTAATGGCTGACCCTGGTTTTGGCTTGATAGGAGTGCTATTGTTATTGAAAAAGATTGGTCGTGATGTTTCAAATACCGGGCTGTAATGACCGGGACCAGGTATATCAGAAGACAGTGAACTGTGTGGTCTCTTAGGGAGTATTTTGTGTCCTCTTGACCCAAGAGTCGATGGGGGTAAATACTCCGGCCCTGGGATTGTCTTGTCCACAGAGTAAAAACCTTCATGTGTGCCGTTGGGGATGGTTAATGGTTTGATTTCTGGGAAAACTCGATTATTGGCCATTTCAACATCATTGTTCTGTGTATTTTTTATTTCTCTTTGGGATTTCGGGAAACTTATTGGGATTTTCTTGGTTTCGACAAATTTGGGATTATATGCCCCAGGACCTGGAGAAAATTGAGGCGTTATTTGTTCTTGTCTACTACTACCAATAATAATTTTCGGTGTGTCTTGGCCAAACTTACTAAAACTCACAGTATTAAACTCAATGATTGGTCTTTTAAAAGTGGTGATCATCAATTTCTTGGCTTCAAATGAAGACTTGGTCCGACTGGTCTCAGAAGCTTTGTATAGATTAAGATAATGTGTGTCAAGACTCCTGCTTGTGTTATTCATATAATTTAATGGAGAATGTTCGAAAGAAAACGCAGAAAAGTTTTTTCGCTTTTGGAAAACAAGTGTTTTCTGGTAGCCATTCTGATTCAATAGGGAAGCGGCCTAGTATGGAAGATGCCTGCGTTGCTTTTGGAGAGGTTTTTGGTCCAAACACACAATATTATGGTCTTTTTGATGGCCATGGAGGATCATCTGTATCTGTGAGTGCTAGTTCCACTCTTCATTTAAAATTTCAAGAAAAATATAATGGAGTTGACAACATTGACCAGATGATACAGGATTGTATTAACGAATGGAATAATGAAGCTGTTAGCAGATGGCTTGCAACAGGATCTACTGCTGCTATTGTTCTAATAATTGGCGATTTAATCGTTACAGCTAATATTGGAGATACTCGGATTATAATTATTGACGGAGATTCCCATTTTCGGTGTACAAAAGATCACAATGTGCAAGACCCTGAAGAAGTTCAGGCCATTATATCTCGGGGAGGTGTAATGTTTAATGAAAGGGTTAATGGATTGCTGTCACTCACCAGGTCTCTAGGTGATGGAAGCTTAAAAGGTATCATATCTCACGAAGCTTACATAACTTACATTCAAAGAAATGACAACATGAAGCTAATCATCGCTTGTGATGGCATTTGGGAGGTAATGTCTGATGAGGATGCCGTCGATATTTTCTTAAAAGCTGAATCACCATCTGCTGCGGCAAAACAGATCAAAGATGAAGCCCTGAAGAGAGGAACCACTGATAATGTGTCTGTCATGTGCATTAACATGAAACCTAAGTAAACACTATTTAGTTTAACATTGTAAATGGCTGAAGGAATTCATTGCGTCTTCATTCCTCCAAATTTCTTTTTAAAAGATGTCATGTCCATTGTTTTTATATCAGAAGAAAAGAAAAAACTAGTTTTGGAAATCGACAACGTTGAATTTGATTTAGGAGAAGGGAATATGCAAGATGGTAAAATAATTTGGCCTATTGATACTTTTGGCGAATTTGAAAGCTTATCTGAGAATTGCAAGCTCTTCCGTTTGTGTGCAAACGAAGAAAAACTCTCCTTTGATTTATCGCAATTGACTTTCCTTGGGCCTGTCAAGGGATCAAGCCCTCCAAGCAGTGTTTTTCTTTTAGAATTCACTTCCGGGTACTATTGCAGGTCAGATGACTATTCATCGGAGACAGTTTCTTTTTCTGTGGACTCGATTCTAACTTTAGATTACCGAAATGTAGCTGTAATTCGCAAACAAATTGAGGAATTATCTGTAGCAAAAGCTAAATTCGAAGAAACAAAGAAATCATTGACAGAATCTGGGATTGATTTAAACGAATTAGCGCAGCTCAAAGACCAATACGAAGAGAGCATGAAGAAAAAGAGAAGGATTCAGCACGAATTTGTGAATCAAAATCACAAAATGGCTGCAAATACTATTCAACTTGGATGCGAGCAAGACCGCCAACTCGCAATAGAAACCCTTAAAAAACATATTGAAGCGAACCAACAACGCCTCGATCCTCCAGAACCTTCTGCTGATTCATATTACCGTTTATTGAACTTTAGAGAAGCTGCCCTAAAAGAATTGAAATCAATGTTTCCATTTGATATACAGATGATGAAAATGTGCTCAGTAGTGTATACTCAGCAGCCAATCAATATCAATCAATGGAATGAGAATCGTGCATTTCTCGGGTTCGCAACTCACTATATAAGAGAGATATCAAGAATCCTTGGCATTCCGCTTCACTACCTTTTAGTGCCGCTTTCTGTTTCTTCAAAAGCAATATATCGTATTAACGAAGAAAGGAGACTCATTCCTGTTGATATGTCTGCTCAAAACAAAATCCAAATGGCACAGTATGAGGAGGCGCTTGTTTCTTGTTGTATTCACATTGAAAAAACTCTCATTATGGAACAATTGACATCATCAAGTATTCTTGAGCACATCAACAAACTTAACTCTATCACAAAAGAAAACCTTGAAACCCTGGTTCCTGAGTACTGCAGGAAATCTACCCTTAACTTTGAACCCTCCTCCCCACCTGTATAGGTAGGGAAAATATTATCCCTTTTGTTCGTTACTTTAAATGACTGAGAACGAATTTGGAAATTCTTTTATATGTATTTTTTCTTCGACTAACTCCAAACCATTGAATGATTGGGAATACCATGTAGAAAATGGACAGATTAAACGTATTGTTGATCCAGAAATCCACTCCTCTGTGGTCGAAATTGTAAGTTCGGGTACTGAAAACACATATATTACTTGTCCAAAGGATTCTAATGACAAACTCAGAATTAAGCATCAATATGTATCTATTGTAGTTAAGAACCTGAAAAAATTTTTTATTATGGAATTTACTGTTTTGGATGATACAAACACCAAAAGAACATTTAAAGCATCTAACTTCATCAAAAAAGCACATGTAAAATCGAATATGTGTAAACTTCCTTTGAAAATGGTTGATAATTGGAACGTTTTGACTTTCAACCTTAATGATTTAACAAATCAAGCATACGGAACAAATTTTTCAGAAACTATTAGAATCACACTTCACTCAAACTGTCATCTGAGGAGAATTCATTTTAGTGATAATAACCTATCAGAGGATGAGATTCCTATTGAGTACCGACTAGTACCAGCAGTTACTGAAAGTAATTAAATATTTGCTTTTTTGTATTTCCTTTTTGGCGCTTCTCCCCTCATACACACATTGCATCCACATATAAAATCTCCCTTTTCATAATGTGGACCATAGAATGTGGTAATCTCTTCTCCAGCAAAAATCTTCCTGAGGGAAAATATTCCAAATCGAACATTATCAAGTCTTGAACATAATACTTTAATAGGTTTTGCATTAGGCTGAGAATACTCGCTTGCACAATTCGTTGGGCTACCATGTGAAAAGTTAATGAATCTCCCAATGTTACACATTGTCTCTGCATCATACCCATAAACACCCAATGTATCTCCATATTCTACAGAATAAACTAACATGCAATTTTCATTTTCAAATGATACTTCAACAGGTTTGCCTGAATAATCAGAAATGTATGAACCTGCTTCAATATTTGCTGTTGCAACAACACCCCATCCTTTCTCTTCTGATCTGAACAATGCCAGATTTGGATTAGTACCTTTGCGCATAAAACAATAGTCACACGTTCCTTTGCATGAACTTTTTGAATTACATTCAACAATAATAAACTCTTTCTCTTCCTTGTTGATTTCAGCTAAATCAGTTTCATTAATTCTTCCTGTATCTGGGTCGATCCAAATTAACTCAAGGCCAAGATTGCCATAATCAATATCAGTTTGGATAATCTCCTTAGTATTCTCTTTGAACGAACTTGGATACTGAATGGGGCATTGAAGTTCATACGAAAACTCGGTAATATAACCAGGAGGATCATTTTCAATCCACATAACTTCTGGTTCGCCCTGCTTGCTAAGAGTTGGTGGGTATTCGGAATCAATGGTATTGATCCATGGATACTTTATACCTTTGCCATTTGTTATGTCATTACCGAATGAAAGCAAAAACTCTCCGCAGCTAACTCTTACCCATTTATCATTGTTTCCACATGGGAATATTTCGATAATCCCCTTTGATTCATATGGACCCCCTTCATTCTCGTTAACAATATCTTCGATTGACGACGACCCAGACACTGTTTTTCTAGATATTCTACTCTTCCTGTGATCTATTATAGACCATTGCATTAGAGGAAAGTCCTCCATTGTCTTTAAAGAACGAAAAAATAAAGATGGTGAATACCATAACATTCCGTGTTCATCTGGATCTGTTTGTGGTGTGATTTTAGGGCTTTTTCGGGGAAAATCTGTCACAAATCCTATAGTTTCACTGGGCCGCCCACTAATCATTAAAAACAGGGATCCAATCCTTTTATCAAATTCTTCATTTCCAATAATTTGATAAAGTTTATTTAATAAACACTCTTCCTCAGGACTCCATCTATCCTTAACATAAACACCTAATTCTCGAATATCTTTAAACCGATAATCTAACCATGAAGCCCTTAAAGCATTAGATATATTTACAGTTTTCTCGTGAGAATATATTCCATCAATAAATTTGGATATATCAAAAACAGGGTCATTAAAAATGGATACTGAGTTTTCAGAATCTAAAAACATATTTATTAGTTAATGTTGGGGCTATTATATGAGAAATAGAGCCTCTTTAACCTCAAAGATCTAGAAATCTGAGATATTGTTTTGTTCATTTTCATTTTTTCATGAGCGAATGATATTGATTGGCATTCTTTGATATCAATCATTGATTTGAATTCATCTTTCACTGATACTATATTGGCTAGAATCTGGATTGATTCTGTATATGATAGAGATATGATTGATGTGAGTGAAGCAAGGGTAGAGTATCCTTCAGAAAAAAACTTCTCAACCTTTGAAAAACCCATATCTGCATAATATAATGTCTCAACAATGCAATCTAGTGTACTATTCTCACCAAAAAATTGAGAAATATCATCTATCCTAATATAATATGAAATATTATATAGATGATATAATATCGTTAAATATTGTGGGTTTTGCAAAAGCAAATGAACCCTTTCTTGAGGATATGAATCAATTTGCGAAATGAATCCTTCTTGAAATCCTTGGGGTTTGTCAAAATTGAATCCTGAGATATATCTAATATATGAGAATATTAAGATCGACATATTGTTATCTTTTTCTGGTAATAAGAATCCATGTTGAAATCCAGATGCAAAAAACAATACATATAATAATAAGTCTACATTATGGGATGTATAGTGATAAAATGTAGACAATCCAGAATAATTAAGGATTTGTTCGAATAACGAAATCATCAAAGACTGATTAATTAGAGAATCAATCCTATTATGAATTATTGATATAACTGAGTATAAATTGGAATATGAATTCACGAGAATAGACTCAACAAATAATGATAAGGAAAAAGGTATGTTATTTTTCCTAATGTCAATAAAATACTGAGTACTATTGAAGTTATTATGTACATTCCATTCATTAATAATGGAAATTAAATATTGATTGCTATCTAGGGAAATTGTATTTGGACTTAATGATCGGCAAATCTGGATTGCATCATCTAATAATTTATCAAAAAGACCATTACACTCGAAATAAAATTGTTTTGGAGATTTGAAGAGGATTTGAGACAATGGAGTACTAAAATATTGATAATTATTATCCAATAAACTTACAGTTGAACACGCATCGAAATGGATTAGGGGCCAATCTTTGGACTGGAATAATACGAAGTTAACTGTTATTATTGAACTGTCAACTATAAAAGCAATATTTAATACTTTTCCTTCCTCTTTATATCGATTTTTCATATCAAAAAGTAATCTTTGGATTCTCAAAAAGGAAATATCAAGACCAATATAATCAAATAGTATAATAATAAATACAAAAGCCTCCCCTTCAAAATCAATTTTCAAATCCTCAATCATAATAGCAGAATTCAAATAAAACATAAATGAATTGGGAATTTGATTCAATAACTCATGCCTTTCGGTAGTTGAAACACAAAATATTCCTTGAATCCCTCCATTTATCTTCCAATTGCTAAAAATTTTTGCAATAACCTGATTATTTCCAAAGTTAAATGCTTTATAATTCATAATAATCTCTGATACTGATGATTGATGGTGCAAAAATGAAAGGATTTGATGTGATACTTTTCCTTCTTTGATGGCAGAAAATAAAATAGAAGGATTAATATGAATTATCATATAATATCCTTTCACTTCATTTGATAATTGAAGCTGTGAAAATGAATACAGGCTCGAATAAAACGTGTCAAGGGTATACAAATCTTGATTAATATCAAAAGAATAAGCAATACTATTTGCATATTGAATGTCCGTTTCAGAAATTGTGTATCTAAAATTAAGGGGAATTTTTTCAAATCTATTTAAAAGAGGATATGGTAAATCATAATAATCGACCTCGTTGATAATAACAATGGTCTTGAAATTCTTATGGATCTCAATTGAATATGTCTCACCAGCATAGGAAAGTAAAGCATATGATTTGTTGTCAATTTGTTCATACATCATATTATATAGATCATATAATTCCTCAAGACAAGGATGATGACCGACAAAAACTATAGTATGTCCCAGTGTGATTGATTCTGATACAATAGTAAACTCATTGGCGATCCACTCGTTGTAAGGCATGTGGGAAAATGGTTTGCAAAACAAATAATGAACATTTTTCTGGTTTGATGATATCAAATCCCTTACGATGATTTCGGCACTATACTGATTTGTAGGAATCATTAAATGACGGTATCTTAATAAAGAAAATTCTGTTAAATCTTCTTGAATATTATTAACAATTAAATCAAAAGGATTATACTGCTTTTCTTTTCTAAGTTGATTCAAAAATCCTTCAATTAACAATACTGAATTCTCTTTTTGGTCTCCAGAAAAATTCCTAAATATCCTTGGTATAAACAAATCTTCATTTTGAGTAGCAATAGAATGTATCATACAATAAAAATCCCGAAGTCCAAAAAATTTGGTTCTTGATCTGCTTATTAATAGCATCCTTTTGGAATATATATCAGATAACTCTGATATATATGATTCTGGGATTTGTGTGGCATGCATTTTCCTGTTATCAGGATTTCCATGTTGAAAATCCCTTGATCTTTTGAATATATCTATTGCTGTTCTCTTTTTTTCATCATTACTCATTTCATCTCTAATTACCATTAATCCTCGATTAAGTTTGGCTGAATCAATAATGTAGTTTGACAAACCAATAATCGAAAAACGTACCATTTTCCCATCAATTTCAAGTCCGGAATCTATGATCTTGTGTAAACTCTTTAAAGGATCAAAGGGAGATAACTCTGCATGTCCCATTTCTTCCAATACCATCGCCAAAATTGTTTGATTAACATTCCCATAATCAACTGCCTTAAGCCCTAATTGATAGAACTGTTCCATAAAAACATCAGATTGAGATATCTCAGAACACATATATGTTCTCTTAATCAAACTTGGCATGCTTTTTGAGTTGCTTCGAGAAACAATATGCTTTAACAAAAAAGCTTTGATAATAAGGTTGACTGCTAGTGTTTTTGATGTGCCAGGGTATCCTATTATCCATAAGGGAATTCTGGTAATTAAACATATAAATGAAACAAAAACATTCTCACATAATGATGAATTGAAAGCAACAATACAATCTCTGGGAATAATAGCCATAGCAAAATCTTTGTAAATACTAAACACATATTCATTCCATTTTTGTACCGAATTATTCTGGAATCTTAATTTTTGAGATAGATGCTCTAATTTCGAAAAAATAATACTCATAAACCGATCTCGAGCACATTCTTTCCCTTCTGAATAACTAGATAATCTCAAAGCAAATACAATATAAAATGAAATCATAAAAGAATTCACTAATGATATTCCTTGAAGCTTTTCACAATACTCTCCCATTTTATAAACAAACCTACATATTCTTGCGCAATGCTCTGACTCTCTCAAAGAAGATATACTTGGATCACCAAAAAAACCTTCTTTGGGATCAGTAAGTAGTCTTGCTCCATTAATTAGTGAACAAATAAAAAACTCTTCATAAATTTCTTTGGTTTGAGGAAGATCTCGATTGGCATTATAATAAAACAAAGAATTGAAAGATTGGGAGTAATCTTTGCTTTCAGAAAAATATTCATTTGTTGAAGCTGACTCAAATGCCTCCATTTCCATTTTTGAAAGAAACACTTTTATCATCATTGATTCAAATTCTGTTGGTTCATGTATGCTTGATTCATCTCCGGAGATCCTTGGTGGATCAGCTCCATATATGTGATTATACATAGAGAGAGGCACTGGGAAAACTTGATAAACGAGATTCTTTTTCTTGTCTCCTTGATAAAATGATGGAGTTGGGAGCTCAATGCCTTTGATTCTTGATTGGAAAAACTTTGAAGATTCTCTATATGGATTAGAAGCACATATAAACTTGATATTTGATTGGAGAGTTTCTCCATTAAGAACACGATCAACAATCAATGATTTCAAAAACCATTGGCATGGAGCAGTATTGACTTCATCAAAGAAAAATACTAGCATTGATCTTGGATGGGAACTAATCATGTGAGTATTAATTGATGTTGTAACAAAATCGGCAATAGAATCTTTATTCATTCCTGAAAAAATCACCATTTTCTTAAATACTGCTGACTCTCCAAGAATTTCGGATAAAAAATCAAGAGTGTATGTCTTGCCACTTCCAGTTTCACCCATTAATAATATAGGTAAATTACAATTAAGATGATACATAATATTCATAATTAATTTAATATTGTGTAAAGATAATGAATAACACCTCAAAGACATTCTAGATGTGAGATGATCTAATTCATTGATAAAAGCATTTAATGACAACCAAATTTCATTTTTCTCGAAATCTTTGTTTTTGTAAGATAAAATTGGATGATCTTTGAATATAATTTCAACATCTTCAAGAAAATATTTGACACTATCAGAAAACTTGGAAAATCCTGGAATGATTTTTTGGCCCATTGTTCCAGTTTTTAGTTTTCGAAATGTGTTAATAGTAAAAACATCCGATATGATTGCTTTTTCCTTTTGGCTAATTGATGAATAAATTATGAAAGCTCGATACTCTCTTATTTTAATCGAAGAGTTTTTTGTGATATCTAGAAAATCATCAAGAATTTTAAACAAAATCCAACCATTCTTCTGGATTTCATACCATGTGATTTGTTGGAATAATATATTTGGAGCAATTTTTTTAATAATTTTGATATTTTCACACTCTTTTTGGTATATACAGCTAAAACTGTTGTTATTCATCAATAAAAATGAAGATCTTTTCATTCTCTCATTTACATTTTCAACCCTGCTGCATTCGCTTAGAACCATTATTGATTGAGTTAAGCAATAAAATGGTATAGCTATAGTAAGAATACCTTGAGAAAATAATAAATATAGAAGAGATTTCCTCATTTCATATCTAACATTAATCTCTTGCAAATAAACAAACTCATTAATAAAACACTTATAGTAGGTAAATATATATTTGGATAGATCGTAAATGTTAGAAAAAGAGAAATTATTATGCTGCCAGTTCCTAAACATAGATAAAAATACTTCGTAAACTTCACTCGGCTGTGATGATAATTCTGTTGATTTTTCTCTCAAATATCTCTCAATTGCTTCAGTGTTCATGTTGTGAATTTTTTTGGTTTTGGAATTCAATAAAACATATAAACTCGCAGTATATAATACCTCAATATTTGAATCAATTCTTAATACCTTATTATTCTCGATATTGTAAGAAGATAACTCAAAGAAAGAAACTGAATTTGATGCTTCAATTGGATTCATATAGCATGCAATTGGGAAAATTGTACGAATCAGTGTATTCAAATTAGTATTTGGTTTTGATCCAAATTCAAAAAAAAGATAATAATTATCTCCTAATAAAAAAGGCACTTGTTTGTTGTCAGTAAGGGAACAACAAATAACTAACTCCAAAATCATAAAACAAAAAGAACAATCAATATGGCTATCAATATCAAAATGAATGCATATGTTCATTGAATCACTTATCTGTAAACTGTTCAGATTTGTTATCAAATCACTAAGTTGCAAATCATTATTGATAATAACTCTGTGATAAAAATGGTTTGGGATCTGGAAAATGGTTTTCATTATTTGATGAGATTTACCAATTCTCGGTTCTATTGTATAGGTGAAATATAGCTTCTTAAAAATGTCAGTATTAATTTGACGAATACGTTTCTGTGGATTATATCCAGTAAGATAAAATGAGTTAAGTCCCTCCCAAAAACCATTTCCATAGGAAAACATGATTAGATGCGATCTCCTAATTTGTGTGTGTCTGATTTTTTTCAATTCATCAATTAAGAAATGTGAAACTGCTTTTGTAAGCTGCTCACAGTGAAAAATAAAGAAGAGAATGCTCTTCGAACAAAACTCGAAATCTGATTCATTTGTAGTTTGAAGAATTGACAAGAATGATTTAATATCAGAAATAGATGTATATTTGTTACAGATAAATAACTGAGTAGGCAAAAGTGGAAATGCACCATAATAACTTATAAAAGAAAAAATGGCAGTGAATACACTGGATAGCTCTTTTGACACAATAGGGCAAAAAAAACAATCTTGAGACTCTTCAATAATTATTTTGTCCTCTTCCTCGATTGTTGATATTGATGCTGTAGAGAAATAATTGTTTGCTTTAAAAAGAGAATTTGTAAATCTAATCAGTCCATCTAAGTCAATTTTCTCGTGTGTTATGATATCTTGGTTTAAAACACCTTTTCTAATTGGCACATTTGAATACAATATATTCGATATGTTATGATAAATTTTCCTTGCCCAACTAGAATATAAAACCCAGAACTGTTGTTTTGGCATACAATGTATTGATTTCCATCCGCCAACTTCGTATAAACTTTCGATTCTATTATTCAAATCATTATACTCTTGAAGTGCTTCACTTTTCTTTTGATTAAGAACAACTCCTTGAGAAAACTCTATTGGTTCAAAACTAATGTATAGTTTCTTTAAAATTTGGTAAATGGTCACAATATCTTGATACTCATTAACAAATGATGTACATTTTTTCCTTCTTTCTTCAGGAAATGAGTGCTTTCCAATATTAAGTTTGCTCACAATGAGTTGCAAAAGCTGAGATCCGATTGATTTTCCATTATTTGCCGTAACTAATTCAATTCCATTATTACAACTAATTCGAAAATAACAATTTCTAATTGAGTAATTATTGGCATATTCATATTCTGGTATCTCTTGGAACTTCTTTGATATATAACCACTTATATATGGAAAAAATTCAATGAAAGATTTCATGTTATTAGGAAAACTTTGTATTTTTAGCTGAAAACCATTATCAGTGTTGATCTTGTCCGAAATATTCAACACCACCTTTTTAATCGATGATCCTGAATCGACACATGATGCAAGTACTTCTTGAATCTGGAGAAATGAATGAAGAGCCTCTCTATAATGACTTTCTAAATATGAACATTCTATGTTGTGCCGAACGTTCGCTAAAAGCGATTCATCATTTCTATTAATGAGATCAGATAAAAACTGAACAGCTTGTCGAAAATTTGGAACACTTTTCATTTTATTCAGGAAAAAAAAGACACCCATTATAAAATCATAATGAATCCTTTCGCATTCTGCTTTAATATTGAGTTTAAACTCCAAATTATTCTCTTTCATAAAACTTTTAAACCTTAAAAAATCAACACTATTTTTTGAAAAATCTTTGGAATTTGATACCATATTAAAAATATTCCCCACTTCTTTAAAGTAATCATCTTCATAAAAGCTTAAAGGTAGAAATAAGCTATTTCTGTTCTGATATATTTCATAAGATGGGATAATTATTGGAAGAAACAAAGAGAGCTGAATTGCTTTTTTGTTAACAATTTTGATATTATTATTTTCGATTTCTTTATTAAGCGAAAAAATACTGTATGAGCTATTATATGAACATATCCTTTGGCATAAAGGACTCATTACATATTGGCGAAATTCAGAAACCAAGATATCTGGGAATGATTTTTCGTTAAAAATCTCTAAAATAACACTTTTAGGATTTTGAAGCATAGAAATCAAATCATTTCTGGATGTTTCTCCGATTCTCTCACATTTGAGTTTGAGGCTAAAAAAGAAAAAAGCCTCGTTTAAAAAATCGCTTGATCCTATAAGCTTAATAAAATCGTTAAAAAGCTGTATTCCTTCTTTGGCTTCATTTATTGATATGGTTTTGGGATCATAATCACCAATAAAATCAAATAATTCGCAAAATTCCTCAGGAATATTAATTTTTGAGGCCATTTCTTTAAAAATTACATATTTATTCATCATATTTTCAAACCTGGAAACATTATTTAATTCTCTCTCGAGATTCTCAAATTTTTCTTGTAAATTAGTAACTTTTTGCATTATTAGTATCTTTCTTTCTAGAAAATATCGGCTAACTTCAATACTCGAATTGAAACTGAATAATTTTTCAACATTAAAAACAAAGTTTCCGGGTTCCATAATAATTCTAGATTTGGAACCATAAATGCTGTATAGACCCAGATATTGATATTTCCCTTTTTATTTGCCACATTTTAATGAAATCTTCTCTTCTCTCTTCTTTGTTGTCTATTGTCGGAGTATTGTACTTAATATCTTATGTTTGTCTTCCTTATATATCAGCCTATCTTTCTCAGTCGATTACTCAGAATATTTACTCGGAATTATATACCAGAACAGATTTTTACTTTTACTACGTGAATTCGACGATATCACTTTGTTCTTTATTTTTATTGGTTCTATTTTTATTGATTGGGCAGTATAGAATTGCGCTATGGTCTTCTTTCATTCTTCAAATAATATCAATGGCAATCAGTGTGTATATTACTGTTATGATAAGTCCACTATTCTATGAAAAGCGTAAAAACTACGTTTTTTCTCGGTTTTTGAATATTTCATCAGAAACTAGGGATGATTGGCAAAATTACCGATTTTGCAGTGGATTAACCACATCTCCTCCTTGTGGAGATCCCGCTAACGGAATTACATGTTGTGATGGTTTTCTTTTGAAATCACTCGATTACCGATATGCATATCCCTATTCATACATGCGAATTATCGTTCCATTATATATAATCTCATCAATTTTATTATTCCTGTTGTATCGTTCTTTCAAAAATTCAACTATCGCTGAATTGAATGAGGAAAACTGACCAAGAACAATTTCAAAAATTCAAATTTTCCGCATCTCTCAATTTTCTTTGGAAAAGTTTGAAAGTGAATATTGAAATTAAGAATAAACACAAAACTACCTGTAGTTTTTGAATAAATTAAATCTCATTTTTTATTTTCAATCAGAAATATTAATACTATCTCACAATTACCTTATGGAACACAAATTTGAGAGAATGAAAGGCCAGGAAGTTGCCCTCTTCGTACGATGTTAAAACATCCTGGAGGGGATAAAAACTCCTGAGTTGGAATTATATTTGGAGTAATTCTGGGTACAACTTGATCTGTCTGGGAATTTCCTAATACGGATTGCTTTATGGGACTTTGCTGTGTCTGTATCGTGTACTGCTGCTGGACAGGTGGTTGTCTTTTAGATGGGGGGAGGGTCTGTGGAGACATTATTGATCCTGAGGGAATTGCAGTAGGATATTCCTTTTTCTTCCTCCTTGTATCTGTTGGTGGTGCCTGAGGGGGGTATCTTGCGGGCGGTTGCACAGAAGAGACTGAAATTGGCATGGGTTGAGCATAAACTTCTTCTGAAAGATATACTGGTCCTTGCTGTGGATTACCATTTTGTCCATATTGTACAACCCCATAGGGAGGATTACCATTAGGCATCATGTACTGTTGATTCGAATACTGAGTTGGTGGTGGAGGGTTTTGATAATAGTAACCCCCATTATTGTGAGTGGGTGGATATTGACCCCTAGGATAACCCCGTGCCGGCTGTTGTGGAACGGCTGGTGGAGGTGGGCGTCCATATGGTTGGGCGTAGCTCATTGATTTAAAATGAAAACAGTATTTACGAATTCTTATCAAAAAGTTATCTTATTCTTTCATTTTGAGTGTGAGATTCAAGGAGAAGAGAATCTTCCCTTTGAAAATTTAACTGGATAATCAATTTTTCTTAACTTCTTTTTTTCAAAGACTTATCAATATTGACTTAATACAAGATAACTAATAACTCAAACATAATATTCAAAGAAAATTGATTATCAAAATTGAATTGTATCTCCAAACCCATTCAATTAATCTAATTTTTTCTGAACCACAAATAAATTTGCTCTGATATTTAAGACCAACAAATCTTAAAATTGAGAGACATCGTCATTCATTAAGAAAAATTGAAATGTGATCTGTATATCTAATTGAATTTGGTTTGGTTTCAATATTATGTAAAACCAAACATTGACAATAATATTTTTACCACAAAGGAATTTATGTTTACGGGGATGGATAATCCAACTCCGATGGTTTTGAGAGCTGAAGAATTTTGAGTTGCCATTTTTGAAGTTATTAACAAATGGGAGGAGAGACAAAATAGAATTTTTTTTATAAAAGCAATCATATTTCTACATTATCATATAATTTTCACAATATTTAGTTCCATCCAACTATTTTTTCGGTAAATGAATGACTTTATATTGTTCAAATGGTTTCTTTTGTGTTCATTAAACGTAATTCATTCTATTTTGAATAAATATTTTTAAAAAAAGAATGAAAAATTGCGCAAATTTGGGTATCTCTTTAAATTATATGGTTTTCATTATTGATTATCGTCTCTGTTTCATTTTTTGAATATTTTAAGAATTAAATGAATTTTTTTACACAAAGGAAGGAGAATCAATAGAGGAAAAGAATCGGATTATTTAATGCTTAATATTTGATATTTCAGGATGATTGTGACACCAATATGAAGGTTAGATTTGGAAAATCTCACAAACATACTACCAATAGAAAGAGAAATTATGATTATTCAGCAACTTAACTGATTTGCTTGAGACTTATAATTGGAATAAATCATATTTTAAAATAATTGTTTTTTATTTCATTAGATCACTTAAAGTTTGGTGACATTTATCCCAAATAACTGTCATTTTGTCATCATGACTCCCTTTAGTTTTATTATATACACTCTTCAGTTTTATATTGACATTGTTCAAGAAATTATTAGCATTACATTTTGCAAGAGCATTCAAGAATTTTTGGTCACTAATCTGCATATTGGAATTAGTCTTAAGTGAACTCTCAATTGCAAGTTTAACAAAAACATTATCACATAATGATTCAATAGTATATTGCAGTTCTTTTTCCACACACTCTTTTTTGGAGGAGTGTCTCGTTAACAAGAAAGAGAAAAGAAGTAACATTAATATGACAAATTTTATCCAAATTCTGCCACAATTGTCTTATTGAGAATGTTTTGATCGGATATATTTCTGAGGGTTTTTGAAGACAATACAAAAACCAATGATGAAACCATAAGAATCCCAACAAGAACCATTATTATCACAATATTTGGTTTTGTGTTTATCTTTTCTTTTGTTTCTTCAGTGAAATCAATGTTTGTGCATTGGAAGATTTGTGGAAATGGAAATGGATTCCACGTTGTGTTTTGAAAAACACCAATCGACAAATTAATTGATTGAATATCTTGATATAAAACTGAACAATTAATAAATGCAATTCTAAAATTCTGATTGTATGGCAAAAGAAAAGGATCGGAGTTCATTTCAAACAATGTATTCATCACCCTTGCATTTGATTGTATTTTAACTACTCCTGATGGGAAATCAAACCTTTCAATACGGTTTTTAGCGACAATACAGTTGGAAAAGGAATGTTCTGAGTAACCAATATAAGTATAGAAAAAAATGTTGCCATATTCTGTTGAATTGTTTTCAACAAACAGTGAATATGCTGTCATTGATACAAATGAATTCTCATACACTAAGCAAGAATACCTAATTGCAACATTTCTTGATGTGTTTGTATTAGTAACTCTGGTATCAGCTTTGTATAGAAAACTGGTACAAGTTCCTGTTTTTTTTATACCACCATTACAAACTATTGAAGTATCGTCGATTTGGATCAAATTTGAAGTATTAAGAAAACAAAAATGACCCTTGTAGTTTTGAATCATGCAATAAGATGCACAACACCTTAAAATCGATATATCACATTTCCAGCATCCCAAATAAATTGCTCCTCCAGAATTACTGGCTTCACAGCGGAAAAAATGTGACTCTTTAACTGAAATCGAATGAAAAAATCTGTCAATCAGTATTGCTCCTCCGTCATCAATTGAATTCAAATAAGAAAAAAAGCATAATTGTATTGTAGAATTATAATTCGCGCCAATCATATACTGAAAACCCCTGCAAACTTCCATAAGTGCTGATTTATTATTTATAATGGCAAAATTTTTTTAAAAAATAAAGTCAGATCCATTAAAAGAATTTCATTCCTATTGTTCGTGAATTATTTAATATTTGGAAAGATTTCTACACATTTTTAAAATTTGACATTTCAATGAGCTTTTTTAATCAGTGCAATAGCAATATTAGAGTGTTATCCAATTATAGTATTTATGTTATAGCGATGTGTTATTTTTCAAAGCATTGTGATGAGTCTGGATCAGTGATATTTTTTATATCGGATAATATCTCATTAACAATCACAAATACTATGTTTCATTCATGTTATTCTATCAGTGGTGATGGTGGGGTTTTTTATTTTCAAGGAAATAATTGTTTAACAAGGATTTCACATTGCTGTGCAAGGAATTGTTACTGTGATTCACAGAATTTTGGTAATTTCCTTTATAGTTACGGAAATAATGTTTGTTTGATTGGGTTAAACCTGACATCAATATATAATTGTTCTCCTTTTGATGGATGTGGTTATGGGACCATCCTCATCCAGTATCATTTCCTAATATTTGACTCAATTAATTCCTCAAATAATAAGGCGCTTAATAGCCCCTCATTTAATATTCAATATGCATGTGATTGTGTATTTTCTAAATGGACTATAATAAATTGCTCTTCAACAGATGAAGGTTGCCTAATTATCGATATTTTTGATAAAGCTTTTTCGATTGTTCAAATGAACTTTATTAACAATTATTGCATGGGTTATGGTCTTATACATGTTTCTGATAATTGCCACATTATCGATTCTTCCATATTTAAGAACATTGGTTTACTATTTTTCGAGATAAATAATGTATTTCTCCATCAATGTTATTTGAATCACCCATTCTCTATCTCCACATCCGATCAACCAACTGTGATATCAATTTCTCCTCTTGAAAACACATTCCTTATAACACTAGGAGAGATATACTGTTCAGAGAAACCTTCCAATAACAATAATCTAATTCTTCAATTACTTCCATATGGTATTGCACTGATAATTGGTATCATAGTGCTTTCAATATTATTGATTTATAAAAGAATTAAAAAGGAGCGGGATGATATGATGTTTTCAGACCTTTTGGAGAGCCATATTGGGTGACATATTATCTTGTGCTAAATGTTCTTTTTGTTAGCTTTTTATTCTTCCAGCAAAATTATTGGGGTTGATTTGGGAAGTGATTACATAAGAGCAACATGCTTAAAGGTTGGGAAACAGGTTGAAATATTATTTGATACCGATAATAGTAGAGAGTTCTCAACAATCTTGACAATGGTACCAATACATTCGAAGAACAAACCATTAATCAATTTAAACCATATAAGTAATTATAGGTTTGTGTTTAATGATATTAATTTAATGAAAAAGTTCCCAAATAATACCATCAGATTCTGGACCAGCTTTCTTGGCAAACAACCAACAAGAGATCTCATCGATATAGCTAAAAGAAGGAGATTATGGGGTACTCCATCACTTTTTATGAATGATAAGCTTTTTATTTGTGGAATACTACCTGAGACAGTTTTCTGCCTTGTTATGGATCGGATAAATAACAGTGCTCACTGGAATAATGACGGATCGAAGTTTGATTCTCTAATTATCTCTGTTCCAAAGTTTTTTCCTCAAACAGAGAGAGATTTACTACACTCTGTATCAAAGAAGATTGGATATAATGCATTCATTGTAGACAATACTCGTGCAATATCAACTAATTTTGCATTTGATAATAAGAGAATATTCGCCAAAAGACCTTATGTTGTTGCCTTCATTGATTTTGGGTCATCTAACTTTCAGGTGGCAATCTCAAGATTCTCAAAGGACAAAAAAATCAAGATAGAAGAAATTTTTTATGACTACGATGATTCTATTGGAGGCAGAGATATTGATATCGCTATTGTTGAGATTTTAAAAAACAAATTAACCATTAACTATACATCCAGAGTTGAACAAGCAATCATTGCTGAAAGTACAAGGATTAAGCATAGACTTAGTATAAATAGTTTTGCATCAGGAAGTATTGATGGAATTGATGATGTAAATGGTTTCTCATATAACATTACTAGAGGCGAATTTGAAAAAGCCATTGATGACATAGTTCAGCGAATTAAGCAAATTTTGGGACCAATTTGTAGGAATATTCAAATTGATCGAATTCAAATGCTTGGAGGATCTTCAAGGGTTCCAATAATTCAAGAAACAATAGTTACAATGTTTAAAACAAAAAAGGTAATGGTTTCAATGAATCCCGAAGATACTAATGCAATTGCTGCATCATATTTTGGTGCTAGTATTTCATCTGATTTTCTTCTTCCAGATATTGAATACAAATCAATAGATCTTTATCAATATTCAATAAGAAACATTGACCAAATATTTGATTTTCGGTCATATTTCCCTCATTTTAATGATGATTTTTGGATACTCCAAATTGGGGATAAGTTTCCAATCGGGTCAACCCCATTTATTGGGAGTTTTTATGTGACTGATGGGTCTTCAATGAAGTTTACCAAAGATGGTTTATTGAGATTCAATTTAACGAATGGAAAAAAGCCTAAACCATGGAAATACCAGGCTCTTTCAAATTACGCTGCTATTCAAGAAGAGATTCATAAAGCTATGAACCTTGAAGACCTAACAAACTCTTTTGAGGCATTCATTTTTGATTTAAAGGAGCTATTACAAAAAGAAGTAATCTTAAACTTGTCTATCCCATCACAATTAGAGACTCTGACCCAAACCATTATGAAGCTTGATAAATGGTATATTGATCAATCAAATTTTGAGATAGAATCTCTTGAAAAGAAGTTTTCGTTTTTATTGGATCAATCATACCCTCTCATTCTTCAATATCAGAACCACCTCTATCTGCAAAAGTCTTTAGATAATATTACGTCAGTGATCCGTTCAATTGAGCACTCTATCAGTGACTCTAAAAAGTATAGTAGAACACAAATCCGAAGGATCATAAGGGTAATTGTCAATGCAAAAATATGGCTTGATGAGAAGTTAAGTATTCAAAAAACACTCATAATCTCGCACACACCAATTTTATCATGGTTAGAGATACATAAAAAAGCGGAACACATCTTTGATGAGTTTAATGTAATATCAAAAGAATTACTGAACCAAAAACATAAAGAAAAAGCTCGTTCTTTCGAAGAAAAAAATGTATATATATATCCCCCAAATTCCATTAACCTCAACATGAACTAAACTTGTAATATTTTTATGAGATTTCTTGTGTGTTTTCCAAAGATTCATTCATGATTAACTTTTCATCACTAGGAGGATACAAAGAAAATAGCGTTATAGCAATTGGTATGCATAAAAACCCAATTACATACATGTAAGATGCTTTAAACTCAAAAAATACAATAGACACTCCTAAAGAATAAAAATTCGATGTTAAACATGATAAATTCATAACTGTGGCATTAGAATATTGTAATATAACAGGAACCATGATATAATAAAAAGAAAGAAAGATAGAGTACCCGGTAAACAGCAAAATAGATCTTGTTTCCCATTTAAACCGGGAAATCCTTTCTTTTTCAATGAATAGTGAAGATAATGAGCTTAATGGAAGAGCACAAACAGAGAATCTGATTAACAAAAGCCTAACACTGTCGGATGATACTAAAGCTTCTTGAAGTACTGTTGATATGGCATAGCTTATTGCACTAATGAGAGCCCAAATATTCCCTTGCCATCTGCTTCCTCCGCTCTTTTCTGCCAAAAAAACTAAAAACACTCCAAATGCTCCTAAAAAAATGGACATAATTTGAACCTTAGAGATCTTCCTCCCCAAAATAAAAAATGATAATGGAGCTACCCAAAAAACTACGGTAGTAACAATGAGCATGGCTGATGCTAGTGATGTAGTATTATAAGCTTCAACTGCAGAATAATCACCCATCAATCCCGCAACAGCAACAATTATATATTTCCACCATGGAGTATCAGACTTAGGATACCACCAAATATTAAAAATGAACAAGAATAGATAAGCAAGCGACAACATTAGTAACGGTATTGTAGATCCATAGAGCTTAACAATAAAGCTACAAATTGAACCAATAAGACACAAATCTAATGAACAGACTTGCCATGCTACGATTGGACCCCATTTTGCTGATAGAAGTGTTTTTATACCCATTTTACAGTTAACGACCGAATGTTTCTGTTTTTTCGGATCAAATAATTGATTCTGTTGGACATTTGCTAGAGATCTATGTGTTAAATAATGATGGTGAATGTGTTTAAATCACCAAATTGGTTTTTTGAGATTGGGAATTTGATGTATAATATTGTTAATTGTTATCCACGATTTTGCATGCTTATTATCATTTCCGATAATTTTAAAAGCTATTGGAATTATTAAAAATGGATTCGATTTTTTATTTTTGATATTCGGAGAAAAAGCATTGAGCCATGAGTAAAAAGATAATCTTTAATTAATTGACTTTTCAATCATGATTTTAACCTTTTTGATTGATAAACACCAAATACTTTCGAATACAGTGTTCAAACCAAGGAAACAAGATAAGATGTAGATGAATTTGCCGAATCCAGAAGAAATGAATTTGTGGTAGAGTGGGACACTGTTCCCATATACAAGCACTGGTTTCTTAAGATCACTTAATTCATGTACTATTTCGAATTCCAAAGCAGAGGCTGTTGGGTATTGCATTCTTGTATTTGCTAAGAATTGTTCATAATAGGTTCTACATATCCCATTGATTTGCTCTGAACACATAAATGTTGGTTTGATTTTCAGGAGCATGAAAGAATAATCAGGAATACTTGCTGATTGAGAAACATCTGTCCATGAATTATATGGGATGGATCCTTGAAGGGGGAGCCTTTGAATAAATTTCGTCGGATTGGTTGCACCATGCCTAACAACGATTCCCATAGTATCAACGCTGACAAAACCTTTGATGAGGAGTTGAGGGGGATCTTTTTTAAGTGTTTCAATTTTTTGATATAATTTATCCCTCGAAATAGTATCATACTTTATAATATCCTTAATATAGTTTATGGATTCTTTATCTGGTTCACTTTCTCCAATAAGGTTGTATTTTGGACATCTTGGAATTGCTACAGATGCTATTAAAAAGAATGTACACACCATCATTACTGCCATTTTCCCAAAATCAAAGCCATAGGCTGTCCATACACACACAGTATTTGCTGCTAACACTGCAAAAGCAAATGATTGAAAAATGTTGAGGATTATTGAACAATTCAATGGTTGAATATCTGCAAAAGACTTGGCTAAAATGAAGAATACCAGTGTTAATAATACTAATCCTATGAATAAATACCACATTCCAGCTCTATCATTTTCACAAAAGAACTCTGTAGCTTTGGGATAGCACTTATAATAGTAATATGTTGAACCAAACACCTTATCCTCTTTCATGTAACATGATCCAAAGCATGTTATATCACCACATATAGTGGAGTTCATTGGAACATATTTATAGTCATTCATTGAAATGAAATGATTTACGTTTGTTATCAAATTTGGTGTTTAAATAAAAATTCTATAATCACTATTCAAAAAATGAGTTAAATGATAATAACGGGATGTAAAGAGTGTGATTATGTAATCCAGTGATGTTTACAAGAAATAATCGTTCAGTCGGTTAAGGTTTAGAATGGAGAGAAAAAGCATCAGACCAACCCATCATATCATTGATCTGCGAATTCCCCAAGGAGATTCTACTATTCCCAGAGATTGGAAAAGGCAATTTTTATCTGAGCCAGAGAATTCATGGCTTTGTGAAGTGCCCAATGAGTTTATTCTGGACAAATTTAATCTGAATGGTCTTTCTGAAAAAAACAATTTATTCCAATTTGGATGTGATATAATTACAACAAATTTTAAATTAGATGGGATTCCTTCGACAATTATTCGCGAAATCAAACTATATCTGCCACAATTATATGGCCAGATACATGCTAGATATATAATATCCCCTGATGGATTGAAACAAATGCAAGATCTATATAGAAGAGCTCAATTTGGAACATGTCCCAGAGTATCATGTGCCAATGAGCACTTAATTCCCATTGGAAGGAGCAGCAAGCCATCAGAAGATACTGTAAAGGCTTTTTGTCCAAGGTGTCGAAGGCTTTATAATCCAAAAAGTGGAATTTCCCTTGATGGTTCATTCTTCGGCCCCAATATGGTACACATATTGATGGATGAGCTTGGTTTATCAAGCCACCATAAAAGCTTCTGTCCTTTTGTTAGAACAGCGTTTGGATTTAGAGTGGCAGATAAGAGATTGTTAGATCCTAGTGATTATAGGTAGCAACTATACCAATGAGCATTAGAGTTTCTTTGAAAGCTGTTAATAAACACATTTAAATCGATTTCTGTTACATATATTTATCCACTTGTTCATTCAAAATTGATAGAATCTTTTCAATGATGTATCCATTTTTATAAATGATAATGTTATGTCAAATGCTACTTCATAAAGAACTGAGATCAGGTTTTAGTGACTATTTTGCAGGTTCAGCTAGTTATTCTGTAGATCAACAAGTGTATACAAGGCCTTTTAATGAGAATAATGAAATATTGAATTCAGTTTTCCATAATATACATTGTGGGCCTGCTATTTATTTCACGACCTCACTAACAATCAGATTGTATGTAGAAAATTGTATGTTTTTTAACTGTTCAGCTCAGTCGAATGGAGGGGCCATAAATATTAATTGCCCCAATGGGTATTTTGTTATGGATAAAATATGTGGATTTAATTGTTTCACAGAATCTTCTCATGGGCAATTTGTTTACACATATCATGCTTTGGCAATACTTAATTATGTTTCCATTCATAGGTGTCCTGGACAATACCAAACAGGGACTCTATACTCTCCAATTTATGGATACGCAGGAAACCAAAATATGACTTATTGCAATTCTTCGTATTGTTATACATATCAACACTCAATATGTTATATGACCTCAAGTAATAAGATTGTTCAGTATTTCTGTTCATTCACGAACAATTATGCAACTCATAGTTTTGGCTCGTATTTCACTTCAAATACCAATACTTTTGTCCTTAAATCCATATTTATTAATAACAATAGCCCTCTTTATGCTTTAATATATTCAGACTATCAAATTCAGTTTGAAGAGAGTATATTCATGTTTAATTATTGTATATTATTCAATAAGGCTACTACTCTTACATTCAGTGTCATTAATTGCTTTATTAATAGGATAACGGCCTATGCGCTCTACACAGGCTCTCCTGTTTCCGCCGCCACCACGAATGGCTACACACAAACATACAATATTGCCCATTTCGTCTCCTATTACTGCAATGAACAACAATCAGCTCAAGAACTCACCCCTTGTGCCACCCTTCCCGCTCCCCCAACATCATGTGGGTGCCAGTCAGATGCAAACATCCACATCCTCAATACAATATCAAGTGTCCTCAACATCATCATATATCCCCTCCTTATCCAACAATAAAACAAACCTGGTTTTTAAACCGTCATGAAAAAACGGATATTTGAACAAATGAATCTCAGATCTCTTAATCAGCAAAGGGACACTGCTATTTTGACATCGTCGGACATTGCTAAAATCCGGGAGAGATCGAAGCCCCAGGTTGTTGTTGAACAAGTTGATGAGGATAGAGTGAGATGGGCTCAAATGCATGAAAAAACGTTAAAAACCGCAGATGGATGGACAAATTCTATTCAAAACGAGAGAAAAGCCAGAATTACTAGGCTTCAGCGCGAGGCAGAAGAAAAAGAGAAAGAATTGATTGAATTGGATATTAAAGAAAAGTCGATACAAAAGGATAAAAAGAGGAAGATTTTGGAGGAAGCACATCAGAAAGCTTTTCTAGAAAAACCTGAAATAAGAGCTGTTAATACACAGCTTCTTTTGCATGAAGTTCAAAGGGATAGAGAAGATCAAATGATTATTAAGCAAATGAAGAAATCGGCAGAAAAAATGAGAGAAGATGAGATTTATGAAGTTGAAAAACAACAAGTCCAAGAGGCTCTTGAGAAAGAAGCCGAAGAGAAAAGAAAGAGAAAAGAAGAAGCAAAAAAGACAGCAGAATTCTTTAAACAACAAAGAGATGAGGCCTTTGAAAGAAAGAAGAAGCAAAAAACAGAGGAAGCTGAAGATGAGGCCATGCTTGCTATTGAAGCTAAAAGGCTACTGGATAATGAAAGACTTGCCGAACTTAAAAGGAGGGATATGGCAAGGAAACAGAATGAAGAGATTGCTTCAAGAAATGCAGATCTTTTAGCATTCCGCGAGAGACAGAAAGAAATCGAGAGACTTGAAGAAGAAAAAATTAGGGAATTGGCCGAAAAATCAATGAACGATGAAGAGCAAAGAAGAGAGTTGCAGTATAAGAAGAGAACAGAGCGACAATCAAAGATCGATAGTCTTATCCAGAAACAACAACATTACCTTCAGCAGATCAAGGAAAAACAGGAGAATTTCGAAGAATTACAGGTTGGAATTCAATTCGAAAAGGATAAACAGTCAATGAAACATATTCAAGATAAACAAGAGAAGCTGTCAATGGAAAGACATCGAGAGTTTTTAGATGCTCAAAAGAAGATAGAAATGAAAAAGAAATTAGCATCCAAGAAAGCTCCGTTTCCTGTTGATGAAGAGACAGAAAAGGTTGTGGTTGCCGATGCTGCTCTGGATACACAAAAGAAGAGCGTGTTGAAGGAAATTGCAGATTTCCAAAGACACCAAATTGCAGAGAAGAAAGAAAGAGAAGCTTCAGAGAGAGAAAGAGAGAGATTAGAATTTCAAAGGATGATTGAGCAAGAGGAAAGAAAGAAACTTGAAGCACAGGAATATGCAAAGGAGGTACTGATGTCTATCAAGTATAAGAGGTAAAAATGGTATTGTCACTAAAAATCTTATAACTAGGTAAATTTAATCTGTGGTGAAGAATTTATGGGCATTGCTCATATTCCCCAACAACTCGAGTCATTGAGCGAGCCCAGGTGGCATCCTTCTTACACCAAGCACCGCCTCCTCTTTTGAATTGACTGGCTTGCCTATTAATGCCGCTAATGCATACATAGTCTCCAATCACAGCCCATTTTGAGTGATCTTTTGATCTAGGCCATTCAACACCATCAAATGTCATTTTGAGCACATTGAAAGAAGAATACTTTCCTGTGCAATCAGAAGTAAGGGTTCCAACACCATTTGACCATGTCTGAGAGAATGATCTGGCTTTTAGGGATGGAGCAAGAAGATCATGATACAAATCCTGATTCCAGCTACCACTTTTTGCGAAGAACTCAAATGAAACAGAACCAACTTGAATTGTCCTTTGCATTGTTTCATCTTCACGATTCCAATCTTGGCTAATTACGCTCGAAAGTGATGGAATAATGTCCTTGGTATAGACAGGAAGTGATGATGCATATACTCCTGGCCTATCAATCAGTAATCCTTGAGCTACAGATTCAAGACCACTGTGTGATAGTGTTACGCAAAGAAGGGATTGGCCATATTTAGTTCCAGTGCTAGGATATGAATAATCATCACTGTTAGGATCTGGTGGGAATTTAGGTGTACTGTGCTCAATATATATACCATTGTCCTCATCAAAAATCATTACTCCCTTCATGTGCGCACGAGAAGCAGGAGTGGTGCCTTCAGGAGGTTGATCAGATATCAATACGTATCCAACTTTTGATGTCGATGTGTACATTGGGGCCATTGAGTAGTAAACGGGGTTGTTGTTTTTGCTCCCCATATCCCCGTTAGATTCCATCAAACGTGTGGTTTCATCAATATAGAAAAAAGCAAGGCCTGTGGCATGATTGGGGTTCCTGTCATTGATAGCAGGGATCTTAAAAGTGGAAAACCAATCAACATTCTTATTTGCACCATTCTTACATGACAATCGAGAGAACGATAGCGCGGCGAATAGATAAAACATAGATTTCAATGACAAATAGTGGTTATTTTTACAGAAATAATGCAATTTGACAGGGGTTTGTTACAGGCTTTTGAAAATTCAAATAAACCTCCGCAACACGATTGAAGGGGTATTATATTTCAGCTTGATGGGTTAACCGGAGCAAGGTCATTCTGTTGATCTCAAGGTTTCTTTTTCTTTGTTGCTTATGCTGTTTCCAAAGCTGGTTATCAAAGTCCTGGAGCTCTTTGAGGGCCTCTTTTTCTTGTATTGTTGAGCTAGATTCCTTTTGGGGGAGTTTATTTAGTGGATGGGTGATGTCATAATCGGGGTTGATTGAGAAGACGAAATGGGACTTTGAGGAGATATTTGAGCGCTTCTCGATCAATGGCTTCGCGGTTGCTGGTCTTGTCTTGAAGTGCGACGAGAATACTGATCTATTTGTCTCGAATGCAGGGCAAAAACCTGGTTTGTGGCTCAAATTGAGCTGGTCCTCAGGAAGCTCTGGGTGGCAACATGGGCATTTATGCGCCATTCGTTCCCTTTTCTCTCTCATTGTGAATTTGAATATGGAATTTGGATCCTTATCCTTATTTCTGGGTGTGGGTATCACAAACATCATTGCTTTTGATTTCATCTCTTTGGGAATAGGTAACGGATTTGGTGGCTTTGGAGGAGGTTTCCCATGTATTTTACTCTCAAATGCATCTAATTCGAATGCTGATTCATTAGCCTCTAATTCTGACAGATATTGTTTTTTCGCCTGAGCTGCCTTTTGGATCTCTTGTGGTGTAGGTAGTTTATGTACTTTGATGATTTTTGGTATTGTTGAGCTTCTTGATGTAATGGATTGGCTGATATTCATTTTCAAAATCGTTTTTAGTGTAAAACTATCAATGTTTATTTGGATTTTGAGTTGAGTCTATTCGCAGCAGAGACTTGTAACATGACTTCATCACGGACTACAAGATCGTTGACGATGTCTTGAACCATGTTAACCATTGAGATTTCCATTTCTTGAAGCTCTTCATCGATGGGATTTGATAGTGATCTGTTAGTTTCTATATTATCAATAAGTTGGTTGAGGGATGTCCATCGTGAGAGAAAGGCCGGACAACCACCGAAATATGCAGGAGTGAGTAATAATTTTTGAGTATCTCCTTCGAATGTGATGGATATTTCTTTATTTGAGTATGTTGGAGTGTCAACTATATCTAGGGTTGAGAGATTGAATAATCCCTGTGATATGTCAATTCCATCTTTGTCGAGGGGAATAATAATACTATCAAACGCAATGGAATCACGTGATGATATAATAAATGATGTAGTTTCTAGCATCTGTTTGAAGCTTTCCGAAGGACATATTTGGGGTTCGCATATATCCTTATCTCTCTTCTTTTTCTGTACTTTCTTTTTGAGATCAGAATCATCAAAATGATCGGCAAATACAATCATTTTTTCGAATCCAAATATTCCAGCTAAAATCTGAGGGAGGAGAAAGATGCTTGACATCCATTGAATTCGAGATTCATCCTCATTCCAGCATTGTATAAGAAGGTCAAGAAGACCTTGAATCTGAGGCGCAATCAATTTAAAGTCAAAAGAAATAACGAATGGTTTTGGAAGTAGAGGCTTTCCATCAACAACACTCTGAAAAGCTTTGGTAACTAAGGATTCATACTGTTCGAAAAGGGGTCTTTGAGCAGCAATTGCTTTAAACACTGATTCAACCACGGTTTTATACAACAGAGCGGGGTTTTCGAAATATGGGATGAGACGTGAACAATCTAAAGCAAACAAAAAAGTGCTTTTCCATTGACCGCTCACAATAGTTTCAATTATAACTTTGTTAGCCAGAGTTCCAAGGAGAGTCGATTTTCCAGACTGCCTTGGACCATTTATGGCAATTCTCATTCTATATGAAACGCCACCTGGTAACGGGAATCTGTGTTGCCTTAAAACGCTAGTGAGTTTGTTATCTGTTTCTTCAATGAATTGCATTCCATTGCTACTCATTGAAATGCCTTGGTTTTCAAAATTCTTCTTGACTGATTGAATCCAAAAAACCTGCTGTTGATATTCCAACTCTGGAAGTATAGGCAGAAGTTGCTTTTGCCATGATGCTAGTTTCTTCAGTGCTTCACCTGCTGAGACTTTCATCCCATCCAAAAGCCCTTCAAATAGCAAAGCGGGATCTTCTCTAAACAATTGCCCCTGTTGAAGCAACGATTCTTCAAGTTCAGATGCTTCTTGAATGCTACTTGCGTTTTCTTCCTCTAAGATTTCTTCTTGGGCATAATTAATTCCATTTTCTATGATTTGCTGCTCAAATCGAGGCTCTTTTTCAACAACACTCGATGTTTTGTAATATTTTCCAGCGGGCTCTGGTTTACATTCTTCTTCGTCTTCATCATAGTCTTGCTCTATTGTTAAATTCTGCTTCTTATACTTCTGTTTCTCATATTCTCCGGACTTGTTCTCAGTAGAGCAAACCACAAGTGTTGGTTGTTTTTCTCCGTTATTTCCTCTCTTCATGGTCGGAATACTCGATTTTTCAATTTTTTTCTCGGAAAATGTAGCCTTTTTAACACTTTCGGGAGGACGTCCAAATACCTTTTCTACATTTGTCGAGGTTTCTCCCCCAAAATTACCCGGATTCATCATTAATGAAACCGTTTATAGCCAAGTTTACTAATCGTAAGTAAAAATTGGAATGGTTTAGTATTTAACGGTAAGACATTTGTCTCCTGACACGAGCGCCCTGACCACCAAACTTCTTTGGTTCCATTCTACGTGGATCGGCGACAAGAAGTGTACGATCGTACTCAAGAAGGGTCTTCTTAAGTTCAGTCTTGGCAGCCTCATCAACGTACTTTTGATAGTAGGCAAGGATGGCCTTGGCGATAGCTTGGCGAATAGCATAGATTTGAGAGACGTGACCACCACCGTTAACACGAAGCTTGATGTCAAGGTTCTTCCAATTTTCCTCACCAACAAGTTGGAGGGGTTCGAGGATCTTATCCTTTAATGTTTGGCTGGAAATTTGATCAACTGGAGCACCATTAAGCTTGATGAGACCGGTTCCTTCGGTACAGAAAGCGACGGCTGTTGCTGTCTTCTTGCGACCAAAAACTTGAACACTCTTCATTAGAAAGGCCGACCAGAGCTTTTGAATTATTCTGTGTTCCAACAACCGCTATATTGAATAGTTTATTTTTTCGTTCCGAAGGTTAAGGTATCTGACTTTTTGAGCAATGTTAGGAGGTCCTTTTTCTCTTCTTTGAGCCTTATTATTTCGGCGTCAAGGTAAGACTTCGGGGCTAGAGGTATATTTGTGCTTTTTTTGGATTTTAGCGACTGGAGCTCATTTTCGAGTTCTTTTGTTGATGATAAGGTTTCTTGGATCTGGGTTTTGAGATATGCCGTTTCTTTTTCGTAGTCATGGTTTAGTTCTTCAGCTTGCTCTTCATATGATCTTTGGTTTTTTTCTAATCCGCTTTTTACTTCACTTAATTGATCTAAAAACAACTGATTTCTGTTTCCTGGTGTTTTTCTAAGCTCTTGCTCGAGAATCTCGATTCTTTTCAAGCATTCTTTTGTTGCAAGCTGAGATTCTGAGATTTGTTTTTCCAAATTTTGAGCATAGTACTGATCTTCATTATTTTCTAGAGTAGGATTCTGATAAATGCGCAACTCTTGTTCCATAGATTCTATTTCTTCCTTTTGTTTTTGTTCAAGATCTTCGATTTCTTTTTTTTGGGTTTTCTTTAACTCTGAAATCTGATTTTCATATTCAATTTGTGATTTTTTTAGTTCTTCATCAAGTTTTTTCATTTCATTTTCAAGCTCTTCAAGTTCACTTTTTTTGAATCTCTTAATTTCAAGCTCTTTTTCGTTAATTTGTTGATTCAAATCTCTAATTATATCATCTTTTTCTTTTAAAATAGCACTAGATGTATTTTTAATATCGATAAGAGAATCAGAAATACCAAAACTCATAAAAATAGTTTATTTTTCTATTCCATCTTCTTTCAAACAAAGAGGAGAAATTGATTTTCCGCAATCGAATGTATTCCAACCATTCTTTTTCATTATTATCTTCTTTGGAGTTTGCCCAATAGGTTTAAATCTACCAGATGCACATAGTTTTTCTTGAAGGGATAAGCTCTCATTCACATTGGGTGAACTATATCTTTTGGTCATCCTAACAATAGAGGATTTATCTTTGATTATTTCCATCATTTTCTTATTATTGCAGGTAATGTTAGTGATCTGAATATCTTGATTCTCATGTTGAGCTTGAAGAAGCCATTCAGATTTTTTAATTTCATTACATGTAAGTCTACTTTCTGGCTGTTTTGATAACATTCCTTTAATGAGATCTTTTAGATTAGAATCTAGTTCGTCAGGAATAAGAGGATCCTGATGAAGAATCATTGTTGAGAGTCTTTCAATTGATGAATGCTCAAATGGGTAATATCCGGTCGCACATAGATATATTATCACACCCAAACTCCAAATATCAACGGGTTTCCCGTGAGGTACCTTTGCATAAAGCTCAGGAGAGGCATATTTTGGTGATCCGCATGTCGAGATTTCACAAGTATTGACGGAATCGAACCGAGTACTGAATCCAAAATCTATTATCCTTATATTATTGGATTTATCTATTAGAATATTCTGAGGTTTAATATCTTGATGACACACATTCAGAGAATTATGTAAGTAATCTAAAGCAGAAACGATCTGCGTGATATAGTGCTGCATTTCCAAAACATTCATCGGCTTTCCTTTATGAATTCTGTCCATAAGTGTTCCTCCAGGCAAGTACTCCATAACTAAATAGTGATTCATTATATTCTCAACATGATCATACAAAGGCACAATAAATGGATGAATAGCACTCTTATGAATCATCAATTCTCTTTCGAAACGTTTTCGGTTTTCTTCCTTTATCAATTCCGTTTTCTTAATCACTTTTATTGCTACAATCTTATCTGAATATAGATGTGTTCCCATCCATACCTGTGAAAACCCACCACTTCCAATGAATTCATTCAAAGAATACCCCTGAGGACTGCTGGGCTTGGTGTAAAGCATGAATTGAAATCCCTCACTTCTCAAACCCACCAGAAAATTTTATATTTAACACAATTAAAAGCATTAATAACGAGATTCTCTTCAATGTTCTGAAATTGTTGAAGGTTTTTTTACAATTTCAACAGCACTTTTGGTGGTTAATGACGATGATGTTCTCTACATTGTTATTTATACTTTCTTTAGTTCCTTTTCTTTTAAGATAACATGTTTAAAAGCGAATCTGAGAAATACTTAAGTTTTTCTTGATTCTTCATTTGAATAAAAATCAATTTGTCAGTTTTCTCATTAAAATTTTATGTTGTTTTACATCATGTTTTGCAATTTCTCTTCATATGTGAGTTATTCTCGTTTTAATAATCAAAGAATAGTTGTTTCTGAAGGATTTTTGGCTGTTATTAGTAGTTTTTTCAGATCATTGAGTTCAAGTAAAGGTGGAGCAATTGAAGTTTTTGGTGTCACTGAGAATGTTCTTATTGAGAAGAGTTCATTTTGTAATTGTAGTTCTAATTCTGAAGGTGGTGCTATTCATGTTTCTTTGAATGGTGGCTGTCTTGGTTTTCGATTTCTTTGTGGTTTCATGTGTTATACTGGGAATACTGACATTTTTTTAGGAGGACAGTTTTGCTACACGAATGTTGGGGAAACATCTGAACAATTTTTTGAGTTTATGGAGCTTTCTTATTGTTTCAACTCTGATTTTCAACAACAAAGATCAACCCAACTTGTAATCGGGGGAATATGCCAGTATAAAAGTTCGAACAATAGCAACTGTAGAATCTATCATATGTCTTCGATTATGTTTTATATTACACAGAAATCCGAAATCTCATATTCTAATATATGTAAATGTGAATCAAGCTTTCGCCTTGTATTAACATTTAATATCGGAAAAGGTGGTGCTAATTATTGTAACATATTGCAGAACCGTGTGAATGAATATGGAGTAGTTCATATCACACAGGGATTTGAAGCAACACTAAAGAATTGTGTATTGATTGATAACGAGTATTACACATTTGATCTCTATGCAAGCACATTATCACTCTATGACTGTTGTGTGAACCCATACACCTTCTGTCGTGGAACAGCCACAGTTTCTAATGTAACAACATCAAACTGTGTCCTCATGAAACAAGAAAACCAAGATATCAATCTTTGCCGTGATGTTTCAACTCATCACATCTCTCACAACTCTCTCTTCCCAAAAATGCTCCTCCTGTTCTTAT
>Ga0209639_1000797_pt1 | contig 38767 bp, 31 predicted proteins | sample EPASupsiteHSE605_FD_187268 | JGI IMG/M metagenome (GOLD analysis project Ga0209639, IMG submission 187268) | Bioremediated contaminated groundwater from EPA Superfund site, New Mexico - Sample HSE6-05 (SPAdes) (version 2) | ecosystem: Environmental > Aquatic > Deep subsurface > Groundwater >... | reverse complement strand
TTTTTGCAATCTCAGTGTCCCCTTTTCCCTGATTTGCCAGTAGTAGAATACGTGCTCTGGTAAGAGATCTTGCATTTTTCAGTCCTTTTTTTATAAAGTTTGTAAGGAATTTCACTTCACTATTTTTAAGATTAATATTTAACATAAGATATAAAATGAACTTAAAGTATATAAGTGGCTCACAACTAAGTTGTCATGGTACTAGTGTCGCGTCAATCCTGAAATGTCGGATAAAAACGTGAGAATTTTACCCAACATATTACCAATTCACTTCGATAATTTTTAGTTGACGCGACACTAGACATTTAATATTATTAATCTGTTCCTTTTTTGTAGCATTTAGTATTATTTTTAACAAAATTCTTCAGCAACTTCCCTCAAGCTTTAATAAAAATTCCTTCACATCCAAACCAGAAGCATAACCTGTAAGCTTTCCATTTGACCCAATGACCCTATGGCAGGGAACAATTATTGCAATTGGATTTCGATTATTTGCAAGCCCCACAGCCCGGTAAGCCTTTGGTTTTCCGATAGATATTGCTATATCTTTGTAAGTCCGCGTCTCTCCACACGGTATTTCGCATAAAGCCTTCCAGACAGATTTCTGAAATTCCATTCCCTCGGGAGCCAACTTGAGGTCGAATGATTTGAGTTTCCCGGAAAAATAAGCTTCAAGCTGCCTGGCAGCTTCCCGGAAAAATTCTTTGTTTTCTACCCAGTCATCAGGAATTTCCGTTTTGATCTTGTCCTTTAAGAAGATGACATGTTTCAGCCCTTCTTCATCTCCTGCTAGAAGAATGGAGCAGATTGGAGATTCAATTACGTTATAATACATTTGTTTGTCTCCTGTAGCGGTTGTAAATATTGTATCGATTATGGTAGAAATGTTTATCCAGTAAAATGGCAATAGGCATTGATCGAACCGGAGATGGAAATCAGTTTTTTGATGCTTCTTCTTTTCTTTTGCATTTTAAAGAAAAACCCGGTTGGCAGGCATGAGAAATGAGAGCGAGGGAGTGAGAGGGGAGAAAAAACCTGCCGTGGAATAAAGAGAAAAGGAATTGAAGGCTGAGGGCATTTAAACACCCTCAAACTCCTCAAGAATTTCAATTCATTGGTCTTTACGTGCATCATTCCAGAAAGACCCTGAGTAAATATTCAGGTTTTCTGCGGCAGACTCAAATTCCGACTCATTTATCTTTTTGTTCATCTCGTTCAGTTCCTGAATCCTCAACTCCACGACACCCATGGCATCTTCAAAGAGCTGCCTGTTGATTTCTATCCCGAAGTATTTCTTGAGTTTTTCTTCAGGAGGCATTGTCGAACCTGCCGAGAGGTACGCAATGTAGTTTTTGTTGAAGGTTTTCGGGTCCTCCTTGTACTGTTTGAAAAGGGCGAGGGTTATTGCTTTTGAAACCGCGTAATTGAATGTATAGTAGTTGTTTGTCAGGTAAATGTGGTCAATATAAGTCCATTCCGCAGAATCTTCAGCATAATATTCGACGGAGTCGCTCCTGTACTCTTTATAAAGATCTGTCCAAAGGGCATTGAGCTCTGCTCCGCTGACCGTCCCGTTTTCAGCGCATAGCTTGTGTGCCTTATATTCGAATTCCGTAATCATGGGCTGGAAGGTAAAGTAGTTCTGGTATTCCCCTATATGCTGGGCTAGCACCGCAACTGCGGTTTCCCTATCAGAGTTTTTGACTACATGATCAACAAAAAGTTCTTCGTTGAAAGTAGAGGGGACCTCCATTTCGTAGATCTGGCCGGTGCAGTAGAGATAATCCACGGAATTGCCCATCAGGTAGGAATTAATCCCATGTCCCAGTTCATGAGTAAGGGTCTTCTGGTCACTTATAAGGCCGTCGTAGTTGATAAAGATCAAAGCCGGAGACTTAATGGCACAGAGATCGGCACAGTAACCTCCGGCCTGTTTCCCGTGTTCAGGGTTCGGATATACGTCTATGAAATTGCCAGTTACCATTTTTAAAAAGATTTCGTTGAAACGGAGATCCATCCGGGAATAGGATTTCTGAATCTCCTGCAAGGCATCTACATAAGTATAATTTCTACCAGGTTGACCCGTCAACTGCAACATAAGGTCGTATGGCTTAAGCGTTTCAAGTCCGAGCTTTTTTCTCCTGAATTGATTATAATCCTCAAATACACCTTTCCTTTCCTTGAAAACTGCATTCATATCATCAACCTGAGCCCGGGTGAGATAGAGACCATAGAGGCTGGATTCATAAGAGTCCGTGTAGTTCATCTGCCTGGCAGCAAGATCGTCAAGTCGGGCTTTTTCGGAATAGAGTGATGCCATCGAATCGGATTCGTTGATCAGGTGGTAAAACTTCTGCTCATAACATCTTTTCCTGTTTTCCCGGTTCTGGTCTGTTGAAAGCAGAGCATAGTAGGATTGAGAATTGACTGAAAATTCCTCTCCGTCCTCAAGAGTTATGTTTCCTGCCATTGTGACATTATTGGTGATTTCCAAAATTGCCTCAGTCTCCAGTTTCATGCGCTGATTTTCGAGATCTGCAAGGTATATAGCCTGGGACTCATTCATTGGCCTGTGATCTGCAAACCTCATATAGGTAGCTTCAAGATAGGGCCGATACATCTCAAGTTTGGGCTCCTCGGAAAAGAGCCTGTCCCACTCGTCTTTATTGAGCGAGGTCAATTTTACAGTTGCAAATGCGTTGGCTTTCTCATGTTCAGCACTCAGATTCTGAGAGTTATCAAGAAGGGAAGAAAAGAACTGGTCATTCACGTTTTTACTGAGCTGAGAGTATGCATAAGTGTACAGAATTGCAAAAGACTTTGAAAACTCCTTATCGGCTCCCAGATAATTCAGTAAAACAGGCCCCGACAGGTTCTCAAATTCCTGACGGAAAGTTTTGTTTATTTCCTCTGATCTATTTTTTAATGACTCAAGCTCTTCTGAAGCATTTTCTCTGCTGCTGAAAAGATATGAATTATTCCATTCTGTTGTAACCTCATTGGGATTAAGCTCTTTAAATGTGCATCCTTCGCTTATGAGTTCAGAAGGCTTTTCTACTTCTGCAGAAGCATCGCATTCTGAAAAAACTGCAAAAAATAGTAATATCCCGAGAGAGATGAGCCCTTTTATTATTCCGAGAGCTATTAACCTTTTAATTGATTTTCGTTTCATAAAAACCGCTACCTTGAAAGGATTAAAAAATTCATCCCGATTGTGTAAAAAGCCTTCCCAATGTTTCAATAGATTAGAGAGAAAATGACTTTTGATATTTTTAAGATAATGATGTAAAAATCTATCGATTTTAAACTGTCAGAAAGAAAAAAACTGAAAGAAAAAGTATGAAAAAAAATGCCTGAATGAAAAGGACAGAAAGATTGTTGAAAAAGGATAATGATAAAGGCTCTTCGCTATTTTGTGTGGGTAACTTATATTTCGCTCCTAAATGTTGAAGTAGTATGTATAAAATGTCGGAACAGTTGTTGTTGAAAATCACATTCAGGCGTGATGTTTCTTTATTTAATCTGAATACTTTCTAACTAAGTAATTATTTTCAACCAATACAAAACAGCGAAGAGCCAAAATCTGAGTAAAAGCAAAACCAAAAAATAAAACGATTTAAAAAGGGCGAGATAAGTAAAGCCCGAAGGCCTTACTCTGCTAATTTACCAGTATCTGCTTATTTTGCGAGGTTGTAGCTCTGGTTGACGATCTTCAGAGCGCAGTAGTTACCGCACATGGTACATGCATCGGTGTCTTCGGGCGCCCTGCTGTTCCTGACTTCTCTTGCATGCTGTGGGTCGATTGCAAGAGTGTACATCTTTTCCCAGTCGAGCTCTCTTCTGGCCCTGCCCATCGCAAGGTCCTGTTCTCTTGCTCTGTCGGGGTACTTTACCATGTCCCCTACATGGGCTGCAATCCTGGAGGTCTTGACCCCGGTGATGACGTCTTCGAGGTTTGGAAGGGCAAGGTGCTCTGCAGGAGTGACGTAGCAGAGGAAGTCACAGCCGTATGATGCAGATACGGAGGCTCCGATTGCAGTTACTATGTGGTCGTAGCCGGGTGCGATGTCAGTTACAAGCGGGCCGAGCATGTAGAAGGGCTTATGACCGCTCATTTCCTTCATGAGTTTTACGTTGGTTGCGATCTGGTCGAGCGGAACATGGCCAGGACCTTCGACGATGACCTGCAGACCCTGTTTGTGGGCTTTATCGGCCAGTTCGGCGTTGATGATGAGTTCCTGGATCTGGGCACGGTCAGTTGCATCGTGAACTGCGCCTGCACGCATGCCATTTCCTGTGGAGAGGACTACTTCGTGTTCCTTGAGAATTTCAATGAGGTAATCAAAGTTAGCAAAGAGTGGGTTTTCCTTTTCGTTGTGGAGCATCCAGGAAGTCATGAAGGCCCCGCCACGGGAACAGAGACCGCCGTACCTGCCGTGGGCTTTTAGCCTGTCCATAGTGATATTATTGATCCCCGTGTGAATTGCCATGAAGTTGGTCCCGAGCTTTGCCTGGTCTTCGGTTGCCTTGAAGAGTTCTTCTTCAGTCATATGCACGATTGAACCATATTTCCTTGCGGCCTCAATGAAAGCCTGGTAGAGAGGTACGGAACCTACAGAAAGAGAGATGCTGTCAATGACCTTTTTCCTGATTGCGAGGAAATCTCCGCCAGTTCCGAGCTCCATAAGGGTGTCTGCCCCTGCGGCTTCTGCAGCCTGGGCTTTCTTGACTTCCATATCTACATCAACAATGTCTGAGGATACACCTATGGATGCGTTGACCTTGGTCCTGAGCCCTTCTCCGATACCACAGATCTTAACCTGCCTGTAAGGGGAAGTCGGAATAACAATTCTTCCTGCTGCAATGCCACGGCGGATAAATTCAGGATCAAGTCCTTCGTCCTTTGCAACGATCTTCATCTCGTCTGTGATTATTCCTTTTTGAGCATCTTCCACAATTGTCATCGTTAGTACCTCAAGCTTTCATTTGTCTGTAATAATTCTCATGTAATTCTCATGTAAGATTTGTATGTAAGTAAAGGGATTATGAGTTAGACCATAAAAGGCGCGTAATTATATATAACACTTTTTAAAAAATTAACTTTAACCCTAATCAACTTTACTTTACTTCGATGTCAAAGAGTATCGAAAAGTATAAAGATTAAGATTAAAATAAATTTTTTAAAAAGAAGGAGAAAATTTTTTTGAGCATAAAACAAGTAAAGTTGCGTTGCATTAGAAAATATAGAGGACACAAGGAAACGACAAAAATAAACAGAGAAAAAGGGGGAAAAATTAAGGGAAAATCAAAAAAGTAGACAGAATCGGGCTTAAAAAGCCGAAGGTTAGTAACCGATAAACAAGCGAAAAGAAAACCTTTCCAATTTAAGGAAAATTTCTTGTCTGGATATCTATTTCTTTCGTTATTCTTTTCGGAATTATTTCTTTTCCCGAAGTAATCGAATTGTTTGCTTATGCAGGGTTACCATAAGGTCACTGAGCATTCCAAAGATGAACATCTGCAGGCCGAATATGATTAACAGAGTTGTGAGAATCGAAAGTGGAACACGAGTGATTCCCTGAAACCACTGGATAACAACGAAGGTTCCAGTAATCAGGCCTGACAAAATAAAAAAAGAACCTATCATTCCGAAATAGAACATTGGGTTATGAACTTTTGCAAGCATGTAAATGGTAGATCCGATTCTTAATCCGTCTTTTACCGGGTTTAGCTTTGTTGTGCCTTTTTCACTCCTTGGGAGATAGGTAATCGGAACTTCTTCAACTCTCTGTTCTTTCAGGACACATTCCACAGAGATCTCGGTCTCTATTTCAAAACCTATCTTGTTTAACTCCAGTTCCTTGACGCTCTGCAAAGTAAAAGCCCTGTAGCCTGAGAGAATATCCTTTAAATGCACCCCATACGCAAGGTCAAAAAGCATGTTTATCAGACGGTTACCCACTAAATTAAGCTTTGTAAAAGCTCCAGGAGAATAATTTTCAAGCCGATTACCTATAACATGGTCGGCTCTGCCTTCCAGAATAGGTTCGAGAAGAGAAGGAGCGTCTCGAGCAAGATATGTCCCGTCCCCATCAACCATTATTACATATGGACTCTCTATAAGCCCGAAGGCCTGGATCATTGCCTGCCCTTTTCCTCTTCCGATCTGCATGACAACTTTTGCGCCTTCGGCTTCTGCAATTTTCCCTGTGCCGTCCCTGCTGTTTCCATCAATCACCAGAATGTTGGAGAAGCCTTCGTTCCTGAAATCTTTGATAAGCTGCCCTATTGTTGCAGCTTCGTTCAAAGTGGGAATAAGGATGCAAATATCTGCGCTGTTCACGTTTTCACACATATCCTTTGCCGGAACCTCTACGTGTGTCGCAGAATCCGTTTTCATGTAAAATTTCCGTTAGTCTTCTTTTTCCGTAGAAGGATCCCAAAATGGGAGAAATGATGTAAAAGATGAAGGTCTTTATAAAAGCCCCATATTGTCGAGCTGCTGGCGGACGACTTCGACGCCTCTCTCACAATCTTCAGGGGATTTGCCGCCTGTGACTACCAGTTTTCCGGAACTGAAAATGAGGACAACCACCTTAGGTTCATCAATCCTGTACACAAGACCCGGAAATTGCTCGGGTTCATATTCGATATTTTCAAGTCCAAGCCCGATTGCAATTGCGTTGAGGTTCAGGATGGTATGAAGGTCTGCTGAAGCAACAATGTTCTGAACAGTTATCACAGGATCTTCTACGGTCTTGATCCCGATACTATTAAGCTTTTTTGCCATGTTACCTATAACTGTATGCACATCGTTAACGTTTTTTGCGCCTGTACAGACAACCTTTCCGGAAGTAAAGACCAGGAATGCAGCTTTAGGCTCCGAAACCCTATAGACGAGTCCGGGAAACTTCTGCTTGTTGTACTCAGCTCCTTCGAACTCGGATTCGATAACAGTTAAGTCGAACTCTTCAGCGAGTTTGGTGGATGCGACCACGTTTTCGATCTTGATGCTAGATTCGCTCATTAGTCAACCCTCAGTATATAAAGCAAAAGTAATATTCTCTAACCGGTATATAAAACTATAGTTAAATGCTCCGCATACTATATAAATGCTTTATATACCGAATATAAATGCGACAGAAAAGCTTAAATTTGAGGCGCCCGTGATTTTAAAAAAATTAAGACAGGAGATGGCAGCCGCATCGGTTTTCAGGTGCCTCATTTTGCAAACTTTTTCAGACCCTCAAGAAGAGAATCATATTTTTTGCAGACCCTCTCCAGGAGACCCCCCTCTACACTGCGGTGAGTGGGTATCAGAATTTCAGCTCCGGTCTGTATTTTTACCCCGCTCCTTGAAGTCCCGTAGTCTGGAGCAACAAGAATACCGTCTGCTGAAATTCCAAGGGAAAGGTCATTTACAATTCTTGAAACCATCTCAGATGCGGGTTTTACCTTAGTCTCAATGAGGACAGAGGAAGAAACATACTTTTCCCTTGTCTCTCGAATCTTCTGAATGGTATTTTCCACTGTTTTAGAGTCTACTTCATTGGGAAGTTCTTCAGTGAGTAAAGAGACCGCTTCTATAAGGTCTTCAAAAGTTGTCGAATGTACCTCAAGGATTTCTCCATCACAGTACTGCCGTACGGTATCAAAGTAACCTGCCGAAACCACCAGCACGTCCACCTCAAGCAAACGGGAAATCTCTTCCTTTGAAGGCGAGTAGGCATTGGCCACAAAGTACTCCTTGATCCCACACATGCCCATAAGGGATTCATACATGGGAGTTACGGCAATTGTCTTCTTTCCGATCCACAGGTTGATCTCACTCTGCCCACCCTGAGATTTTAGAAGTTCAAGAATTTTCTCCTTTATGGCTTTCGGGTCATTTCTCTTAAGCCCGAAGTAATCTGCAAAAAGAGAAGTTGTGGAAAGCTGCCTGCTCCTTCCACAGGGTACGGAATCTACAAACCCTCGCTCTATGAGGTCCTTTATATGATCATAAGCTCCGCTGCCTCTCATATCAATAAGATCTGACTGAAGTAGAGGCTGGTGATAGGCAATCATGGAAAGAGTACGGAGTTTCGGGGCTGAAAGCTCTTTTGGGGCAACTTCCCTCATAAGTTCTGAGTATTCAGGCTTGACCTGCATGACATACCGGTCACCAAGGTCAAGGATCTCAAGGCCCGACCCTCGGGAAGAGTAAGCCTCCATCAGTTCCTGTACTGCCGAAAGGACGGTTTTTTTGGGTTTCCCGGTTATTTTTGCAAGCTTTTCGAGACTTACTGCCCTGCCAGCCGCAAAAAGAGCCGCTTCGATGATTTCAAGCTCACTCATAAATTTCACATCCAAAAAAAAGAACAAAAGCTAATATTATCAGATTAACTGTAAATTAAGTGGATTTTAATTAAGTGGATTTTAATCAAGTGGATTTTAATTAAGTGAATTTTAATCAAGTGAATTTTAATCAAGTGAATTTGGTTATATAAGTTTCAATTAAAGAATGATATCTCAAAGTACTGTTGTGTCGCAAAGTACTGTTGTGTCGCAAAGTACTGTTTCCTCAGTTTCTTCATTCTGTCCCTCGTCCGGAGAGGGTTCAACTGTAAAATGTACTTCAGACGGAACCTTAATTTGATATTCTGAAACTCCGCCTTCTAATTCTAGCTTCGTCTCATGAAAGAGAGGGGGATTACTCTCTGTGGAAAAGCCGGATTCCTCTCCCGGGTATATATACAGTTCCCCGAAAAGCTCACTCTGAAAAAGCCAGATCTTCCTGTTTGAAGCAAGAAAGAGAAGAGAGAGATAATCCATAATCCTATCTTCACTTGTTTCCAAGAAGCTGGAAAAAATCACTACAGGATCATTCATAAACAGTTCCGAAAGCTTTGCCCAGATAAGTACCAGTCGAGAGCCAATAGCTTCGTCATGCGCAATATCGAGAACATCTCCGATAGTAAGCTGAGAGTTTTGAAGGAGATAAGGTTTCTCTGCAATCTGAAGGGCTTTTTTTTCATTTTTTCTGGAGAGGGTTTTTTCGGCTTTCTTGAGTTCAAGAATCAACTCATTGAGAGTAACCGGCCTCGTGGAAACGCGGCGGACCGGAAGCTTCGGGATAGGAAATTCGTCAGGCTCTGGAAGATCCAGTTCATCGAGAAAATCAGAATCGAACGAATCGATCTCTTCCTCCTCGACCTCGAGGACTCCCGAGGATTTAATACGAAGAAGAATAGCAGAATAGAGAAGGGTTCTTGAGGAAATTCTGAGGTCCATTTTCTGGAGTTCTTCTACCCTTCCAAGGAAACTGTCAGTTAGTTGTACAATATCGATATCCCAGGGGTTGATTTTCCCGCCCTGAGCAAGTTCAACCAGTATACCCAGGGGTTCATAGGTCTCAAACTCTGAAATATCAAGCAGATTCCAGTCAATTCCAAGGTATGAAAGAGTTGTTGGAAGCCCGAAGGTTTCGGGATTTGAAAAAAGAGAGTCGTTTTCTTCTGATTCACGAACATCATGAGCCGAAAGTCTGGGGACTTCCAGCACTGCCCCCGAGTTATCCATGAGTTCAGCCATTAAGCTTCACTCCGGTAATGCTCGTTATGTTATTTTCCTGCATTGTAACCCCTATTGTCCTGCTTGCAGCCTGGATCATGGGCTTTCTTAAGGAGACAACAATAAACTGAACTTTTGACCCTGAAGATTTTACCCGCCTTGAAACCCTTTCCACATTCCAGCCGTCTAAGAACATATCAATTTCATCAAAGGCATAGAAAGGAGCAGGATGGTATTGCTGGATAGCAAAGATGAAAGCAAGAGCTGTAAGGCTTTTTTCCCCTCCTGACATAGCTTCGATCCTCTGGAGGGTCTTTTCTTTGGGCTGGGCTCGAAGAGTCATTCCTCCTGCAAAAGGATCTTCAGGATCTTCAAGTAAGAGCTCACCCATCCCGTCAGAAAGTTCATGGAAAATATCCCTGAAATTGGCATTTATACTTGTATAGGCTTCCATAAAGGCATCTCGCTTTAACTGCTCATACTGGCCGATGCGCTCAAGGAGCTGTTCCCTTTCGGAAAAGAGAGTATCCCGCTTTCCCTGCAGGTCCGAAAGCCTGATTTCTACTTCATTGTACTCGTCAATTGCTCTCATGTTCACGGGCTCAAGCCGCCTGAGGGCTTCTTCGATTGCCTGAATCCGCATGTAAACAGTTTCGTAATTCGGGACTTCACCAGTCTCTTCGATGCCTCTTCTCCGGATTTCTTCCAGGAACTGCTTTTCCTGGTAAAGGAGCGCGTTTCTTGTCGCTGTAAGTGTAAGCACCTGTTGTTTTGCTTTTTCGAGAGTAGTCGAGGCAATACTAACTCTGCGCTTGACAGCGCCGTGTTCGGCCTGAACATTTTCTCTTTCTTTCTGGAGCCCTATAAGCTCATCGGAAAGTTCAAGTTCCCGGCTTTTCTTTTCCTCGAGCTTCTCCTCAAGTTCTTTGATCTTTACCTTGAGGAAGTCAACCTTTTCCAGCCTGGAAGCTTTCTTTTCATCAAGGTCCCGGATGAGTTCCTTTGCCTCGGCAATTTTCTGTTCTGCATAATCTTTTTCAAGCTGCAGAGCATTCAGGCTGGCCTCAGTATCCCGTATTCTTCCGTCGAGCCTTCTGAGTTCCTCATCAACGAACTCCATTTTTTTATTGATTTCAGGCAGAGGAGAGTCAGCAAGTTTTGCTTCAAGTTCGGAAATCTGCATTTCAAGTTCAGCTGCAGCTCTTTCTTTTTCGGCTTTCTCCGCAATGACCCTGTCCATTTCAGCTCTGAGTTCGGCCCTGGAATCTTCAATAGCTTTGAGATCTGCCTGCTTAGCCTCAAGAAGTTCTGCAAGTTTGGCTTCCCTGCCCGCGATCTCCTCAAGCTGGCGTTCCTTTCGTGAGACCGTGGCCTCACAATCCCGAATCTTCCGGCTCAATTCGAAAAGATGGCTTTCAATGCTGTCCTGTTTACCTATAGCTGCATTCCGGCTTGCATCTAAAGACTTTATCTCATTCGCAAGCTCAAGAAGTTTGTCTTTTTCCGCAGCTGCAAAAGAAATTCCAGATTTCGAAGAGATGGAACCTCCCACCATTGCCCCACTCTTTTCCAGGAGTTCGCCTTCAAGGGTAACCATTCTTGCCTTTCCCATAAGGCGGCGGGCACTTGCAAGATTTTCCATTACAAGAGTATCCTGAAAGACGTACCAGAAAGCGGGTTCGAAATCAGAATCAAATTCTACAAGATCAATTGCGTACCCTATTACACCATTTTCATAGTTGAGGTTTTCAAGCCGTCTGGATTCTTTCATTTTGTTGAGGGGAAGGAAGGTTGCTCGTCCACCTTTTCTGCGTTTCAGATATTCGATAGCCTCGGCAGCATCGGCATCGGTATCTACAACAACTGCCTGCATTCGATTTCCTGCAGCAACTTCCAGAGCTGTGGCATATCGTCTGTCCACTTTTCCCAGCTGGGCAATAGTCCCATGAATCCCAAAGAGATCTTCCTGCCGCGCAGCTCCGATCACCATTTCTACGGCTTTAGAATAGCTTCCTCCATGCTCAGACGCCCGGACTCTCGCTTCAGTGATTGCATATTCCTGCTGAAGCCCTAGGAGTTTGCTATCAAGTTTCTTGATATCTTCCTTGATCCTGAAGTGACTGCTTTCTATATCGTCACGGTCTCGAATAAGGGATTCCATGTTTTCGGAAAGCTTTTCTATCTCATACTGGACAGAAAGTGTATCGCTATCAGAAGAAGTAACCGCTGCCTCTGCATCCCGGATCTGGTTTTCTATATCCCTGAGTTCGGAAGATTTTCTCCTGAGGGTATCGAGAAGTCGGTCTTCAGCTCGGATAAGCTCGTTCTTCTCGTTCTTAATGTCCTCAAGCTTCTTCCTGGCAGCCATGAGCTCATCCCTTGTCGCTGCAAATTTAGCATCCACATCTGCAATCCTGCTCTGGAGCAGCATGCGCTCTGTTTTGCGCTCGGAAAGCTCTGAGGATAAGCTGTCCTTTCTCAGGTTCTCTGCTTCGATTTTCTCCTCGAGTTCCCTGATTTTGCCCTTGATGGAATCGATTTCTACAAAGGCTTTCCTGCGCCGCGAATCAGCTTCCTCAAGTTCGGACTCCGAAAGCTCAATACTATCTACACAGCGTGAAATTTCCCCCTTAATCTCTTCTATTTCCCTCTTGACCTGGAGCTGTTCATCCTCTCCCTTTTTCCGGATTTCAAAGGAAAGCTTTTCCAGAGCTTCTTCAAGAGTCTGGAATTCCTGCACCCTTTCGTCTAGCAGAACCTGAACTTTCTCAAGATGTTCTCCCTTTCCAACAAGCTCCTTATCCACATTCTGCAGTTCGGCCCTTGCATCCTTGAGTTTGGAAAGCAGGATATAACCTTCAAATTTGATTTTTTCAGCCTTAAGTGCCTGATATTTTAAGGCCTGGTCGCGTTCCCCGGCCAGTTTCCCTAACTGAGTTTTTACCTCTTCAAGGATTATATCCACACGTTCAATCTGCTGCCTGACAAGCTCCAGTTCTCCGAGGGCCTTTTGCTTGCGCTCGTCAAATTCTGCAACCCCTGCGATTTCGTCGATAATCTTTCGCCGTTCTACGGAGGTCATGGAGATGATCTGAGTAACGTCTCCCTGCATGACCACGTTGTAACCTTCAGGAGTCACCCCGGCTTTTGCAAGCTGGAAATGTATTTCTCCAAGGCTTACGGCTTTTCCGTTGAAGTAAAAATAGCTGTAGTACCCGCTTTTTGTCCGCCGGACCTTTCTTGAAACCTCAACCTCATCCAGCTCCAGAGGTAACTTGCGGTCAGAATTATCAAAACGGATAGTAACCTGGGCAAAGTCGGGCTTTTTTGCCTCATCGCCGTTGTAAATTAGATCCGTGAGTTTCTCGGCCCGAAGAGTCCTAGAGCTAGTAAGCCCGAGCGCAAAGAGAATCCCGTCTATGATGTTTGACTTTCCACTCCCATTAGGGCCGGAAATAGTGGTAAAGTCATTATAAAAGGGAATCTTCACTTTTTTTCCGAAGGACTTGAAATTAATGAACTCGATCTCTTTTATATACACAGAATGCCTCTGTAATTTTGCGTTTTTGAGGAAGTTTCTGTTTTTTCAGTCTCGTTACGTCCTGGGATTTTTCCGACTGCAGGTGATTATTTCCGCATCCTCGTTCTCCCGCAGGTCCACGGACTCTTCCATTAAATGGTTTTTAGGAGCCTTTTCAGCGATTATGTATTCACACTTATAGTCATCTGCAGGTCTGGCTCTTACAGAATCTGCCTTCACAGGAGCAGGCTGTCTCAAAGGGGGGGACTGTCTGGGAGACGGTTGTCTCAAAGGAGCAGATTGTCTGGAAGGTGGCTTCACAGGTTCAGCTCTCGTTGACGACTGCTGTTTCACACTACCTTTAAACCGTCTTTTATCCCCGCTCTCGGCAATAATATACTCACATTTTGTTTCGACTTCTTCATCAAGTTCTCTTGGCTCAATCTCTCTAAGTCTCAGTTGAACTTTTGCACTGGTACCTGGAAGGGGAGCAGACGCTTCCCGAAATTCAGTCAGTTCGTATCTTGAAGAAATTTCTTTTCGTAGTTCAGGTTTATGTTTCGGCTTTCTGGAAAGAGGAGGAAGGTCAAGAGGGTCTTCAAGAAGGGTAAGATGAATGGAAGGAGATGGCGCAGGAACAGGGGTTTTCATATCTTCCAGCTTTTTAGTGAGATTTTCAACCTCAGTTTCCAGTTTCTTAATAAGAATTTTCTGGTCAAGCAATTCCCGGACGAGCCCATCCTGAACTCCGGCAAGTTCCTTCAGCCGCCGATCAGCCGCTCCAGAGTCATGTTCCCTGGGAGCGTTCAATTCTACTCTCAACTCATTGAGGATTGACGTCTTGAGTAAGGCAGGATCAGGGATTCCCATCAACTCTGTCCTGATTTCGGAAAGAACCATATCCTTTAGAGATTCCTGATCGGAAACGTTTTCCATTTCGGCCCGCAGCTCATTGAGAACCGAAACCTTAATCGATTTCTTGAGAGTCTCGAGCTCCTCATAAGTTATTGACAGTCGCCTTTTAAGCGGCGTATTGTGCACGTCCCTCTGTCCAGTTCTCATAAAATACCTCTTATAGTAAATTCGGGTCCCGATTTCCTGATTGCCTGCAATTTTTTACCAGCATGGCACATCAGAACAATTATAATTAAATAGATCTGCTCAGACAAATTTAAATAATGTGTACAAAGTACATGTAATCTTACTTTATATATATATGGTAATCGATAGTATTTTTCCGGCATGAACTAACTTTTAATTAAAATATAATAAGAAACCCTTTATAAACCTTTCTGAGAATCTTTGCAGAAATCGCCTTAGAGAACAGGAAAAAAGCTCAAAATGAGAAGATTTCAGAAACCAAAGGTGTCAAACGTGCCGAATGGTTAAAAGAAGAATATAAAAACTTGAAATATCCTGAGAGAAAAGGAGTCGGTTCTCAGAAGAGATCCTGTAAAAAATTAATTGAGTAAAGAGAAATATTTACTTCGAAATAGACTATACCAGAGCCGAAAATGAAAGGATAAGCTGAAGAAACAGAGCCTTTTAGAGAGGAAAGAAAAGAAATAGTATAAATAATTTTCTATACATTCTGTGTAAAAAACATTAAGCATAAGAGAACGCATCGCGTCTCGTTCCCGGAACAAATAGAATAGAAAGTATACCTCAAAATAGAAAGTATACCTCAAAATAGAAAGTATACCTCAAAATAGAAAGTATACCTCAAAATAGAAAGTATACCTCAAAATAGAAAGTATGTCTCAAAATAAGTGATAAATTCTGAGAAAACAGACCCATAGTACTGCAAAATAGGGGGAATGAAACCCAATATTAACTTAAAAAAATGGAATGAGTTAAAAAGTTGGATTTCATCAGGGGATAGAACTTTGTCAGGGGGAAGTGTTACTTAATGGATGGGAGGGAATTGTCGAAATCGATTAGTACACTCTCTCGTGATTGGATTTTGGAGGATGTACAGTCTATTTCCACGGCAGTTTCATTAACAATGGAACCATGAGTTCCAGTGCTTTCAAGGAAAAATTGAACCTCTTCAATTTCAGGCTCGCGGAAATGATCCATTTCGAAAATATCCATAATAACACTCAACACGTTTTTGTGTAAGTGATTGGTAATTCGAGTCATTGGGGATTAACACGATAGACTAAGTATTAATAATTTGCGGCATCAACAAAACATTTCAGAAAGAAGAGAAGGAGTTTATTAATATATAAATATTGTGCCATGCATGCAGGAACCTGTTTTCCGCAATAAGAACTTGAATTCCGATCAAAAAGAATACTTATTTTTGGGACCTGGGCGGTTTCCATAAATCAAAAAGGCTTTCTTTAATATATAAAAAGAGAAAGAAAAAGTCAAAGAAAAGAAGGCCCGAAAACCCGGATAAAAATACCTACTCCGAGAGCCAGGAATATAGTGAAAAGAACTATCAAAGTCGTATCCTTTACGCCTAGTTCGTGTTTCAGTACTGCGATGGTTGCAACACAAGGTATATAAATAGTCGTGATGACGGCAAACTGGTACATCTGAACAGGTGTCATTACAGCTGCAAAGTTGGCTGTGCCTGCAAGTACGGCCAGGATCTGGAGAGCCATTTCCTTTCTGAGAATCCCGAACACAAGAGCTGTTGCAGCAAATGCCGGGAGGCCAAGCAGGCCCACAGATACGGGTTCTACAAAGTTCTGGAAGAGTGAAAGAAGGCCCAGAGCATCAGCGATTCCGAGAAACGCGCTTCCGATAAGCAGAAGTGGGAAAGCAATAAAGAAAAACTCCCGACTTTTTAGCCAGGTTTTCCTGAGAGTAGATTTCAACTCCGGCTTTCTGAGAGGAGTCATTTCCATAATGAATCCACTTCTCTGTCCAGGAAGAGTCTTCCCAAAAATCCAGCCCATAATGACAATAATAAGAAGTTCAAGAATATAGATTGAAACCGCGGGCCAGAAGCCTACAAAGGTTCCCACAAGCCCCAGAATGATAACTGTTCTGGCAGAGCAGGGAATAAGAGAGACCAGGATGGAAGCTATCCTTTTTTCCCGCCGTGTGCCAAGGGAATGCACTGCCATAACTGCGGGGACGTTGCAGCCAAAGCCCAGAACCAGCGGAATCACAGCCCTTCCGTGAAGTCCAAGCTTATGGGTGAAATTGTCCAGAAGAAAAGCTGCCCTTGTTAGATAGCCTGAATCCTCGAATACGGAAAGAATGGCGTAAAAGACTGCAATATAAGGAATTGCAATTGCAAATCCGGCTTCCACGCCCCGCAGGGAATACAGAATGAGATTTCTCAGTACAGGCGACATGCCGGAAGTCATGGTTTCTACGGGCAGAATCACATGGGGCTCAAAGACCTCATTTACAATCCAGGTCTCAAGGAAACCTCCTACCCTAAAGACAAGGAGAAAAGTAAGGAGCAAGGCAGATATAAGTACAACAATTCCGAAATTAGGGGAAGTAAGTATCGCATCTATCTTTTCCTTTATGCTTTTTTTAGGCTCGAACCTTGAAATCACGCTGTCAACTATATATCCAGCCTCTCCATACAGATCTCTTGCAACTGTATCTGGCACCGAAATCCCGGATTCCATCTCAAGATTCTGCCTCAACCGCCTGGCAGAAGACAGCAGAGCGTTAGCCTCAGGAGGCATACAGCAAAGTTCTACAAACTCGGCATCATTCAGAAGCGCTGCAGTCTTTACGCTTGGAGAAACATGAGGAAAAGCATAGTCCAATGTGGACAGAGCTTGTCGGATCCAGTGGCTGTACTCTACTCTATGATGTTTCTGAACTTTTCCCCGTTCTGCAAGAGCTACAAGCATCACCTCATCAAGCCCTATCCCCCAGGTCGCAACAGTTGGCACAACAGGCAGGCCAAGAAGTTCCGAGAGCTTGTCCGCATCAACAAGAATTCCGAGATCTGCGGCCAGATCCACCTGATTTAAGGCAATAACCATAGGGATATCGAGCTCAAGAAGCTGCAAGGTAAGAAAGAGATTTCTCTCAAGTCTGCTTGCGTCCAGAACATTGATGATGATATCCGGTTCATTCTCGATAAGAAATCTCTTTGTTACCTTCTCATCTTCATTTGTAACCCCAAGGGAATAAATCCCAGGCAGGTCAACTACCTCAATGGTTTTACCCCGGGCCTTTACACTTCCCCTTTTAAGTTCAACTGTCGTGCCAGGGTAATTTGAGACTTCGACTCCTACTCCTGTAAGCCTGCTGAAGAAAACGCTTTTTCCAACACTTGGATTGCCTATGAAGGCAATTGTCATATTATAAGGGGTTTTATCCTTACTTTCATTGCCAGAAGTACAGCATGAGCTGGAAATTCCGATCACTTCCCCATTAATCTTGCTTCATGCCGATTATATCTGTTCAGTCCTGATTTTGCATGCTTTTGCTTTTGGGAATTATGAAAATTTTCTTTGCAATATCCCTTCCAAGCGCAATTTCAGACCCCACTGCTATAACCGAAACGCAGCCTTGCTTTTGCTTGCGCCTGACTTCAATATCTTCTCCTGTAAGGATACCGAGAGAATTCAAGCGCTCCTTTGTTTCTCTGGGAAGAGTTACCCTGGCAATTTTGCCGAAACTTCCCTCTTCCATCTCATCAAGGGGAATGAATCCTTCCTCTCGCTTGATGTTGCTTTTATCAATATTGATAGGATGCCCGTCAGGGCAATATTCGGGGCTACCCAGAAATTCATAAAGCCTTTCAAGTACTGCATCAGATACTGCGTGCTCAAGTTCGCAGGCTTCTCTGTGAGCTTCCTTTCTATCGAAATCAAGGATATCAGCCAGGAAAGTTTCAAGCACCTGATGTTTCCTTTTGATCTTGATAGCTTGCTCAGTCCCTTTTTCTGTCAATTCGACACCCTGATAAGGGGTATACTCCACAAGTCCAGAAGAATTTAATTTTTTTATCATTTCAGTCACGCTCGGTGGAGATACATTAAGTTCTTCTGAGATCTGTTTGGTTTTTGCAGGGCCCTGGTTCTTCCTGATAAGGTAAAGAATAGTTTCAAGATACTCTTCAAATCGATCCGTATGCATTAACAACTCCCGCCAACACAGGCCTGAATTCAGATCAGAGAATTAGGACAACCTAAAAAACATAACTGCCTGAATAAATAATTTTTGGTTTTTGACTATTTTGATGAAATAGGAAAAAAATAGAAAAGGAAAATTCCTAAAATAACTCAGGAATTAATCGATTTCAGAACAGCAATTTCGTTGCAGTCTGGAAACTTGGGGCATCTCAGGCAGCCAGACCAGATTTTCCTGGGTAGACTGTTTTTGTCCACGATCTTAAAGCCCAGGGTTTCAAAAAAATCAGGCACATAAGTGAGAGCAAAGACCTCCTTCATGCCGAGGTCTTCAGCTTCCTCAAGACAGGCAGAGACAAGCTTTGTGCCTATTCCTTTTCTTGAACATTCGGATTTCACAGCAAGAGCAAGTATCTCTGCAAGGTCTTCCCAGACAACATGCAGAGCACAGCAGCCCACAACATCTCCATCAATCTCGCAGACATAATAATCCCTGATATTCTCATACATCTCACTCAGGGAACGGGCAAGCATGAGCTCATCCTTAGAATAAGTACCGATAATCTGCTTCATTACAACAACATCATTTACCCTGGCTTTCCTGATCAATTCCTATTTCCTCTGAAGTGGTATTTTATTTTCTAATAGACTGTATTGTTCTGGATTAATTTTTTAAACTGTTCTGTGGTCCAACTAAGAGATTACTCTCTTTCCAAATAAGAAATTTTTCCATGTTTATGAGTATATCCAACAATTTGGGAATCTATCTGGGAATCTATCCAACAATTTCAACAATTTGGGAATCTGATTCTCTTGAGGAGTTGGAAGAATATCCAAAAGATGGCAAAGCATAAAAATGAATCCTTATTTCGGAACAAAGCTGATAAAACAGGTTGAAGGAAATTAGCGGGCGCGAAGGGATTTGAACCCCCGATTTACAGCTTAGGAGGCTGCCGCCATATCCGGGCTAGGCCACGCGCCCAAGAGACTATTCCCCAGAAATACATCTATGTAACTGTCTGCTGAATCTGCATTTCAGGTGAAGTATCCATAATAGCGGTATAAGATGTATATTTAATTATCGCTCCGAAACCGGAAATAAATACGTCTGGAAAATAATAACCAATTTTTCTGGAAAGTTTTAAATCTAATGTAAACCATTGATCATAATCAGGTTAACAATGCCCTTATATTTCCAATAGCCATCTATAGCCATCTATCCCACAGGGGGGTAGACTAACAATTATAGAGTTACTGCCAGAAGAACTATAGAGTTACTTCTATAAGAACTGACGAATTTACTATTTATAAGTTTCAGTTTCTATTACAGCCTTTAGTTTCCATCACAGATATACTGATCAGCTTATTTTTAGGTTAGAAGAACTTTGACAGATCTGTAGAAGGCGAAAACAGAGAAAAGCCGAGTAAAAATGAAAATAAGAAGAGGAAAAAGTGTGCATATTAAAAACAGTCACCCGTATTCATCTCATACGCCTGAACTCAGGATGATGGTCTTTGCATCCCTTTTTGCAGCTCTGACGGCCGCAGGCGCTTACATACAGGTTCCTATTCCTTTCTCACCTGTCCCTGTCACATTGCAGGTTTTCTTTGTTCTACTTGCTGGCAGTATGTTGAAAAGTAAATGGGGAAGCCTGAGCATGATAGTATACACTCTCCTGGGAATTGCAGGACTTCCAGTCTTTGCAGGAGGCAGTTCCGGAATAGGGGTGCTTCTTGGACCCACAGGAGGGTACATAGTAGGTTTCGTTCTGGCTGCTTATATCATAGGAAAACTTTCCGAAAGGACTGAAAATACTACCAAATCCAAGCTCTTCATTAATGCCCTTAACATGAGCATAGGAGTTCTGGTTATTTATGTATGCGGAGTTTCCCAGTTGATGCTGGTGGCTGAAATCGGGCCTGGAGCAGCTCTTACGCTTGGTGCCATCCCTTTTCTGCCGGGAGAAATCGTAAAAACAGCAGTTGCCGCGTACATTGCTTCAACTCATGAACTCTAAAACCCCTAAGTTTTAGTTTTTTCTGCAAGATACTTGAGTCTTTCGGAGAATTTAAAACGAGGAAATGAAAGTTTGATTAAGTATGATCAGACTCGAAAAAGTTAGTTACAGTTATCCTGATGGGACTCCTGCGCTTGAAAACGTGAATATGGCGATAAAAAAGGGAGAATTCATAGGGATAATTGGAAAAAACGGTAGTGGAAAGTCAACACTTGCCCTTCACCTCAACGGGCTTCTGAAACCCCAGAAAGGAAAAGTAATGATAAGAGGTATGGACACCCGTGACCCTTCAAAGCTTTCAGGTATCCGAAAGTTTGTGGGTATCGTATTCCAGAACCCTGAAACTCAGTTTGTAGGAAGAACTGTCGAAGAAGATCTGGCTTTCGGCCCAGAAAATCTCTGCCTTCCGCCAGTAGAAATCCGAAAGTGTGTAGATACGGCCCTTGCCGAAACAGGGTTTGAGCAATATAGATATCGTTCCCCAAAAACCCTGAGCGGAGGACAGGGGCAATGTGTAGCCCTGGCCGGAATTCTTACGATGAGACCTGAATGCCTTATTTTTGATGAAGTAACTTCCATGCTTGACCCGGATTCCGGAACAGCTGTTCTCGAACGTATAAAAAAACTGCAAAGAAAAGGAAAGACCATCGTATACATCACCCACAATCTCGAAGAGCTTCATGCCGCAGACAGGATCATTGTTATGGAAAAAGGGAGAATAGTGCTTGAAGGAGAACCTGAGAGCGTTTTTTCGGATGCTTCCCTTCAAAACCTTGGGCTTACCCTGCCTTCCCTTTTTGAGCTGGCAGCACATCTGAAAACTCAAGGAATTGAAATTCCCTGGGAAAAAGCCTCTTCCCCTCAAAACTTTGCGGAGGAGATATGCCGATTATTCTTGAAAACGTAAGTTTCTCGTATTCCAGAAAAACCCCTCTCGAAACTTGTGCCTTAAGAGACATTAATCTGAAGATAGAGAAAGGGGAATTTGTGGGGATTCTTGGGGAAAAAGGTGCAGGCAAATCCACTCTTTTAAAGCTCTTTAACGGACTGCTGCGCCCTGAAACCGGAACTGTTCGCGTGGATGGGCTTGATCCTTCCTCAAAAGAGGTAAAACGCAGGATAGGAATGGTTTTTCAACAGGCTGCAGACCAGCTCTTTTGCAAGACTGTCTATGACGAGATAGCTTTCGGGCCTTTAAACTTCGGCTACTCGAAAAAAGAAGCAAAAGAAAGGGTGCTTGAGGCTCTTGAAGCTGTTTCTCTTGACCATACCATACTTTATCGAGATCCTTTCAGCCTGAGTGGGGGAGAAATGCAGAGGATCGCCCTTGCAAGCGCCCTTGCCCTCAGACCGGATTACCTTATACTGGACGAACCCATAACAGGGCTTGACCCGGTTGGAAAAAAAGAAATTCTCGATACTTTCAAAAAAATAAAGGACAGGGGAACTGCGGTTATAGCAGTAACCCATAACCTTAAAGGGTTTTTCCCACTACTGGAAAGAATCGTGCTCATCAGGGAAGGCAGGATAGTATTCCAGGGGAGCAGAGAAGATTATCTTAAAATCGGGCGTGGACCCCTTCCGCCTATCGCCTCTATGATGAAGGAACTCAAAGCAAGAGGCTTGCCAGTTAACCCTTCCGTATTTACGGTTGAAGATGCTCTTGAAGAGATATTAAGAGTTAAAGCCGTGATTGAGAAAGGAAATATAGAGAAAAAACGGTGAGAAAGCATGCAAGAGCCTGTCTTCAGTTACGTGCCTGGAGTTTCCCCCCTCCACAAGCTTGACCCCAGGACAAAAATTGTAGCAGTGATGTTACTTGGGATTCTGGCATTCAGGATGGAGAATTTTGAAAGTATAGGGACTCTGTTCGTGCTTTTCTTTACCCTCGCCTTGCTCTCAAGGCTTCCGATGAAGGTATTTTTCAGGGCAGTCAGGCCTATGATGCTTTTCATAATCTTCATATTTCTTGCGCAGCTGTTTTTCACAGATGGAAGGGCCATTGCTTCATTCTGGATCCTGAAGCCGAGCCTGGAAGGACTTGAAAAAGGGCTTAAACTTGCCGCCCGATTCGTACTCCTTCTGCTTTTTGCATCCCTTCTTACAGCCAGTACCGATCCGTCTGCAATTACCTGCGGAGTAGAAAGAATGCTCCGACCTTTGCCGCTCCGCTGGATGGGAATAAGCTCTTTTGAGCTTGCCACAATGATGAATATTTCTATAGCCTTTCTCCCTCTTCTTTTTGAAAGAGTTGAGCGAACAAAAGCCGCCCAGGTCGCAAGAGGGATGGATTTTGTTAAGAATCCGTTTCATTCGATTCCCGCCCTTACGATTCCCCTGTTAAGAGGCGTAATCAGGGACGCGGAAGAACTGGCTCTTGCAATGGAAAGCAGGGGTTACCAGGGAAAACGTCGGACCTCACTGCATGAACTTTCAATACAGAAAAGAGACTGGACAGCCCTTATCATCCTTATACTTTTTTCCGTCTTTGCCCTGAGCCTCTGAAAACAGAGCATAAACAGATTTTGGGATGAAACGACGGAGCTGACAACATCCAACAATTGCCGCAGTCTTTAAGAAGATATTAATATATGAACAGCTGTTCATATGTTCATGCAAGATAAGTGTGAAAGAGTGGATGTAAAGCAGATAGGAAATCTGCTACAAAAGGTTCCTGATACCGAAAGCATCACACGGATGGCTGCAGTTTTTCAGGCGCTCCAGTCAGATACTCGCCTAAAAATCCTTTTTTTGTTAAGGCAGAAAGAGATGTGCGTCTGCGAACTCGAGCAGGCCCTTGATGTCACTCAGTCTGCCGTCTCCCACAGTCTCCGAACACTTAGACAGCTTGATCTTGTGCGGATCAGACGGGAGGGAAAATTTACAGTTTATTATATTGCAGATGAACATGTCCGCACACTGATTGAGATGTGCCTGGAACATGCGGAGGAAAAAATATGAGCTTTGAGATCCTGAGTTTTGTCCTGAACTCTTTTTCAGGTATTCTGCTCGCGTCCTGGGGAATCTTCGTAGAAGCCGCTCCATTTCTTATTCTCGGCTTGGGAATTGCAGGTTTTCTCAATATCATGGTTCCTGACCAGAAAATCATAGATTATCTTGGGGCACCGGCAGGAAAAATCCGTTCTGTTTTCAATGCCTCCCTGGCAGGCCTGCCCCTTCCGCTATGTTCCTGTGGAGTAGTTCCTGCAGCTATGTCGATAAGAAAAAGAGGAGCAAACAGAGGCGCAACTCTCTCCTTCCTTATCTCGACTCCTGAGACTGGGGTAGACTCGATAGCGATTACCTATGCTCTCCTGGACCCTCTAATGGCAGTTTTCCGCCCTCTGGCAACCCTTGCAACTGCTATCCTTGCCGGACTTGCGGACAATTTCTTGATAGGAGAAGAACCGAAAAAGAAAGATAGCAAAAAACAGGAAAATCCCGGAAAAAAGGCAGGAGTACTTACAGTTTCAACTTTACTTGGGGCTTCTGTACAGGGAAACTCATGCAACCTTCCTTCATGCAGTTGCAATAGACCTGCGGACTCAGAAAGTGCAAAAGCTGAACCTTTAAAAACGATAGTAAAGACCACAGAAGTAAAATCTGCAGGAATAAAACCTCTGAATATCAGCAATAAATCTGGTGAAGGTGTCCGCAATCCTGCTCTGATCAGTCCAGCCCTCCAGAAAGATGCCTCTTCATGCGGCTGCGGAAGCTGCGGATGTGGAGAAAAAGAACCTGAAACAGGAGGGGAAAATAAAAAGTCTGTAAAAGAACAGTTCGAAACAAGAGGGGGAAATAAAAAATCTGTAAAAGAACAGTTAGTTAAAGGGATAAGGTATGCTTATATCGAACTGCCAGGAGACATTTCGAAATGGATGATGATCGGAATCCTGCTTGCGGGAATTATTTCCTACGCAGTCCCCGAAAATCTTATCAAGAATTACCTGGGCGGCGGTCTTACTTCAATGCTGGTCATGCTTTTAGTTGGAATTCCCCTTTACATCTGTGCTACAGCCTCGACTCCTCTTGCCGCAAGTCTGGTAGCCAAGGGAATGAGCCCGGGCACAGCCTTCGTTTTCCTCCTTGCAGGTCCGGCAACCAACGCAGCAACCATAACTATGGTTGCACGTTTTCTGGGAAAGCGCTCGGCAGTCCTTTATGTGGGAGTGATTTCTCTCTGTGCCCTTGGTGCAGGAGTCCTGCTGGACTGGCTTTACCTGAAACTGGGGATCAGCGCAACTGCAACCCTGGGAACTGCAAAAGAATTCCTTCCCGAAGACCTGAAGGTAGGTTTGGCTGTTTTAGTGCTCCCGCTGATGCTATATGGAATATTCCGCAGGGAAAAAGGATGCAACTGCTCCGATTGCCACTAAAATTGAAAGATGGAATAAGGATAATGAAGAAAATAGTGAAGTGAAGAAAATAGTGAAGTGAAGAAAATAGTGAAGTGAAGAAAATAGTGAAGTGAAGAAAATAGTGAAGAAGATAGTAAAAGTACCATAATAATATAAATCTTCGAAAATAGAATAAAGAATATGCAGGAAAATCCCGAATCTCAAGAAAAAAAGGAAATTAAAGAAGTTACTTTTGAGGCTCCAGGTGTGCCTAAACCTGGCTCAACAGAGGAATCAGGAGCAAGACCTGAGGAAAAAACCGAAGAAAAAGAAGCTAGTGAAGAAGTCAAAACAGAGGACACCTCCCTGGAAAGAAAAGAACCGAAAGAAAGTGATTTTAAAACTCCAGGGGAACTTGAAACTGGCTATACACAGGAATCATGGGCAAAACCTGAGAAAAGCATGGAAGAAAAAGAAGCGAGCGTAGATCTTGCCCAGGAAAGAAAAGAGCCTGAAGAAAGCGATTTCAAAGCTCCGGGGGAACTTGAGACTGGCTATACACAGGAATCATGGGCAAAACCTGAGAAAAGCATGGAAGAAAAAGAAGCCAGTAGAGAATTCAAAACAGAGACCGGGGAAGAAACCGAAGAAAAAACAAGAGAAGAAGCCGGAGAAGAAAAACGCACCACCTACACCATGGAGCGGCGCCTGACCAAAAGTCAGACTGAACGTAAAATCTTTGGTGTCTGCGGTGGCCTGGGAGAGTACTTTGGAATAGATCCAACACTTGTAAGGCTTGCTTTTGTAGTCCTTACCCTATTCAATGGGATCGGGCTGGTATTATATATTATACTGGCAATAATTATGCCTTCGGAAGAGAGTGTTGAGATGGTTCCCAGCACCCAGGGCAGCAATCTCCGGAAGTAAAGTCCTGAAAAAGCATGAAGATAAGCAAATTAGAAGACTTGTCGCGGCCAGCTGCAGAGCTTAATCCTGCCTGTAACTGGCATCTTTTCTTAAGCACTGGAAAATAATAATCAGTCGATTACACCAGGAGATTATACAAGAAGGTTTTAAGTTTTTTGTTCTCCCGGAAAATTTCATTCATTTTCTATTTTTTTCGACCTTGGAACTCTACAGGAAAAAATACCTGCCAGAAAAAAGTAAGAGCTATTCACTGAAAACTATAGTTATCACATTAAAAATAGACACTATATAAGTTAAGAAATATGAATTTATAGTCTCATCTCTAAATTCCTTCACATATAAACGAAAAAAGAACCACGGAAAGCACGGAAGAAAGGAATTACGGGCATAGGGATTTCTGTGCTTTCCGTGTCTTCCGTGGTTCCTGTGTCCTGATTGAGTCTTCCCTGCCCGCATTTTTCGACAACTATAAAACTTTAATAATTTAAATGCAATGTGTAGTTCGTATAAACTATAAACTGTTTTTACGAATGTAATTAATTCATGAGTTTACTATAATAAAAAATAAGCAAAAGGAATGAAGCGGGCTCGAAGGGATTTGAACCCCCGACGTCTGGGTTAGAAGCCCAGCGCTATATCCTGGCTAAGCCACGAGCCCAATTTGCTTTTCCTATTGCGGAATACGAAATGCGCGTTTTAAGATAAAAACTTTTTGTATGGATGTGTTAATTGGGGCTGTAATGAATCTTAAAATATTTATTTAGAAGCGGAATTGTAATATATATTCAGTATCTACCCGCTTATTCAATGTTTTACTTAAGAATTTGCCAGTATGGAAACTTTCCCTAAAGCTTTGAGTTACTTTAAGAATCCTGCGTAGAGCTTACATACTGTCAATGAATGAAAAAAGTAAATGGTCTATTGAGGCTTGTACATTAAAGATTGTATTAGATTGAAAATATAAGAAGACAGGTAAATTGTACAAGGTAGAAGATTTCAGAGGATTGTTCGCAAATGAGTGAGTTACTGATTTACTTGGATGGGAAATTTGTTCCCAAATCCGAAGCCAAGGTTTCGGTCTATGACCATGGTTTCCTCTATGGTGACGGTGTGTTTGAAGGCATAAGGGCATACAATGGACGTGTCTTTAAGTTAAAAGAGCATGTTGATAGGCTCTATGACTCAGCAAAAGCAATTGCAATGGATATCCCTGTTACAAAAGAAGAGATGACCGAGATAATCCTTGAAACCCTCAGGAAAAACAATCTCAAAGACGCTTACATCCGCCCCATAGTCTCAAGAGGAATCGGAGATCTCGGGCTTGACCCCCGCAAGTGTGAAAAGCCAAGCGTGATTGTTATAGCCCAGGGCTGGGGAGCCATGTATGGCAACCTCTATGAAGTCGGACTCACAGGAGTCAGCGTCTGTGTCCGGAGAAATGCACCTGATGCCCTATCCCCGAATATCAAATCTCTGAACTACCTGAATAATATCCTGGCAAAAATCGAAGCCAATGAAAAAGGAGGAGATGAAGCAATCTTCCTGGATCAGAATGGCTTCGTCTGTGAAGGCTCCGGAGATAATATCTTCATAGTCAAGAACAATCAGGTCCTTACCCCCTATACAATCAGCAACTTAAAAGGGATTACCAGAGCCACAGCCATCGAACTCCTAGATGAGATGGGATACAAGACTATCGAAGCAAATCTCGGCCTATTTGACCTTTACACAGCAGATGAAATCTTCGTCACAGGCACTGCAGCCGAATCTGCCCCTGTGACCAAACTTGACGGAAGGCTCATAGGTACAGGCAAACCCGGACCTATGACAATGAAGATGGTTGAAGCCTTTGAAAGAATAACCCAGAACACAGGTACCCCCATTTATAAATAAAAGGGCAGCCCTAAAGAATAAAAGGAAATAAACTCGAGCGGGATTTCCCGCCCTGACTCTTTTTTAGCGAATATCTTGAAGAGTTTCTCTTTGAATTTCTCTTTGAATTTCTCTTGATAGACTTCTTCCTGTTATTCCACTCAAAGCTATTTCTGCCAGGTTTTATTGCTGCCAGGTATGGTCAAATCCCTCATCCGGCCTTTCTCTGAGTTGAGACTTTTTTACCCAAACTGTCACCAATATTTTCCCGCAAAGGAAAAGTAAGTATGAACCGTGTCGGGAAATGCTATTAAAGTAAAAAATCCATCTGAAAACCGGTAGAATTAGGGTTAGATTCTTATGAAGCGCAAAGAATTTCGGAAACTTGTCCCTGTAGAGAAGGCACGGGAAATAATAAACAGCCTGCAGGTTCTTCCAAAAAAGGAATGCCTATCCCTTGAAAACGCCCACGGTAAAATCCTTGCAGAGGAAATTGTTACCGAAATTAACGTCCCTCCCTTTTCAAGATCGACAATGGATGGTTATGCCGTCAGGGCAGAAGATACATATGCCAGCAGCGAAACCGAGCCTGTAAGGCTTAAAATACTCGGAAATATTCCCGCAGGCTCGGATGAAAGAATTACGGTATTGAGAGAGGAAGCCGTTGAAATCGCTACTGGAGCACCTATCCCGGAAGGAGCTGATTCTGTAGTCATGGTTGAATACAGCTCGGAAGAAGACGGGACCGTGCTGATCTACAGACCTGTAACCGTGGGAGAAAACATCATGAAAGCAGGTTCTGACATTCTCAAAGGAGAACGTGTACTCAGAAGAGGGCGGAAACTCGGAGCCAGAGAAATCGGAGTTCTCGCGTCTGTTGGAAAAAGAGAGATTTCGATCCTTAAGTTACAGGTAGGAATAATCTCGACAGGAGACGAGCTTGTACGTCCCGGAGAAAATCTGGCCCAGGGGCAGGTATATGATGCAAACACATACACACTATATGCCGGAGTACAGGAGTGTGGAGCCTTCCCTCTGCTTTACGGGATTGTAAAGGATAATGAAATTGTCATGAGAAAGGCACTTGAAACCGCGGTTTCGGAATGTGCTCTGATCCTGACTTCTGGAAGCACTTCATCAGGGGCAGGGGACGTGATGTACCGATTGATAGATGAGATCGGAGAAACCCTTGCCCATGGGGTCAACATAAAGCCGGGGAAACCTATGGTAATTGGGGTAATAAAAGGCGTCCCCATTATAGGACTGCCTGGAAACCCCACATCCGCACTAATGATTTTCAATGAATTCGTAGCTCCACTTATAAGGAAAGCCCTTGGAGCCGATATAGAACTAAAAAAAGTAGAAAAAGGTATTATGGGCACCGACCTCCGTTCAGAAGGAAGACGGCAGCTCGTCCCCGTAGGCTTGATCCGGGGAAGAGTGTATCCTGCAGATCGGGGCTCAGGTGCGATAACATCCCTTTCCGGAGCAGACGGATTTATCGAGATTCCTCCCAGTGTCGAATTTGTTGAGGCAGGGACACCGGTAAAAGTAACTCTTTTCGGAGAAGTTGAAAAACCGGACATTCTGATAGCAGGCGGCTTCTGCCCTGGTATCGACCTGCTTGAAGACCTTAGCGGACTTCGCTTCAGGACGCTTTATACTGGCTCAAGCGGAGGTTTCAGTGCAATTACCGCAAAAATAGCAGATATTGCAGGCGTGAATATGCCCTTCAGATCTTCCGAAAAACAGGCTGGCATACTGTACAATATTCCGACAATTAAGACCATGGGGCTTTCTGACGTTGTACTTGTCAAAGGGTACAGAAGGGATGTAGGGCTCATTGTCAGGCAGGACAGCACGATCTCAGGACTTTCAGACCTGCCTGGAAAACGCCTGATTAATCGGAACCTGGGTTCAGGTACAAGAGCTATTCTTGAGCTGAAAATTGCAGAGTTCGCAGGCGAAAAGAGAATTAACAAAAAGGAATTTACCGACTCGATTCCCGGATATTCCTCCGGAGCGAAATCAGAGGTCGCAGTCTGTGAGGCGGTTATCTCAGGAAAGGCCGATGCAGGAGTGGGAATAAGAAATTGCGCCGAGAAGAATAATCTAAAATTCATAAAATTTGCAGAAGAAGAGTATGATTTCCTGGCGAGAAAAGAGTTGCTTGAAACTCCCGAAATCAACAGGTTTTTGACAACTCTTAATTCGAGAGAATTCGCTTCAAAGCTCCCGAGAGGGTTACAGGTGTACGAGAGGACAGGAGAGATAATCTCCTTTGAATAAAGCTTTCTTTATCAGGAATTACGCACTTGAGTATCAAAACCAAATATAATAGACATTATTGTTTAAATTTATATTATAGCCCGAATTGGACAGAAGCATGTATTGTATAATGTATAAATGGGCTTCACGCTTCTGTTTTCTTCATACAATTCAAAGTTCTATCTTGTGTTTTTGATTTTTGACATTTTTCATTTTTCCGAAAGATTCTGTGCCGATACAATGCGTTTTTTGTAAGTAAATACTATACCAATTAGTAGAATCTGTCAAATTGGGGGTTATAGACGTTGTTATTTAAAGATATATTTTAGACAGTTTGAAGTTTCTTATTACTGGTTTCTCAGTTCAACCGAGCAGGTCTTAGTTTATTGATCTGTCGAAAAATTTCCTATAAATCCAGCAGAGAAGCTGAAAAAAAATCGTAATAAGTAGTCCCAGAGTGAGTTTTGAATTCACTATAGTATGCCAGCGTTTCAAAGAAAATAAAGCTGCTCAGGAGCGAAGCTCTGATAACAAACCTTTTCTCAGAAACTTAGTTTCCAAAAATATATCCCCCTCTTTATTCCTTGATTTAATAAAGACTATTAGATAAAAATCGACGAATAAAAGGGATATTATGAATTTAGTAGGTCAAACAGCTCTTGTAACCGGAGGGAGCAAAGGGATAGGAAGAGCTATCTGCCTCGCTTTGGCAAAAGAAGGAGTAAATGTCATTATTGCAGCAAGGAATGAGAGTAAAATCAAAGAGACAATGGAAATGTTAAAAGAAATGGGCGGTAAAGCCATTGCTATTCGGACTGACGTGCGTAATGAAGAGGACGTAAAGAATATGATCTCAAGAATTATAGAGAAATGTGGCAGACTTGATATCCTTATCAACAACGCAGGAGTAGCACATAGAAAACGATTGGAAGAAACCACTTTGGAGGAATATAATGAGATCATGGACACAAACTTAAAAGGCGTCTTTCTCTGCACTAAATATGCAATTCCTCATATCAGAAATCGCAAGAGTGGAAAAATCATCAACATCTCCTCAGGAGCTGGATTACATGGGATTCCGGAGCTTTCCGTATATTGTGCCTCAAAATTTGGAGTAATCGGCATAACCGAATCCATCGCCTCTGAGCTGGATGATAAAATAAAGGTCTATGCCATCTGCCCAGGAGGTGTGGATACGGATATGTACAGGTCACTCTTTGGACACAGGCCTGAGCTAAAACCCGAGCACATTGCGAAAAAGGTACTGGAGCTTGTTTCCCCTGACTCAAAGGTAATGTCTGGGAAAATAATCGAAGTATATGCCCCTCCAGTTCCCCAGTTCTGAGATTTAAAAATAAAGTACTCGCAGAATAAACTGCTATAGAGGTCGTGATGATTATGGATCTTAGCGAAAAAATAGAGATGACAGGGCGCTTATACCTTGGTCTTGAACAAATCGAGAGTTGTATGGAATTCTCAGCTCTGATTCCCCAAGTTAGAACAAATTTTGTCTATGCATCAAAAGAATCAACCGATCTTGAAGATGTTCTTGCAGTTGACGGGAGAATTACCGTCGTTGATAAGCACCCAAAAGCTGCAGGAAAAATAAAATTCGGAGCTTCAAGCTATATGGCATACCTTATTCTGGAGATCCGAAAAGCAGATCCTGAAATAAGATGTGCAATAGATTTTGTAAATTCTCCAGAGATAGTTGATTTTCTAAAAGATTATTGTAAGGAAAAGGGATGGGTATTTTCAGTTATAGATCGACATCTTGAACCTGAAGCTATAAGAGATCAGGAAGGAGCGTCCACGCCTTGGAAAGTCGCAGAGGCTATTCGGGCTGCCGGAGGGAAGGTTCCCAAGGTCTTCTACGAGGTAGGTGCAGTCGAAAAAGAACCAGTGAGTTTTTTTGTGGGTAAAGACCCGCTGGAGGTCGCAGAACAAATCTGTGAGCTTGCAAGAAGATATCATGAATCAAGACAGAGCTTCAAATAAAAATCGAAATAAATGACTGCGGTAGTCATTTTAACGTTAAAAGATTACTTAACCAAATAAAAACGTATAAATATATTAATTGGTGACATTATTTGGGGTAAATGTACTAATTGGTGACATTATTTGGGGGTAAATATATGGCAGAAGCTTTGAGAGTATCACCGGCTATATGTGCATATCCTGACGAGAAATGCGAAAATCTTCAAATTGAGGTAATTCTTCCAGGAGTCGAAAAGAAAGATATTTCTTTTAAGATTTCCGAAAACGGCTTTTATGTAAAAGCTAGCAAAGAAGGAATTAAGTATTCGGACAGTTATTCCATTTTCTGCCCGGTAATCCCGGAAAAAGCAGTAGCTAAATACTCAAACGGCGTACTTAAAATCACAGTACCTTATCTCACACAGCCTTTAGAAAAATTAGTTGATGTGAAAATCGAGTAAGGTAACGAGCACAGCAAGCTTCTCTAAGAGTAGGACAGAAAACGAGAACTGGGAGATCTCGATTTACCTACTTCTTATATTTGGGTATTTAGAGTATTCGGGTATTTAGAGTATTCGGGTATTTAGAGATTATTGATGTCGAATCAGTAAAGACTTCGGGGGCTGGGCAACTATAGAAGTTCGAAGCTAGTCACAAAAGGGCTTTTAGCTGCTTTTATGGGTTGAAAATAACTTTTCAGTTGAGAAGTGACAACCTAAGGGATAAACATTGGTTCTGAATTTGATTTTCCAAAATAAATGGAAAGAATGTGAAAGGAGACTCGAATATATGAACAGTATTAAAGTAAACGTTAGGTGGTTCGATGGCTATTATGAGTCATTCGATTGTACGGAAGTTAGATTTGGTTTGGATCTTCTATGGATGAAGTTGACTGACAACAAAAACCGGCATATTCCACTTCGAAACGTACGTTGGTTTTCAGTTACACCGGAAAGTCGTGAAGCTCCCGTGGTAACATGAGGGAGACCATATAAAGGGAGACGTTCTGTCTTCTCCCACTATCACTTGATCTTAGTTATTTAAGTATAGGAGGAGGAAAACTCTATAGGAGAAAAACTCTATATAACGAACATGTGAAGAAACGACTAAAAACATCCATATATGAGCTTCAAGAATAACGTTTCTAAAAGAATCCTCGCCTTTCAAGGCGGGGGAATATTCAACTAGCGTGCATTTGCTGCTATGCGCGGGCTTGCCTACCACAGCTTCTTGATTCCGCAGTCTGCATAGTGAGCAATCTATTCATTTTTTCATGTTAGTGCAATCTATTCATTTTTTTATGTTAGTGCAATCTATTCATTTTTTCATGTATGGAGCTTACGCACTTGAGTATCAAAGTCAAGTACAATAGACATCATGGTTTAAATTTATATTTTGGACTGTTGAAAGTTCAATACTATTGACTTTTCAGTTTAATCGCATAAGTCCTATTTTATGATATGCTATGACTCCTCTTTCAATAAGCTTTAAATATTATTATATTTATTAAGAAATATAAATAATTCGGAATATCTTACCGTTCCTAAACCAGTAAATAAAATCATTCCATAGGTATATATATTGCATTCAACTATTCAGGATAAAATATCCAGATGACGGATCTGTTTTGGATCAAAAAAGGTTTGTAGAGACCGTATGGATGCGGTTTCTTTTTTCAAGTAACGTGAAAATCATTTCTTCAGTCCCGAAGTCGGCAGGTTCCAGATGAGCAGCATACAGGAGCAAATACAGGAAATAGAAGACGAAATTCGAAAGACCCAGTACAACAAGGCAACTTCCCACCACATAGGTAGGCTGAAAGCCAAGATAGCTCGCCTAAGAGACGAGGTGGAAAAGAAAGCCTCGGCAAAAGGGGGAGGGGAAGGGTACTCGGTCAGAAAATCAGGAGATGGAACCGTAACCCTTGTGGGTTTTCCATCAGTAGGAAAATCCACGCTTCTGAACAAACTCACGGATGCCAAGTCAGAAGTGGGAGCATATGACTTTACTACCCTTACGGTTGTTCCTGGAGTACTCGAGCACAAAGGAGCGACAATCCAGTTCCTTGATGTTCCAGGACTTGTGAAAGGTGCGTCTTCAGGACGTGGACGCGGAAAAGAAGTTATTTCAGTTATCCGGAACTCGGACATGGTTATATTTTTGCTCGATGTCTTCCAGCCCAAGCATTACGAAGTACTTATGGATGAGCTTTACCAGGCCGGGATCCGCGTTGATGAAGAGCCTCCTGACGTGGTGATCAAGAAAAAAGACAGGGGCGGAATAGAAATCAACTCAACCATCGACCTTGATCTGGATGATGAAACTATCAAGGCTGTGCTGGATGAGTACAAGATTCACAATGCCAGTGTACTAATCAGGGAAAATATCACCGTTGACCAGCTTATTGATGTTGTCCTGAGCAACAGAAGTTACGTCAGATCCCTTATAGCTATTAACAAAGTTGACCTTGCCTATCCCCAGCTGATTGAAGAATGTAGAGAAATATACCCAAACTCAATCTTCATTTCAGCTCATCAGGGCATCAATATCGAAACCCTCAAAGACGCTATTTACGACTGTCTGGGTTTCATCCGGGTCTACTTAAAACCGCAGGGCGAACCTGCAGATCTGGAAGAGCCCCTTATAGTTATGAGCGGAACCAATATAGGTCAGATTTGTGACCGCCTGCACAGAGATTTCCGCAGGAAATTCCGCTATGCTCAGATATGGGGTATGTCCGCAAAACATCCCGGGCAGCGAGTAGGTCTCGATCACAGAATGCAGGATGAAGATATCCTTACGATCATCATCCAAAAGTAAAAGAAAAACGGGAACGCGAAAAAGAAAAGAAAGGACTTTCGCATCCCGGACTTCTTTTGAATTTATGTACCCTCAAAGACCTGTACTGTTTCAGAAGTATCTGAGAAGACACCTCTTTTCCTGTTATTTTCGGAATCCATGGAGCTATTAGCTTCAACTTCTTCCTCAAATTCGGCAGCACACTCAGCCGGGCTTTTCCTGGGAGCGCTTTCAGAGATTTTTCTGAAAGTCTTGATTTTTCCTACAGTTCCAAGACCATACCTTTCCTTTGCAGCCTCAATAATGGCTGCAAGCATTCCTGAATAGGAAATATTGGCATAGGCTGCCATTTTTGCCAGGTGCCCATCCCAGCACCAGCCAGGATTGGGGTTTACTTCGAGAAGCCTTGGACTACCTTCGGCATCAAGTCTCCAGTCAAAACGAGCATAATCCCGACAGTCCAATCTGCTAAAAAGAGCAAGACAGCATTTCATAACTTCCTCTCTGGTTTTTTCCGGGAGATCTACAGGCACGGATTTGATGTTCCAGTAAGGAGAATCCGGAAGCCATTTGGCCTCATAACCACATATTTTAGGAAGTTCTTTCGGAATTGCCGAGTAGTCTTCTTCAGTGATAGGCAGCACAGTGCATGCGGGTGGGTTTCCAATGATACCAACACTGATATCTTTTCCCGGAAGGAATTCTTCAAGCAGGAAGGGCTTATCTGTTCCCATTTTTTCCCGAGTTTCCGTCAGAATTTCAAGAAGTTCTTCCTGGTTGTGGGCAATGCTTTTCTGTGTGATTCCAAAACTCGAATCCCCTGAATTGGGCTTTACGAGCAAGGGGAAAGAGAGAGAAAGCTTTGAGAGATCAGAATCTTCGAGCACAAGGATTCCCTTTGCGACAGGAATTCTCATCTCCCTGGCAACTCCCCTAACAATGGACTTGTCATAACAGAAGGCAAGGCATTGAGGACCTGCTCCTGTGTAGGGAATATTTAGTTGTTCAAGCAAAGCCGGAACATGAAGCTCTTTTACAGGATCATTGTAAAAACCTTCATCACAAAGATTTAGCACAAGATCAATCTTTCCTGCTTTTTTCTTAAGATCGTCAAGAAGAGTTTCGTGCCTGTCAAAGAAGGTGAATTTCATGCAGGGAATCTCAGCAAGCGCTTTTTTCATTCTCTCAAGGGTATCGAAATCATCATCATCGAACACACAGGCAGGCTTGACGATGTCTTCTTTTCTCGGATCTCCTAGCACTACTGCAATGTTCAGCGGCTTTTTACTCTCAGTTGCCTGAGGAGAAGAAGGCCAGGATTTTTCAACAGAAGCCGAAAGTAAAATTCTCTGCTCCATCATACCTGCATCCTGAGTACCTGCGGATACCGGGCTGAAGGTTGTATGAAAAGTGGGATTGCTAAACCCTGAAGCTGTAAGTAGTTCAAAAAGACTTTCCTTATTGTATAACCTTTCTGCATAAAACTGATCTGCAATTATCCCCCTGTCAATACGACTTATCACTTCTCTGCAAATTAGCCGATCACCGTCCGAAGAAAGAGCTCTTTCCCTGCAGACAAAATACTTTCTGTCCAGCCACTCCCATGACCTGGGCTGGAAATTCTTTTTCATGTGATCCCCGTCTGCAGCATCAATGAAAACTTTACCTCCCGGCTTCAAGACTCGGAAAATTTCTTCAAGAACTTTTTGATCTTGAAGGGTAGAATCAAAATAACCAAAGCTGTTGCCCAGGATGGTAACTACATCAAAGGTGTCAGAAGGATAGGAGAGTTTTCTTGCATCCCCTTCTTTGAACCTGACCTGCAGGTTTTCTTTCTGTGCTCTGGTTCTGGCTTTCCTGATAAGATACTGGGATCTGTCATACCCCTCAACATTTGAGAAACCCCTTCTTGCCAGTTCAAGTACGTGTCTTCCCTGTCCGCAACAGAGATCAAGAATTTTTTCTTCTGCACCCACCCCCAAGATAGAAACAATGAGATCGACCTCTTTCCTTGTAACCTCCATATCATCCAGAAGATCGGCATCGGTCTTGAGGTAAAGGGAGTTAAAAAGAGTCTGCCACCAATCGGACCGGACATGAATTTCAAGATCCTCAACAGGTCCGAGGGTTTTCTTCTGTACGGTGCCTCTAGCGCGTTTGCGCCTGGTATTTGGATCGATATTGTTCTGGGTCATGATTTCATATCTTCCAGAAAAAAGTGTATGTGCTTTGAGTATATCAAGTTTATCGGAGGGTTGGGAAGCCTTTATATACCGTTAGAAGAAAGAAGGTAAACTGATTAAAGGAACAGTAGAGATTTAAAGTGAATTTTAAGGTAAAATAGACCTTTACATTTTTATTTAGGGAGATATATTGCTTTTAAGGTTTAAAGAAAAATAAAATAGATAATAGCATCTAAAAATGTGATTAAAAGCCCAATTCTGGAGAATTCGATAAATGAGAGAGTTTCACCTTCTTTTTCTGCATTCTGAATGATTATAACGTTACTTGCGGCACCCAGGATTAGAAGGTTACCCGCAATTGTACTTCCCGCAGCAAGAGCCATTAGCTGCCCTTGAGAAACGGCATTGCCCATAGCAGGCAGGTAGAGCGCAACAAAAGGGACATTTGAAATAAGCTGGCTAATTCCAATGCTGAGAGCCAGAATCATTGGCACAGAGCCTAACTGCGGAGACAGCCTGTCAAGAAGTTCCTGACATGTTCCGGAAATCCATACGCTCTCCATCAACACGAACATTGAAACGAAGAAAACCAGAGTTGCCCAGTCAATACTTTTTAAGATCTCAATGCGCCTTCTACTGAAGAGCAGCACAGGAGATGCAGATATAAGGGCAAGCAAGCTTAGACTGAAGTCCCAGGCAGGCAAAAACTCCACCAGAAAGACCTTACAGACTATGAGAATTAGCATAAGGGAAAGAGCTGTTTTTGAAATCTTGGCTAGTTCTGGGTCGGTAATAATTTCTTCAGAATGGACCAGGGCCGATTTTCCGAATTCCTGCCGGAAAAAGAGTTTGAGTATGGCATAAGCAATAATAAGGCATATAAAAGTTGGCAGAGCGAGCGAACGTAAAAAAGTTACAAAAGGAGCATCCAGATTTCCATCAATTGCTATGAGAAGATTCTGTGGATTTCCGATAGGGCTCATAACACTTCCTGTAGTTATCCCGAAAGCCAGGGCAAAGAGCATAAGCTTGGGAGAGACAACATATTTCCGAGAAAACTGGAGAACAAGTGGAGTGCCCATGATAGCCAGGGTATCGTTCATAAGAATTGCAGAAAGAAGCCCTGTAGAAAAGAGCACAAGCAAAACAAGTTGATCCGTGTTCCTCGCCCTGGAAACTATTCGGCTCCCGAGCCAGGCCAGATATCCGCTCCTGTTCAATGCCTCCCCCACGCAGAAAGCCCCGAAAAGGAAGAGAAGTACGTCAATATTAATTGCTCCAAGAGCTTCTTCAGGTGAAATTTCCCCAAGCAATAACACCAGAAGAGCCCCAAAGGTCATAACCTGCCAGATCTGCAGTCTCAAAGACCCGACCTGCCTGAGAGCGGTAAGTACAAAGACTCCCAGAAGGATGAGCACTGAAAGATCAGGTAAAGATACAAAAGAGAATAGAATAGACTCTGTATCCATAGAATCCACGAACCTGGCAACATAAATTTAGAATGTGATACATACGTAAGTATAAAATCCCTGCGCTTGTGAAGTACTTTTCAGAAAAAGCAGTTTTCGAAAATATGGAGAGTATGAAACCCTTTAAAAGTAGACTGAGCTATATTTGGTAGCATGAAGATATGGTTTCCTTTCTCTGCAACTATCCTTCAGGAAGAGAATTTCTACATTTCAATCTGCCCGGAAGCTGATGTGATTTGCAAAGGGGAGACTGTTGAAAAAGCCCTCGAAAAATTGAAAGAAGAAGTTGAAAAATTCCTGGGAGAAGAGCTGCCCCACGGTTTTTCGAAAATAGTGTATTACTAACTTTTGCGACGGCCAGATACGAATAGAGAGCTTGCAAACACTTGGAGAAGAAAATCCTGAATCCACACTTCTATTAGCCATGGGATCAAGGAATATGGAGACTGCCTGCTGACCAAAATGAGAAAACAGCCACAATTCTCAAAAGAAGAAGTTGCTTATTTGATCGAATGTCCCATGACAGAAGAAAAACTACATAAAATATATTCAGAAAGAAAGTTGATTTAAAAATAGCACATATCTAGAGCAAAAAAGAAATGGGTCGTGTCCCTAAATCATTGACTTATTTTTATATATCTTTAAATCTATTATTATTGGGGGATTGGAATCACTTCTGAAATCGATTTTTCACAATTTTTTTGCTGGAACAAAGATTGTCCTGATTATGGAATTAATAATCAAGGGAATATAGTCCTTAAAGAAAGATATGGTAAAAACAACCA
>Ga0209639_1000795_pt1 | contig 38921 bp, 25 predicted proteins | sample EPASupsiteHSE605_FD_187268 | JGI IMG/M metagenome (GOLD analysis project Ga0209639, IMG submission 187268) | Bioremediated contaminated groundwater from EPA Superfund site, New Mexico - Sample HSE6-05 (SPAdes) (version 2) | ecosystem: Environmental > Aquatic > Deep subsurface > Groundwater >... | reverse complement strand
TAAGAAGTTGACAAAGAGAATCACAATGAAGACAATTGCAAATATCATAAACATCACCTGCTTTTTCAACACTTGGATAACTGATTCGATTATGAATCAGATCTAGAAACACTTCAAATGATTCTCTTGAATATGATGAATCAAAGTGAAAAACCATTCCACAACTATTCTTGTAGAAATCCCGAAAAACTTCACTATGAAACAACAAACATCCAATATTCACCTCATATTTGTCTCCATTATAAACAACAATTCCATCTTTCTCTTGACAACAAAGACGAAAACGAAAACCATCAACAATTCCAAAATGTGATTCCCATTCTCTCAACAGATTTATTACTCCAATTTGATCATTTCTATCACTAGGAATACTTCCTGATACAAGAAAATCAATGAAATGACAAAAAACATCAAAATCACACGAATCACTCAAAACAATCCGATCTTTTGTCGTATATTCATCTAGATACTTGTTTAAACACAACAAAAATCTCTTTTCAACATGTTTTGTTTTATCCTGACACTGAAACACAACTTCTGGCATCAACTAAAAAAATGCCAACTTTAACTCAAACTAAGTCTGTCTTCTTTTCCATCTGATTACCTTGATAGTTCACTCAATGACTGTTTCCCCGATCAATTATTTAAATCTTGAATATGCATTTAATGTTATCATCTTTATCAATAATAATGTTATTGATCAGTGTATGATATATACAGTGTTGCTATCTCAATTCTGTTACATGAAATGAAGTCGACTTGAATAAAGAAAAAACATACATTTATCTATATGACTCACTAAACAATCGCTTTGTTGCCTTTTACTGGACTTATAGCCTTAAATCAATCTTGAACGATAATACCAGAATGGAACACAGGCATGTTATGACAGGCTTCCAAAAAGAATTTTGTATGAAAATAATGGCTAAACTGAGTGCAAAGGAGATATCGAAGCCATTTTATAAATCTATAACGGGAGATTTTCCGAATCCAACAATATCTAGAGAAAACGCAAAACTGGCAACAGAGTTAAAAACAGTACACGATAAATTAGAAAACGGAAGGTATGATAATATTAATTCATGGGTAAACGATGTTCGAAATGTATGTGAGAGAGCAATTAGTGGTTTATCAGAAGATAAACCAGAAATGGCTATGGCCAAAGATCTTCTTTCCTGGTTTGAGAAGAAATGCTATTTAGGATCAAAGGATAAAACCGTCCCCAGGTTTTTTGAAGAAGAATGGATTCGAAAGCTTCAGAAGTTTAGGGATTTGTATGCAAAACTCATGAAAAATTGTCCCATTAAGCAAGAACTCATCCCAAAGCCCGAATTTTTGAACCTAGCTAAATAAAATCGGTATACATTTATTAATCACTCTTCTGCTTTGTATCATTGATAATCATCCTGTTTCTCACATGTTTCTTGCAAGAAGGGCAAATGTACTCGGTAGTTTCAGGTGCATCAGACAAACCATTATTAGAATTGCAATGCGGGCACACCAAAGCGTGGGGATTGTGACTATGTGCTTTAACCAGTCTATTAAAGATATTAATGAAAAAGCTGTTCTCGTATCGATAATTTCTTATCTTTTCTTGTTCTTCAGTTTCATTAAAGTGATTTAAAAACTTCTCTATGCTATTGTAGGTGTCATCATTGATTACTTCATTTATAACCTCTTCATGTTTAAACTTATTGTCTTGAAGACTGGATTCCAACTTATTATTCCTCCAAATAATGCATATAATAGATAGGATCACAAATAAAAGAAGTGTAATCACATTTAGTAGAGTAATTTGAAAAAAATATAAAATTGATACACACGTACAAACAAAGAATAAAAGATAATAAGTGTTGGTTTTGTTACTTGTTTTTTTCCTATATTCAAGTATCTCTTTCTCCAAATTCACTTGGTCAAACTCCTCCAATGGATCACGCTTTTTGAAGAAAAACCTCATTAAATTAATGACCGATTTAGTAATATTTCTCTTTATTAGGGCGATCAATTAACACATTTAAGGAGTAAAGAAGCCCCATACTTCAACAATGTCCGGATTGAACACAGATTCACCTGCAAGAAATTCTCGAGCATCTTTGGAATCTGGATCAAGTCCAATACCATAGCAGTTCTCGATTATTGATACACAATTCTCAAAATTGTTGTGTATTTCCAGATCTGATGATCCAAAAGCTAGAGAGTCTTTGCGTGCAAGCATCACATATGGATCCTCAATTTGAGGTCTATATGGAACAATGGTATCTCGAGTTAAACTAAAAAGAAATGCAGACGTTCCTTGACCATTTGGAACACCATTGCTAATCCATTTGGAAGATGCAAATCCACCAAAAATATATTCTCCATTCCTAATTAATACAACCGTGATTCCGATTCCATCTATCAGCTCATGCATATGTCTGACTGATCGGCCATCCCTCTCTGTTGAAAAAAGCAAATGAGTTTGAGGAGTCTGCTTGAATGGAAAACAATGATATAGAATATTTGCATCATCAGTGCCAAGAATCTGGCTTTCTTTGAAAGGTTGAAACCCGAGTGAAACTTCATCTTTTTGGAATCTGTACATCTTTCGTTTAGCAACTGTAGTTATCTTAGAGACTTTAATCATAGGTTTAGAAAGTTTCTTTGATGAACTATCAGGAGAAGGAGCAACTTGTGATGAAGTCTCACTATTTTCGGTAATCGAAGGAAGAGAATTCTCTGCAACAGTGGAATCCACAAAATCTGTAAGCCTTTCTCTTTCATCAAACCGTTGATTATTTGCCTTCTTACCTGACGGAACAACCGATTCCCTACGAGGACACACAAACAATCCACCAGTCAACGCCAAATCGCCTTCCACATCAAGCTCAAGAGGGAAATCTTCCAAGTTTTTAAGTTCCTCTAATACTTGGTCACTAATGCATGTAGATCGAATAAATGATACAGGTGGAGAGTTTTCCTTTTGGGTAGATAAAAACTCGCTATTCTGATCAAGTTCTTCAAGTTTGCGATCTATTTCTGTTATTGTGGATCGAATAACCAAAGCTCTCTCTCCAGCTTGTTTCTTCAATGATAAAATTGCATCTTCAGCTATCTTCATTATTCTTGCTTCAATAGTCTTCTGATTCTGAATAACATCATTCAATCTTTTCATTGCATCTTTCCTGCGAGTCTCCAATCCTCGCTTCCTTTTATGAACTATCTTGTTTTCTGAACAAATATGAGATATTGCAGCTTCAAAGGCCTCTTTAATTGGGATCAAAGCGTGTTTAGCTGCAGGACCTGTTGAATGTGACCCAGACATTTTGCATTCAACACATACGGGCTGAAGGCACTGGAAACAAAAGTGTTCAACAACAACTCCTGGATGTATTGGACATGATTCCATTTTTGTTTTCGCGTCTTTAAGTGGAATTCGCTTATGAGATACTAATAACTTATTGCCATTATGTGATTTCTCATCACATAAGGGACAAAGCTTAGCAAAACAATTAGTACACCACGTTTCGGCTAATTTATCTTGGCACAAATCACATATTTTTGGACCTGAAGAAAAATTACTATTCAGATCATCAATCATAAACTTAATCAAATGAAGAGTCCTAACTTGTTGTTGTTTGAATACTACATACTCATTATTGGAAGATATGCATAGAGAATCGTAGTTTTCTCTCATATCTTGTTGGGATGGAGACTTTTTGTCAAATGATGGATGCTCAATAGCTGATAATGGGTTCATAAGGTTAAATGTGTTACCTAAAGCAACAATAACATGCACAGCTTCGTATATTGTAGAATTTGGCGGTATATTCAAATTGCTTGTGCATATTTTTAGTCCATTTTTGCTGCTAACTCGAATCCCGTTTGTTACAATATCTGATATTGGTTGTTGTAATTCTGAAGTGAGCATAAATGCATGAGAAATATTGATTGGCACCATTTTCTCGCAAAAAGAACTGAAAGATTGTGCTTGTGATACCGAGCTCACATCATAACACTCAACAACTTTTATTTTATTATTTCCAACTTGTTGTTGCAACAAGTACTCTAATTTATAAAAAATCTCAGAACCAGAATCAACTAGTGGTGCTGAAATCGACATGATAATCTAAGCCGTTAAGGTTTATTCTAACTGACTTGAGATTCAAACAATGGGGGCTGGTTTGATTAAATAGGTGATAATAAGATAACAAATATCATGAATAGCTGGGGATACGCAGAAAATGAATTTTTTCCTTGTGACATTAAGTGAAAAGGGTAGTCGATTCTGGCCCAAAACACACGTGTATTGGTCCAAGACACCAGAGAAGTGATTGAATTCGTTTGAGTTCCATATCCATTGCATGAAGAATGAATATACTCACCATTATGTGAAACCCCACCACCAGATCTTAAAACAATAAATGTATTGACTTCTTGTGTTAAAGATCCCACGCATCCGACATACATTGTGCTCCAAGAACCAAATGTCCTAAATGTCCCATTAAAATTAAGATATCCGCTAGTAAATGAAGGTGTCCAGGTGTTCCCCAGCGGGTCTTTTCCATTAAACAGATGAGAAAACCTTTGCATCATATTTTGATCGGAAAAAGACTGATAAAACTTAACATTTTCGATTATCCATGATTGATCAGTATTAATAGTGTCAATTCTGTCGGACCATCCGAAGTCTTTAACCATGCTAAGCAAATTTTGGGTTTGTGTTGATGTTAATGTCTGGTCTTCAACTGCTGGATAGAAACCTGTCGAATTTCGATAATTCAATCTAATCCAAATCGACCCGTTTCTGGAAAAATCAGAATAAAAGGATATATATTCACTTCCAATTCGATAATAATGATACCCATTCGGTAAATTATTGGCCCCTACAAAGCACAAGATGTAAACAAGCATTTATTAAAAATGGATAAAGATGAAGAGATTATTGATCTAGTGGAATTCGAGAATTCTCTTTATAGTGATAATCCTGTTTTTGAAGTTAGGGAAATTATTGATATTGATTTTTGGGTTGACAGATTGGTAACTCATCCTTTGCTTCGTCCCTTTTTTTTGGATAGAATTGTAAAATTATGTGCAGAGTATTGTGAAAATCTGGATTTTCGTGATAAGATTCTAAAAATATCTAGTCTGAGATGCCCAGTATTGATTTATAGGCTCTATTGCAAGTGTGTGTTGAGTTTTGAAAACATTTGGCCTATATTAAATCAAAAGAATTGCTTTTGGCTGTGTTATTATTTTAGAAAAGAAATTAATTGCTTTGAAGATTTTATGATCCATAAGAATAACAAGAAACATGACTGTTTTTCAATTGATGATGAAGATGCATTTGAAAAAATGTTAGAATATGGTTTCTTTCCATCAACACCAGAATATTGTTTGAAGTATGATGATATTGATGTTTTTCGGGGTATTTTTAATAGCGAACTGGAATCCAAAGAGTTGCAATGGAGCCCTTTCGAATGGAGTGAGAAACCAGGATCATTTGATTGTTTGTCTTTTTCGGGGTATTTTGGGTCGTTAAGATGCTTCAATTTTTTGATCATGAATGGATTTCAACTTTCGCCATCAGTCAGGTCTATTGTTGTATGCAGTGGAAACTTTGATTTATATCATATGTATAGTGAAACAGAAGACTTTGCTGATCAAATATGCAATGCCACCCAATATTATAATATGCCTTTGTTAATGTTCCTTTTAGAAAGGGGCGAAAACACTAACAAAATGAACTCAGAATCACTTTCTCCCCTTCATCTCGGTTCAATTTATGGACACATTGGTATGATTAAGTTTCTTATTCAGAATAAAGCTAGGATTGATATTTCCACTAATAGAGTCTGTTATTGAAATACTGGTTTACTCCTCTGGTCTATGCATCGCAAAATGGGCATTATCACATTGTTAAGTACCTAATTAAATGTGGAGCTATTTTTAACGGAGATTTACAAAGTATTTTTAATAATTATAAGGATGGAAACCAATCCATTTAGCTGCAAAAAGAGGTCATTTTCTTATTGTTGAACTTCTACTTAGTCAAGGAGTACCTGCTGATTCTGAAAACTGTAATATGAAACAGTATTGTTTGGTTGGACTCCCTTGCATTTAGCAGCAAAAAAAGGTCATTTTGATATTGTGGAATTGTTGGTTAAATATGGTGCCAGAACTAACCCAAAAACCATGTATTTTTATGATAAGCGAATGATTGGACTCCTCTTCATTTTGCATCTGAAAATGGTCACATTCAAATTGTTTCATATCTTATTCAACACGGAGCTGATATTCATGCACGAACTAATAATGGTTGGGAACCCCTTCATTGGGCTTCATTAAATGGAAATATTGAAGCTGTTAAATTATTAATTATAAATGGAGCAGATGTTAATAGTAAGAATAACAAGAAATATACATCTCTTCATTGGGCAGCAAAGGGCGGCCATATAGAGACAACTAAGTATCTCATTGAAAACATGGCTGATGTGAATGCCCAAAGCACCAACTTCAGAACCCCTCTTCATTGTGCTGTAAGTCATAATCATTTGGATATTGTTCAACTTCTTCTGAATGAGAATGCAGAAATCGCTGCAAGGAAAGAGAATGGCTTTACATTGCTTCATATAGCTTCCAAAAAAGGATATTTTAATTTGGTTCAGTATCTTTGTCAAATGGGGCTTGATATCAATAGTAAATCCCACTATAGTTTTACTCCCCTTCACTGGGCTTCTGCCAATGGACATTTTGATGTTGTTAAGTTCTTACTTGATAATGGTGCAGAAATCAATTCATGTGATTCAAGGGGCTTAACTCCACTTCATTATGCAGCAGACAATGGTATTGAGTGCATTGTAGAACTCTTGACACTAAAAGGTGCTGATATATGTGCGGAAGATAAATACGGGTTTGATGCTGCTCATTATGCTGAAATAAATGGTCAATACACCATTGCTCAATTTCTGAGACAACTGGAGAATAAACACTAATTATATGTTGCTTTTACTCCATGTTCTAACCTGCTCCAAAAATGTTACTGATCGCAATTTTGTATTTAATAACCCAAATTTTACTGGCAGTTGGGAATACTGGGGTGCTTCAGGGGTTTTCGACAGCAAGATCTTTTTAAACGTTAATAATGGCACAGATTATTCTATTCTTTCTTATCAAGACAGACTCTCTTCGGCTAATTGGTCAATAGACTTTGAAATTGATGTTTCTAATAGTAAAACATCCAATGGGATTGGGTTTTGGATAACTAAGAATTATGCCGCTGAAGGAGATGTTTTTGGAGGTCCTCTATCTTTTTCTGGAGTTAGTCTTCTGATTTATTTTAATGGATCCCATATATTAAGTGAATTAAGACATAATGATGGCAAGTTTTTGTTCTATCCTGGACAATTCTTCCCACAAAGTGTCATCCCAGCTAGCCAAAGCAATCTAAGTATTAGTATTGGATATCATAATCGTACAATAAGTGTTTGTTACCAATATGATGATCAGCATTATCATCTCTTTGAAGAGAATACTATTGTTGAATTGCGCAAGAATTGGCTTTTTGTTTCAACCCATAAATCTTCATGTAACCAACCTGTTTTAGTCAATTATGCGTTTATTTCGAAGAACATAAATGAGAAAACAGGGCATATTGAGAAGACATATGTTGAATTCCATTCTCATGATCACGAAAAACCCATATCCACAAAAGCCAATAAAACTCATACAGTGCGAGAATATACAGTAGCTGATATACTTCAAGAGATATCTTCTTTGGGCTTATTTGCGAAAGATATGTCAACAAGAAAAGAAATCAGATCAACTGTATGGAAATCAATGTTCTCTTATTCCAACCAATGGCAGAGGAGATCAATTAGCATCGTCCAGAATACATCAAGTTTAAGATCAAAAATACAAGAGAGCTTGAAGCAAGTTGAAGATTCTATTACAACGTATAAAGATGATGTTGACTCTGATATCAAAAAGTTTAAAGAAGGTATTCATGAGATTGAATCTGAGCTTTACTTTGGTGTACTTGGATCGAATGAATTGAATCACCAACTTAAAGCAGAGAAGAAAATGATAAAAAATGGAGGCATAATTAACAAACTTATATGGGCAAGCATAATTGAGGTAGTTGCTATAATAATAATCCTTGTTATTCATATGGCTTTCTTCTGAGAGCTGGTTTTAAAATCACATGTCTTTAATGAATGTTTTAGAAAAAGAAAAGTGCAGAAAAATAACTAAAGCTCTTATTAATAATGTTATTACTAGCAGATATGCAAAAAGTCATCATGGCGGTAAAGATTTGTTTTTTGGAATGACTTCTTCTTCAGAAGAATGTGAAGATTTCGAAACTATACTAACCTGGATTGAGGATGGAAAATATAGCAGTTACCAAAAATGGGAAAATGATATTTTGAAGATTATTCAAAACGGAGAAAAGAACACAGATGAAGAAATCAAGTATTTAGATCAAATTTCCATATGTGTTTTCCGCAAATTATGCGACAAGCATCCAATGCTAAAAGCAAAAGAGTGGGGAGAAAAGGTTTTTAAATACAGAAATCAGCTCTCTGACCTGTTATCTCAGCCTCCAGAAACAGTTTTTGGGGGCTTCTCATTTAGCAATGGTGCAAAATCAAATTCTTCGCTCAGCCAAAAGGAAATTCAAAGCTTTTTGAGTGCATCTGAGCGTCTCACTGAGAACTCACAACATAGGGAAATGATAAACATCATACATAAGTATGAGCCAAAACTTAATCTCAAGTCATCCAATATTTGTATAGATATCACTGTTATCAACCCTGGAACATTCATTAAACTGAAAGAATACGTGAAATCGGAGCTGAAGAAAGCAAGTATCCTGTATCCCGAATAAACATGTGCTAGATTTACAGTGTAAATTCAGATTTTATTATGATGAACAGCGTGTTGTCCTCCTCTGATATGGTTATATTAAATAGGCTAACGAAGATGACAAATTTACCAGAAGAAATTACTTTAGGGATTTCGAATTTCAAGAAAGCCTTTGTTGATTCGACTAATACAATTATTTCCCAAAGGACACAATTAACAAATATGATTGAAAAATACAAGGAAAGTAGCAAAAATTTTACTATTCATAAATCTCAAATTCAGAATCTTCAAGAATCTCTAGATAAAATTTTGCAAGACATTGAAGATTTGAAATATAATGCGAGCGATATCCTTATTCTTCAAGACCAGATTGAGGAACAACAGAAAATTGTTGACCAGATGCATCACTTAATCGAAGAAACAGCATTGCAAATTGAAAAAGCTGAGGAAAGCAAAAAGGCAAAAACTCAAGAAATAGCGAAAGCCAAGAGCTCTCAGACTTTGACCAATGAAAAACTAACTCAGCAATGGGATAAACACTCCAATCTTACACGTCAACTTAGAGATAAAGAAACACATGTTCAACAATTAAGAAACTCTAATGAAGAAACTCAGAAAGCAATATCAACAATGGAAGCTAATGCTGAAGAATGGAGAAGAAAAGTCAATAGCCAGGAATCTCAGATTGATGATGAGATTGCTGTGCTACAAAAAGAAATTACTCGAGTTGAATCACAAATCAATGATGTTTCTTCTGAGAAAAACGAAGCTATTGCTAGCTATCAACAGCAAATTGCTGCACTAAATGGAGAAATGGATACAGATTCCGAAAAAATCAAAGAACAAGTTAAAGAAATCGGATCATATAAAGCTCAGATCGAGAAAATTGTTGAAGAAACTCAAATGTTGAAAGAGAACTCTCAGCGGGACATGGAAGAATTGAGTATTAGAAAAAAGGAGTTGGCAGAGTTGATGGGTGATCTTGCCCAGAGAATGTCTCTACCCGAGACTCAAACTAAGGAGATTGCCTCATTGGAATTGGAGAATAGGGAACTTAAAAAGAGGGTCCAAGAGCTAAAAGACTTATGGACACAAGCCACTGATGAAGTTGAAGCCCTTGCTGATAAAATTTCAAGGGCTAAAATTGCGAAATATGACCCTGCTGCACAAGAAGCCGCAATCAAAGAACGAATTCTTCGTGATTCTTCTATCAGAGTACAGGAGATCATTGATAACGCCACAAAGCTTCTAAGTTGCTCTTACTGCGGGAAACTTCTAGAGGTTCCTGTTACACTAGTTCCATGTGGTCATTCTGTTTGTCACAGTCATAGATTTCATCAAATGGATGGACCAATGTGTCCAAAATGTGGTGAAAGATCAGCAAGGGCATATGTTGATCATTCTCTCTCTGTTGTACTATCCAAGTTTATTTATATCAAAGATGTCCTCGAAATGATAAAGCAATAATGCTATATCTTCTGGTGCCTCTTGGCAATGTAAATTCTTTTTAAATTTTTTTTGCAAAAATGTTTGAAAATATCACAAGATCATCAAGTGCAGATTATATTTCGAGGCAAACAATAGCAGATTCTAATAAAAGCAGTGCTTTATCTCATGAGAAGCGAATAGAGAGTGACTTGAATGATATTTTTGAATTAATGAAATCCAATCCAGCAGAAAGGGCTGAATTGCTTGAGAAAGTTGTTCTTGAGTATGTACATAATCAAGTTTTTACCGTTTTTAGAGTTTTTTGTAAAATGGTTCCTTTTGAGTTGTTTCTTGAGATGATACTCAGCGAGACAAATGATCAGATTATTGAACATTCGTTAAATTGTTTATCCTGCACTTGTTCTATAGCTCAAATTGTGTTTCCATGCGAAACATTCGCTAGAGAAGATGTGCTTCAGCTTCTTATTCACACACTCTCATCTGAAAAGCCTGAGCTTATCAAGCATTCTCTTGTTTTACTTACTCAAATTGTGTCGAAAAATCAATTTTCTAGGGATTTTGTGTTGAATTCAGGTGTGATTGATATTCTTGCACAAATAGATATTGATTATAGTTTTGTGGAGTTATTGGAGGCATTATCATTGACCAAATTTCCAGAAGAGTTTGAAGGTATATCTTTAATATTAGAAATCTTGTATAGAGTTCTTAGGGCTGAAAGATCCGTTGATATTTACTCAATATCACTATCATCGTTGAAAATGATCATAATAAATGGAGGAATACAAGTGCTTCCTGAAGCATTTCTCCCTTTTATAGAAAAATTCATATTTTCTAATATCACAGGTTTAATGGTTCATTCGTTATCAATACTTGAGTATTCTGAAACAGCTCCAATTTCAATTGGAGCCAAGCTCTACGAAATTCTCTACGATGAAGATAGGCCACCTGTTGTGGGGTTCACTGCAAAACTATTTGTTAGATTTCATATTGAGTGGGGTTGCATAGTCGACGAGAATTTTGTTAACACTCTGATTCACAAACTAGGACTCTTTTCTCTTCAAGTAGAAATTGCATTAATCCGTGCAATTATGGTTTTTTCGGATTCAGGCAGGCTCATTGATGTTGAGAATATTGGGGTTTTCCTTAATTATGTAACAATCCCTGAAATTTCTAAAGAATGTCTTGTAGGATTCTGTAACCTATATCAAAAGCATGTTCAATCGCTTCCTTCAAACACTATCACTAATCTTTCGACCCAGTTTGAATCATTACTTGAGTCAATATATGATATTGATAACGAGGAGATATCTAATATGGCAGAGGCTATCTCAAGAATTCTTGAGCATTAAGATAAATATGAGACTGTTTGTAACTAGTCCCTATAATAAGAGACTAAATAGATCTTGATAATTTTCTTACTTTATGATTGAGCCAAGCTTTTCCTATCTTTACTATTATCAAGTTACTGTTGATGAGGAAGACATCGAAATAAAATTCGAATTCCCATCCTTATTTAATCCTAAATGCTTTGAGGTAGAACTTTCTCAAGATAAACAGTCAATTTGCATTTACGTTCCAGATCTCATACCAATCGTCTGTGGGAAGTTATTTGGAGCTATACGTTCTGTGGATAAGTCTATAGAAAAACAAACATTCATTGTAATACTTCACAAAGCTGACACTTCAGCATGGCCGTTATTAATCAGCGATTTCCACCCATCCAGGAACACAATTGATGGAAAATCTGCTTTTGATCTTTTCATGTATAAAATCAACCAAAATCAACCAGATAACCGGTTTCTTGAAGTGTCTATTAACCAAGGTTACCTTCCAGCGATTGTTGCTGGGGTGAATATTGCTGCAGAAAATCAAAATGTCGAAATGATGATTGGTTTACTAACTCTTGCTGGACAAAAATATAAGCAACCAGATGCATTAGTCCAACTTGGTACAATATATATGAGGAGCCCCAATACCTTTAATGAAGCTTTAAACTGTTTTCAAATGGCATCTGAGCTAGGATCAGTTATCGGAACAATCATTATTGGTCAGTTCTTATCACCTTTATCAGATATCCAATTCAATCAAAAGAACCCAGAAAAGGCACTCGAGATTTTTGAAAATGTTCTTGCTCAAAATGATCATCCATTGGCTTTGTTTGAGGCTGCAAAGCTATATAATGAAGGATATGGGTGTGAAAAGAATGTTGATAAAGCAAATCAATATATTCAAAGAGCAAAAGCATTAGAACCATCAGTTCCTGATCTCCCAAAACCCTCCACCGATTCCAAATCATTACAAAAGATTGGGATTGTTTCAGGATCTGTAGTTGCGAGTGCATTATTTGGTTATTTCTTTTATAGAATGATCAAGAAATCCAAGAAGTAAAACAATGAAATTGATTGTGTTTAATTCATTAGGTTTGCAGAAAAGGACCTTGGATCATCGCTCCTAAACCATATAAAGTAAACAGAAAATGAAACTAAACCCAAAACAATAACAACGCCAACTCCCTTCAAAATGCTAGAAAACACCCCTTTAGACTCGTTTGATGGGGATTTAGTTGGATTAATGGTGATACTTGGTATTTGAGGAGTTTGTTCATCACAAAAATATGTTTTGTAATACTTCATTTCATATGATGGATAATCTGTAAGTGAATTGTTTCTTGTAAGAGTTGTATACCCTGCATGAGAGATAAATGAATCAGATACTTCAATTGACCCTATGGAGATGCAGAATAAGTCTTTTTGATTCTGCTTAAAGATGCAATACATCAGTGACAATGATCCATAATCAACTACTGTAATGATGCCATAGGATGGGCTAAAGTTATTGATGAAATTAGCAAAAGTGATTGTACCTGGTTTTTGACTAGACTGAACAATAGTTCCAGATGAAACTGAATTAGATACAAATGTCGATCCTGAGCTTGAGAGGCTATTAGAAGAAAATGAAGATAATCCAGATATCCTTTGAGCATTATTCATTGAGCAATTCACATTATCAAATATTTGGTTTCCTAATGACAACCCAACACTTACTTCTCCAATTTTCCTTGGTGAACAGTAAGAAAATGATAAATATTCAATATAATTCTTTTTCTTGGATTCGACAAAAGCGAAATGTTGATAATTTGATGCATAACATCCATTGGCACAGACTTTTTGCATTTCGAAGTTCTGGGTATTCACATAAATCGCTCCTCCTCTCTCTGAACTAGAGCAATTAGCAAACATGCAACTTTCTAAAATTATATCATATGTTCCATCAGATACATAAATCACACCTCCAAAAAAGTTTTGCTCAGAATGCCTCAAGAAAAAGCAATTGATAATCTGAATGGTTTCTGTAGTTTGGTGTTTATCATATGATCTACCTTTGTCAATATCCTGATTGATACAGTCTATCCCAAGAAAAATCAGATTTCCTATAATTTCTTGATTTGGATTACACTCTTGTATACAAACTACCCCTACAAAAAAGACACATAATAGTCCGAAATATGATAAAACCTTTAGAACTGCATTTAATGATACACTAAAGAGTCGAGAGGTAACCATTTAACAAATGATTCAAGACAATTTTGAAAGAATTTCTCTGTTCTTTCAGAAATCTGCTTTCAAAAAATTGAGAGTTCGATACCGTAAAAAAGAAACAAATTCTAACCTGCTTATTTGATAAAAATCACGTTCTTTTGACAGTGATGAATTCAATCTTCGAGTTAGAGTAGAGAATAGGAAATAATTGGAAAGAACAACATATTATTGTAATAATACAAAATGACTTGATTATTAAACAATGGTTAAAGAATTCTCATCTTTTCAAGAAATGAGCAATATTAAGAAACATAATCAATAAAGCAATCGGATATATTAATGCATACTTCAGGGTTTGGAATACTGTGTTCTCTTAGACAATCATGGCACAAAAAACACAATTTATCGTCAGGGGTACATCTAAATGCATTAACTCCATAGTAATTCTTGCATTTATTGCACACAGGGGGGATTGATCCTTTCCCTCCAATAGTAATAGGAAACTTTGACTCTGGCTCACAGTTAATAGCAATTGCAAGATTAAACACTATTGTATGACAGCATCCACCCTCAGTTGTTATTAAACATTGAGTGTTAAGTGAATAGACTATGGATCCAATTGTGGATTCGAATTTGTTATCGAAATCATGGATTTGGTTGTCTTCGAGTTGGATGCTTGCAGGAACACAGTGATTGCCTGCTGTTAACCTTGAAATCTGACAGAGAGGGCATTTGAAGGCCTTGAAGAGGTCTTTAATTGTTGTATTATCTAAGGCTAATATCCATTGTTGCAAAACTGGCCTCGATCCATATGCTTCTAACCTTGGGGACAACAGGTACATACTGTATAGTACATTATTTGCAGGATGTTCATGAGAGGGAAGATGAACATGCAATTTTTTCTGCTCCAAAATAGACCACAATGTTTTTGTAGGATCAAAATCAGGACCAGGAGAGCCAAACTCAATCTCTAAATTGTTTAAGCGACAAAGAACGTCTTCTTCTGAAAGTTTGCTTTTTTTCTTGAGCTCCATCAAATAATCAGCAGCTTTAGAGATCTTACTCCTCATCTCAACGCTCTTGGGATAATACTTCAATGAACTGGGAACAGGAGGGGGCAAAAATTCTTCACTAAAGTGAGTATTACTAAGAATATTATTGACCTCAGATATTAATGTGGCACTATCTGAGATGCTACAGGGAAAAGAGAAAGCAGAAGAAACAGAGACTGTTGGTTTATCATCCAACATATGGACGGTTATTAGAATTCTTATGTCAGTTTACTCTGCTGCCATTCTCTCTGGTAAAAGGGTCATAGCATATTATGGTGATGATTCATATGAGAAAGAGATTAATCGGTTAATTCCTGAAGATGGTGTTAAAAATGATCAAAAAATTACTGGTACAACAATATTCTCGTTTTATTCAACTCCTGGTCTTGTTTATGCATGTGTTACTTCTAATTTAATCGATAAACAAAAACCATTGATTCTTCTTGAAACAATATCAAGGAGATGGGCAGCTACGTATGGTCCTCAATCTGTTAAAGCTGCATATAGGTCGTTCGACAAAGATTTTATATCATCATTTGGATCATTATTTGCTGATTTTGGGAAACCATCGAAAACTGAGATCATTAACCAACAACTCAATGAAACACAAGATGTCCTTTCTCAGGCAATGAAGAAGGCGATCAATAGATCAGGCGAACTTGAAACTATGTCAATAAAATCTGAGTCTGTGTTGAGTGCAAGTGAGGAGTTTAATGATCAAGCAAATGCTCTTCGAAACAAGATGATGTGCTCATATTATAAGTCTCTTGGGTTGAAAATTGTAATCATCCTCATATTCTTGTATTTAATCCTCAAATGGATATGTGGAGGGTGGGATTTGAAGCCTAGATGTCTATAAAAAACTAAACAACAACTTTTATATCTCTATATTGGCATTTCTGTAATTGGAGTAAGAACAGCATCTGTTGCTGCAAACATCTCCTTTGTTCTTAAGATTGGAGTGCCACATTTCATCATTTCAAGCATTTGGTGATATGTGTACATGTATTTTCTTTCTTCTATTGGAATACTATCTGCAGGAGTCCATTCTGGCCCAGGATAAAAAGCGAAATCTCCAAAACGAGCCTGAATAACAGCTCCTCGGTATACAGAAAATGCAGGCAGCCATTCTTTGCTTGAATCAATATTTTCGAAAAGAATTCCTTGATAATTACCATTAATCCATGCTTCAAGAGTGGAATTCGTTTCATTAAAACTAAACCCAAATCCAACCACATCACCAATTCCAAATCCTTTAAAATAAGGCGTTCCTTGCGGATATTCCTCGAGATTTAGCTGCCTAGATTGATGATAAATCCCTCCTAAATCTCTACATGAATATCCTTCATCATCAACACCTATTGGAGCCTCCATATCTGCTTTACATGTGGCTATTCCCATCCTAACATGGCTTTCAGAAGACTCTGAAGAGAGAAAAATGAGCTCCCAGTAATATTTCCCCCATTGGACAAAAGACCTTGAACAACGGCAGAGTCTATACCCGCCTTCGAGTGTAGCAGTTGATTTTTCATGGTCAATAATATACTGTCTCGAGCTTTTGAGTTTGGATAAATGAATCGGGTTTTTGGCTTCTGGATCTTCAATATTTGGAAGCAGTCTCAGTGCTGCTCTTCTTTTTGCTCCCAATTCTTCAAATTTCATTGGAATAGCACAGCCATAGTAAGGATCTTTGGGATCAGTGATGACAAAGGGAGCAACAGATCCCATAAAAATATTTAATGAAACACCAAATGCTAATGAAACTCACTTGGATTAGAATTTATTAATGAGATCTCGAAATGTGAATTCTTTTGGTTTAGAAAAGGTGGCTCCAAACATGTATTCTACGATGGAAAAGATAAGAGCCAATATAAATGATTTAATTGCTTCGTCTAATGATATAAAATCTCAAGCTTGTGCTATTGCGATGAATAAATTTCAAAACGAAATCACTTCAATGTATATTTTTTCTATAAATTCAAACACAGAGGCTTATTTTATTGATATTTTGTTTAATATTTGCTCGTTTGAGAACCTTGGATTGAATACACGCCATTATTTATTATTGATGTATTCTTTGATTGAGATTGACATGGGAGATAAGTCAATTAAAGCTAGTAATATCTCAAAAGACCTTTTATCGATATTACCCACAGATGATCCAAATATTTGGTTTCTATTTGAGCGGAGTATTTCTTGGCTGGCACGAACTCTTGGATCTTCAATTAATCTCACGCTGTTCCCGCTAAGAGATTTGATTTGGAAATGGTATTATGCTCAAAGCTTTGAGTATGTAGTATCAGCTTTGTATTTATTGGACATATTTGTTCGTAGGTTTCACAATGTACTCTTCTTTCAGTTCGAAGTATTCCAGAATATTATTACAAAATCGATACAAAATCCAGATAAAAGGATACAAAAACTCTCTGTTCAAGTATTGAACTCTCTCCGTGATCTCACTGATTCTATTGCTGATAATCGAATTAAAGATGTTTTTGTGAATATTCAAAGGCAGATTGAGCTTTCTTTTGATGAGTTTGATGTAGGATTATATCACTCATTGAAGATTTTTGTCGAGAGTCGTGAGAGTAATAGAACTCTCTTTTCTTTTTCAAAGGAATTATTGTTTAAAGTCAGTTCAAAAATATCAAAACAGAATGATATTCCCTATGTTTTATTGCCATTGATGTTTTATTGTTCAGATCATCTTTATTATACAGATGGGTTTTCAATCATTTTAGATATGCTCCTTGATGAACTTCATCATTTTACTCCTAAAAGAGCACAAGTATTAATTGCTGTTGGATCGATTCTATTTAATATGAGTAATAATTTGAAACAAAAATATGAAAGAAAAATTATTCTTCTTTTTAATCATATATCTCAAAGCATTGATTCAGAAGAAGCTATTTATGCCTTTTTGTCTATTGTTGACCCAAAATCTGATTCATTCTATCAAAAAATTGATTTGATTTTATCATTTCCAATCTCTGTCTTTTTATCACGGGGTTTCCAATCTTTTATAAAGAAATATCCTGCTAATGGTCACATATTTCGAAATCATCTCCTATTGAAACAGAATATTGTATTATTATCTCGAGATAATACGAAAGCTTTATATAAAGCTTTTAAAATCCTTAACTTGTTTGTGTTTTCTTCAGAAGAACTATCTAATGATGTTATGAGCCAGTATTCAAATGTATTACTTCATTCTAATTGGAAGCTAAGGGAGCTTGCTGCAAACTTTTTACTCAGACATCAAGATTTTTTCCCTGAAGCCAAGAACAGATTATTGGCTTTTGTATCAGTTGATATTTCTAAATTTGTTAGGGCAGAAATATTGAAGCAAATTAGAGTAGGGGAGAATGATGATCATCTTATTTCTCCTCTATTTGCTTTGATTCAGGATCGTCAGCACATTATAGCGTTTTTGTCATTAAAACATCTATGCAGGATTAGAAATTCGCATGCTGTATTAAGGGATTTAATGAATAGTTTCTTGTTTTGTGTAATTAACTCTAAAAAGCTAGAAAAAAGATATATAAACAGCCTTATTATCATTGTTGAAGAAGCCCAACATATTGCTACTCCATATTCCAAACAAATTATAACTCACCTTCTTGAAAGGAAAACGCAGACTTCGTATTCTATTAAGCTTATTAAGTGCCTTATTGAAACCACTGAAGAGCTTGAAAATGATAAGAAATTGCTTCAAATGATTATGGAAAATATTAAACCTAATGTGTCAACAAGTCGCATATCGTCAACTCTTGAATTATTGACCCTTTTATGTTATATAAGAGTCGATATGGTTTTTGATGAACCGGCAATATCTGTTTTATGGCATAGTCTAATTCAACTTTATATCATAATAGACGAAGAGAAGATAAAGATTAAAATCGTATCTCTTTTAGTTAAACTTCAGTATATAAAAGATCAAATTCATCCAGTTCGGACTCTTAAAATCTCAAAACCAAAATTTTCAATGATAATTGAGCCTTTTGGGGGATTTACTCCGATAATGTCATATTCTATTGCCTTTTCTTTGTCAATAATATTGCAAATTATTGAAAATGATGAATTTTCTTCGATTCAATCGGCTGCATTTGATTCATTGTTTTCTTTTTTAAAGAAATTCAGATTGATTCCAGATGATGTTCAAGAAATTATTATTTTAAAACTTGAAAAAAGGATTAAATCGATTCCTGCTTCATGTATTCATATTGTTCTTTGTAGTGTATCAACAATAATAACTGTTTTTGAACAAAAAGCTGAACGAATAATTCCTCAAATTATTAATCTAATTGCTTCCAGTTGGGGAAAAATAGATTATTCTGTTTTGCTCCATGGATTAGAATGGATTGCATACAAATTACCAAATTGTATAGAACCATTTTTGAAATCTTTAATATCAATGTTTTTGCCATCAATACCGTTCTTATCCCCAAGTTTGGCTGAAGATATGTTTGCTTTTCTGGTTGCTCTCGGGCCGATGATCAAAACATTTGAGTCAAGTCTCATCCCATCCACTCTAACCTGGATTGAAGCACATGTGGATGATTCTGTTTCATTAGATCACATTCTTGATTATTTTTCATCTATACTTGATAGTATTGATTGTATAAAATATTGTTCTAGCATCATTCAGACTCTAGGATCCGTTTCTCGTGAAAATAAGTCAATACATCAAAGAGTAAGCACCATTCTGATGAAAATAGCCCTCAAAATGGGGCAAGATTTTCTAATCTTTATTCCAGATATTGTTTCATTTTTAGAAATACCGGAGAACTCAGAATTTTTATTAGTTCTTAATTCTTTGACAGATGGTATAGATTCTGGCCACCACCTTTTATTGTCAACTTCAAAACCTCGAAGAATATCCGGATTATCTCCCAAAGGAGGTGGCTTTTCTTCTCAGTTTGTTTTGCTTATTTTTGATATGCCTAGTGTGGAATGGGATGCTGTTGAATGGAGTCATTGGATCGATGGGTTTATTCCATCAGTTCTGAAACAATCAACATCCAAAGCAATTTTGTCATGTATTCCACTTGCAGAGTGTAATGTTAATGTAAGACATCATCTCTTTCCTGTCGCTTTTGCGCTATGTATGATTGAATCCAATAACTCAGATAAATTGCATGAGCTATTGAAAAGGATTTTTTTGAGTGATAAGATACCTTCATCAAGTCTGTGTCTTTTTTTGGCCTCAATAGAATTGCTTGAGATTCATGGTTTTTGTCATCAATTAGATACATTATTAATTGCCAAAAAAGCATTTTCGGTGGGATATTATGCAATGGCTCTGAAATTTTTCGAAATTATTTATTCATATGACCAAAAATCATCATGTGAAGGTATTTTATTGTCATGCTCTAAACTGGGACTAGAAGAATACTCAAATCGCTTTCTTAAGTTTTGTTGCAATAGCAAAGTATCTTCAAAAATATTAGAAGAAATTGGAAACTGGAATGCTGCATTTGAAATGTTTCAAACGGAGTTATCATCGAATTCACAAAATTGTTATTCTATCAATGGATATTTACAATGCCTTGATCATTTACATATGTATTCAACGATGAATAGCATTGCTGAATCAATACCTGAAGAGTATAAAGCCAAAGCTATGTATTATTCCAATCTCCGTGCTAATTTGGGACAGATGTTAACCAATTATGAATCCAAATCAATTGAGAGATTATTCTTTCAGTCAATTGTTTATCTTTTGGAAAACGATGCCATCAAATCCTCATATTTGGTGTCTGAAGCTCAGAAGGAGATTTATCCTTCGATTCTAACAATACGTCCTTCAAACAAATCACATTTTTTGAAAAAGTTATCAGATTTATTCCCATTTAATGACATGGAAGAAATCATCAGGATGAAACAAATGCAACAAGAAATTCTTATCAGCACTCCTATTAAAAGTCGAAAACTCCAAAAAGTGATTGAAATGACCTTAAAATCGTGGGAGAAAAAGATTGATTTTATTGGAAATGAAACTTTCCCCTTATTTAGATTTGTATCTTTGTTATCGATTGTTTTAACACCCCAAAAAATAGGGTCATTTTGGAGAGAGTTTTTATTAAGATCATTGAAAACAAACTATACAGAATTGTGGCAAATTGCTTCCAATCAGTTCACTAAGATATATCCTAATGAATCAATATTGTTTAGTCGACTGTTTTCTTATTATCAAACAAATAGTATATTCAAAATTGAAGAATCGATTTCTCTCTTAAATCTCATTGAAAATGTTGAATCTAAACCTTATTGGTACTATCAATTCTCAAAAATTGCAATCAAAAGCTGCCGTCTTGATCTTTCACAGGAGTTGGTTAAACAATACCAAATCATGTCTCCCAATAGCCAAAAAGGATATATAAATATGGTGAAATTACTTACACAATGCGGCAGTGGTGAAAGTAGTCCTGATCTATTGATTGAGGCTTCAATTCAAGGACTATCAATAATTGGAGATAACATTAATTTTTTTATTGTTCATATCATGAATGTTTTCAAAAAATATCCTGATGTGTTTTTAAAGCATATCTCAGTTTTAGAAAGGGTTAAATCGGAGTATTGGCTTCCATATCTTCACATAATATTGTGTAAGATTTCTGAAGTACCTAGATTGGATTATCTTCTTAATAGAATCTCTACTAACCATCTCTCTCATGTCTTAATTCACCTTATATATATTGATAGTGTTGAAAATCACAGGAATTCAAAATACCATGACATTTTAGAGCACTATAGATTAACAAACACAAAATTGTTTTCGGATATACTAGCTTTAAAAAGCAATCTTTCAGACATTAGAGCACCATATACTGATAAATGGTTTTCCGCGATTAAGACTATTATAAATACTCCTTTTGAGCAAGCAAACGTTAAAGAAACACTTGAACAAATTTGCATGTTATATAAAATGGAATCTCAATACAAAGGAGATGTGAGTTTCAAAGAGGATTATGAAATAGAAATAAATGAAGCCATTGGATTCTTATATGAAACTCAAAAGCAGTGCTCAAAAGATAGTTATCAGAAAGCTGTTGAATCATTAGGGAAAATATGTGATTTGATCAAGTATGAAAAAGAATCATCAAAGTTTATTCCTTTGAGTTCAATTTCCAATCTTGATTTAATGAAAAACACAGAAATTTTCTTACCATGGATCAATAAGAGGATCATATCATTTGGTAGTCAGGTTAGTTTATCTTACTTAAATGAAAACAAGCAGATTACTGTTTTGAATGAAGATGGAACAAAGTATTTATTTAATATAACGAACGGTAAAGAAGCAGAAACACATAATAGAATAATGATGGTGTTTTCTTATATCGACTATTTACTCAAGAAAAAAGATAATCAACTTAATACATATCTTCATATGCCAGTTTCATTTCCTCTATGTTATGAAGCTGGATTGATCGAGAGCTCTAGATCTTATTCTTGCATCGATGAAATTGCCAATCGATATCACAATAAGAGTCAAATCAACCTTCAAAGCAGTCTTACCAAAAAATATGCTGAAACATATGATATTATTGAAGGCCAAGAAAAAAGCATTGCATTTAATGAGTTAAATTGTATTGATGATGGTAATTCCATCTCAAAAGAAATCCTTCATGGTTCAATTGATTCGATTCATTGGGTTAATAGGAGAACAAACTATACCAATTCATTAGGTATAACATCAATAATGTGCTATTTGCTTGGATTATCAGATAGGAACCCATGTAGTATTTCTATTCAGAATTACTCCTCAATGCTGGTTCATTCGGCCTTTTCTTCTGTTTTTATCAGTGAACATGTGCCATTTAGAATGACTAAATCGTTTCAAAATGCCCTTGAAATCAGCAAAATCAACGGCTCTATTCATTGGTGCCTTGATTATGTTCTCAAATTGCTTGCCAAGAAGAAAAATGAGCTTTTAACCCATATTGAGCTCATATTCCCGACAAATGATGTCTCAGAAACATATCAAAAACTCACACTCAATGACAAAATAATAGAACAGCTATTGGAATCTGCTACAAACAGCGAAAACCTGTCCAAAATGCCCTTTAAATGGTGTCCTTGGATTTAAATGTTTATTAGTTCTCAAATTACTTTTTGATTATTTAGATTTTTATAGATGAGCAAAAAACTTGATGATTTCGAGAAAGTATCGATGTCAGTTACAGGAGAAATAACTCTTCCTCAGCCTATTACATTTTCTAATGAGAGAAGCAACCAGCCGTCGAGAATAACGATGGCTAAAGCTGGATTGACAAAAATGTATCTTGAGAAGCACTTTGCTAATATGTTTAATGGAGAAAAAAATCCACCAGTGGGCAAAAATGGGTCTCCTGAAAAGGACGGAACAGAGAAAAAAGATGATTTGCCTGGACCTGGATCTCCAAAAAAGAGAATAATGAACCGTACTTGGAGGGAAAACCAATTTGTGAGGTGTAAAGAAATAGGAAGGGGCGCCTTTGGTGAAGTATGGGTTGTTCGTGACAAAAATGATGGAAAAATCTACGCGATGAAGATTTTAGACAAAGCTGATCTTATCAAAAAGAATCAAATTAGTAATACATTGGCTGAGCAAAACTATTTATCCAGTGGAGATAGTCCATGGGTTGTTCAATTAATTGCATCATTTCAAGATTCCAAAAAACTTTATTTTCTCATGGAATACTTACCTGGAGGAGACTTAATGGGGCTTTTAATTAAGAAAAATATATTGACAGAGACAGAAACTAGGTTTTTGATTGCGGAAACATTATTGGCGATCAATTGTGTTCATCAAAACAACTTCATTCACAGAGATATAAAACCAGATAATCTATTATTGACGAAAAATGGTCATATCAAGCTTATTGATTTTGGTTTATCAACCAATCTCAACAAAGATGATGATCCTTTGTATCAGTATATTGAAGAGCTCACTGGTGCGATGAATTTAAGTGATTCACAGCCAAATAGGAAGCTTTTAACACGGAGGGACCAGGCTTTGTCTGCTGTTGGTTCTCCAAATTACATTGCTCCTGAGATACTCATGAAGCACCCATATACCAAATCAATCGATTTCTGGTCATTAGGCGCAATCATGTATGAAATGCTCTTTGGCATTGCTCCCTTTGAATCAGATTCGCCAATGGAAACTGCGTATCGGATAATCCACTGGAAAGAGTACCTCAAGTTTCCAAAAAACATACCAGTTTCCAATGATTCCATCTCTCTAATGAAGGGTCTCATATGTGACCCTGATGAAAGGCTTGATTTTGAAGCTATCAAAACCCACAGATTTTTCTCAGGAATCAACTGGAATAACATACAGAATGAGCTCTCCCCATGTAAACCACAACTTACAGATGATACAGACACATCTAACTTCGGAGAATTCTCCCCTAGAAACGAAGAAAAATCAAAAAAAACCGAAAAACAGACAGACGATATTGCTAGAATAGCTTTCCTGGGCTTCGAATTGACAAAAAAAAGCAGGCCAAAATCACTGAAGCCTGGAGAAATACAACCTGTTTACCCCGATAAATAAATATTTGAATATTTGATAACAACTTTACGAAACGATAGTTCAGAATTCTTGATAAACTTATGAATATTTGAAAGCAACTTTACATAACGATCGCTCAGAAATTAAAAAACGAAGTTTATTTTATTCAAATTTTCATATCAAGGCGGTTATTTATTTTTCGAAATGTCTTGGCTTTCTGACCTCGACCAGTTAATAGAAAAGCTTAAAAGATGCGAATATCCAACCGAAGGGGAAGTACAAATTCTCTGCCAAAAAGCTATTGAAGTTCTTGCGGAAGAACCTACAGTTAAAACTGTTCCAGCCCCAGTGACGATTTGCGGGGATATTCACGGGCAGTTTTACGATTTGAGAGAGTTGTTTTTTGTTGGGGGAAATCCTCCGGAAACCAACTATCTTTTTATGGGAGATTATGTTGATCGAGGTTTTTATTCACTAGAAACGTTTTTACTTTTATTGTCGCTCAAGGTTAGATATCCTAATAGAATGACTCTGCTAAGAGGAAATCACGAGTCTCGCCAAACAACACAAGCATATGGATTTTATGATGAATGTTTGAGAAAGTATGGTAATCCTAATGTTTGGAAGCTTTGTACCGATGTTTTTGACTGTTTAACCCTCTCAGCTGTCGTTGATGGCAAATTGTTTTGCGTTCATGGAGGTTTATCACCACAGATCACATCTCTTGACCAACTCAAAGCGATCGAAAGACGCCTTGAAATTCCACACACAGGTCCCATTTCTGACCTTTTGTGGAGTGATCCTGAAGACATTGAAGGATTCACAGTGTCTCCAAGAGGTGCTGGTTACATATTTGGACCAGATGCTGTTTTACAGTTCAACCATCTTAATAATCTTGAGCTTATTGCAAGATCTCACCAATTGGTTATGGAGGGCTTTAAGATGATGTTTGATAGTATGCTTGTCACAGTTTGGAGTGCACCAAACTACTGTTACAGAAGTGGGAATGTTGCATCTATTTTAGAATGTGATGATATGATGAATAAAAGTTTCAAAATATTCGATGCTGCCCCACAAAGCGAACAAGGAGGAGTACCTGAAAGAACACTCCCTGATTACTTCCTTTAAACATAAGTTAATATGGATTTTTAACATTATTTAGTGGCAGCACCAATTGCTCCAACAAATCTGTGGTTCTCTGGAAACACCATTAATACATTTGGACGAAAGAGATTAACAGCCATGGCGAGACTCTTCGGGATAATCCCATCAACACTCAAGAATCCTCCAACAAAAACACAGGTTTCAACTTGGCAAGAAGCACATACTGCTGCAACTTGCCCTCCAATTGAATAGCATATAGTGGAAACAAGAGACGCAGCTATATCTTCCCTCTTCGGTTCAACATCACATAATGCTATTTTTGCCATAGATGACGCAACAACATTCGACTTCAGTGTTGATCCATAGTCTTGTCCATATATGTCTGATACTAATAAATCAAGATTACTAGAATCTCCGCTGCTGGCTAGAGACATGAGTTCATCGAATGAGCTGATTCCAAGTATTAGCTTTGACAATCCCATAAGAGTCCCGCCTCCAAGTGCCGAACCAGCAACATGTTTATATGTTCCATCTGTTTTAACATGGGTGAAAGAAACACCAGTTCCCATTGAAATCACAATATACTCACAATCGATATCTCTAATGGCTCCAAACTTATGAACCTGAGCTGGAAATTCCAAAAGCTTCCTAACACCTCTAGCAATCGATCCAAGCTCATCAACTTTTGTGGAAATAAATTTGGCTCTCTCAAAAAACTCCTTAAACTTAAGAGCTCCTCCCCCAGTAATTACGACATTCTGATAATCAAAACCATTTCCAAAATATTTTTCGATTTCATCAATTCTAGTGGGAAACACATCAAAATGCATGTCGTCATCATTCATAATACAAACCTTAGTGAAAGAGGCGCCTAAATCAAGACCAATCTTCATGTAAATGGCTATCGTCTCAGGGTTCAAAGTCAGGTAGAGACTGAAGGTACTCCTGAGTGTTAGTGTAGCTGAGATTAGGACATGTATTTGAGAATTCCATTGATAGATCTTCGTTTGGGTCAATAGAGTATATTTGGTGCTTCAAAAGGGTGCATAGTTGATCTGAGAGGATCAGTCTTGATTCTGGGAGCACTTCGTCTGATGGTGGAGCTGTGTTCACTATATATTCTAATTCTGTTAGTATCACATGAGCTCCGCATGATGGGCATTTTGCTCCTCCATTTTTCAGTATCTGCTCTATGACTGGAAGTGGATCGAAATGGCATTCTTTGCATTTACTGGTTTTCACTGATATGAGTGAGTGACTAATGCTCTTCAGTTTCTTTTGGGACGAATACAGCAACTTCTTTATGTCGTTTGGGTTTTTCATTTCGACCGATTGCACCACGAACCACTGAAAGAGGTGTGTTGCAGGTGACGTGAATGTTACAGTGATTTCATCAGGATGGCTTTTTGTGGATAATATGTAGTGGTTACAGCTATCTCCATAGTAAAGTGGGTATATATCCATTTGATTCATAGAAATAGGATGGCAATTTGGAGATATCTCTGTGAATGACAGCACAGAGCCGACCACAAGCGATTTTTCATCATGTATGTGCCGAATTGGGATTGTTAACTGCGCATTTGGCACCATTGGGAGTATTCTAAAGACAGGAATGTTCTTTTGGCTCTTGGAAAACACTATTGAAACAGGTGGATTCATGATTCTCTTATAAAAATCAGACTTAATGCGGATTGAATCAATGAATGCTGGAAAAAGACCGTATGAATTGTGTGCAGGGTGTGAAAAAACTCTTGGAAGATATGATATAATATTTTGAATTTGATCTATTTGATTGTTTGATGGGATTTCAAGAAGAGATGTGATGATTGCTAATCCATCTGGTGTAAGGGAATAAAGTAATTGAAAAACCATCGAAGTATCTGGGGTTTGGGGTGGGGCGATTCCTAAACTCTTGGTAAAAGGTTTCTTCTTTTTTCTGGTTTGCTGTGGAGGAGCTATTTGACTTGATGGATTTACAGGGGCACTTGTCGTTTTCTCATTGTTCTTCACATTCTCGGTGGTGCTATTAACAAAGAAATTAAATGTTCCATCAAGATTCATCGAATCAGCTTCGGAGATCCTCATTTTTGAAAGAAAAAATCACTTTGTGTATGTATAAAATCCATTTAAATTTATTTCCGATTTGGATTATATAATGGAGACTGTGGAGATTGTGGAGATAATCCAAGACCACCATCTTGTTGTGGAGGAGAATAGCTTGGAGAAACAGGATTATACATACGAGGTGATTGAGGGGAGAAACCATGCGATTGGTCAGAATACATTGTTCCACCAAGTAATGGGGAATTGGGTGATTGTGCAATTAATGGAGAATGATATGTGTGAGGTGAATAAGATGGTCTAGCCTCATATCCAACATGGTTCGCTATGGGAGACATTGGAACATACATTTGAGGTGATAAAGGAGAGTAACCCATTCCACCAGCTGGTGACATCATAGGTGACATAATAGCGAGGTTTGGTGATTGGATCGGAGACATCATATTGGGAGACATTGGAGACATTGGAAGTGGTGAGAATGGAGAAACAACTGGAGATGCTGTTGTAACATCATTAACAGGAGAAAATATGAAAGATTGTGCACTAATTTCCATTCCTTCAGATTGAAGGTTGATATCGGGTGTTGGAGCAGCCATGAATGATTTCCCGCTTTCAGATGACAACGATACACCTTCAGGTAAGTTCTCTTCGTGAATGAATACATCAACGATACCAGTTCCGGCCCTTGATGTTCTTCCGACAATAACATTTGATGATATATCACTCATTGCATCAACTTCAGAGAATGCTGCTGCATCAAAGAACACTTCAACAGCCTTTTCAAATGATGCCTTCATTAGGGGTCCTGTTGGTGCTTTATTGATACCATGACGAGATACGGGTCTCATTTCTCCAAAATGAGTCATTGTATCAGCAAGCAATTCAAGATGTCTCTTGTTTACCTTTGAACCAGAGCTATCAATGATAAGCCACATTTCATCGAATAGTGCTTGTCTTGCAGCTTCAATACCAAGAGTTTCACAAATCTGAAATACATCATTAGTTGTTGTGATTCTTGGATTGACGTCTGGGTGAGCAAGAATTTCGTCTAAAACACTTCCTTCGGTATAAAGCTGGCATACCTCAATCTTCTTAAATGTCCTTGAAACAGGATCCAATCTCATAAGTTTATCTTTATCATCTATTCTAACACGATTAATACCTTTAATACCTTTAATAGCAAGATTATCATATAAATCTCTTTCTAATAATTGCAGTTGATATAATTGTGTCTTTGTTTCTTCTTCTGTGAAATCCCTAATTAGGTTTATTCTAATAACAGGAGGTCTAACTTCATCGCCTTTGAAATCAGCGACAAATACAGATGAGCCGTGGAATTTACGAATTGAGTTTGCAACCTCATCAACAGATAGGTTATTTTGAATTAAGGATAACCTGTCAAGTTCAAATCTCAAAACGAAGAGTGAGAAATTACTATTGATATCAGCTGTTTCAACAAATGCTCGATTCCAATCCCTATCTTCATCAACAACAGTGTTAGATAAGTCAGGATCATAATAAATCTCTGCAAGAGCAACAACCTTCTTAAATTTGGTATACTCAAGAGATGCACGAACTTGATTTGCCATATCTTTATCACGCATAATATCTTCCCTCAAATAAATCTTAACACGAGGAGTCTTGATTGACTTCGCAAGATTCATAATTTCATTTAATCTAGGTACACCAAGTGTTACATCTTTTGCAGAAACACCAGCAAAGTGGAAAGTATTAAGAGTCATTTGAGTTGAAGGCTCACCAATTGATTGGCCAGCAATTGTACCAACCATTTCACCAGGAGAAGCTATTGTATAATTAAACCTACTTCGTACAGCACCAAGAACAAATTCAAAAGCTTTTTTGTTAAGACGATGTCGGAAAACAACCTGTTTGGCTGAAAGATTTGAGTAAAGCATAACTCTAAGTAGCAAAGTAGCATTTTCTTGGCCCCTCTTAGATATTGGATCAGTGCCTTTGATAACAATTAATGATTCGATAGTTTTTTCAACTTCTTTAACAACATTGATTGGGTTAAGGTCAGAAATTGAAGATTGGTTATTAATTTTTTCTTGCATTTGAGATGTCTCAATTAATCTAGATATGTTAATTGGGAGGACAACTTTTGCAGGTCCATTCTTATATACTTCATACTGAAGTGTATCTCTAAAATCATATAACCTCTTTAACTCCTCATCAAATACTTTCTCTCCATCTGGGCTACTCTGAACTTCTTCAATAATTTGTGGATCAAGATAACCCTGTCCAAATGTTGCATCATGTATATCAAATCTATAATTGTTATCAAATGTTGATTGGCTCATATCAGCAAGATGAAGAGTTTGGGTCTCCAAACCTGTAGCATCTAAACCATCACCTCCATAAATAAACTGAATTACTTGATTCAATGAGTTTCTAACTGTTCCATCATAGGCTACGTGGTGACTTTCCATCGATTTACATAATCTTCTTTGAATATAACCTGTATCGGATGTTTTACATGCTGTATCAATAATACCAACACGTCCACCCATAGCATGGAAAAAGAACTCGTATGGTGTCAAACCTTGGAAATAAGAATGTGTGCAGAATCCTTTGGAATCTAAACCTAAATCATCTTTGGTGAAATGAGGCAGTGTTCTCTTTCGAAAACCGAACCTAACACGCTTTCCTTCTACGTTCTGCTGTCCTACGCATGCAATAATCTGGGAAATGTTAATCGGGGTTCCTTTAGAACCTGCATTAACCATCTCAAGAAGCTGGTTGGACCTACTTGAACTCTCTTGCACCAATTTACCTGTCTCATTAATGGCTTCGTTGGCAACCTTATTCACATTGACTTCGAATGTTTCCATAAGAGTTAAACCTGGTTCACTTTGCAATTTACCTTCCATAGCTTCATTAATCTGCTTTTCAACAGTTTGAGCATATACAGACAGCTTCTCATCAACTTTATTCATAACATCTTTTGTTGTCACACAATCAATTAATCCAATTGAAAAACCTCTATTCTCAAGCCAATTATTCACAATTAGCTGGGTTTGGTTCAAAAATTCTTTTGCGATATCAATACTATAGCTATTAATAACCACATGATTAATGGATTGCTCTGATCTTGCAACGGTCTTCTTATCCAAAATACCAGCAAGAAGGTGGCCATTTCGGATAATAACTCTATAGTCTTTGGGTGATAACCATGATTCATTACTCAAGTTCTCACATTGGATTGATCCTGCATCTAAGTTAATTTGAGGTAAAAACATTGAGAAAACTTGCTTTCCGGTCCATAGTTGCTGCGGCTTAAAAATCGCCGGAGGAGGGAGTACAACACCCTTCTCGTTAGGAATCCACATCATTAGATTCATAACTTGATTTCTAGTTAAAAAGGTATCTCTCTTGGATAATAACCTGCAACCAAGAAGAGCATCCTGAACAAGACCAATAACTGGTGTATTAGCTTGAGGAGAAACGATTTGGAAAGGAACAGCCATAATATGTCTAACTTCGGCTCTTGCTGTCTGTGATTGAGGTACGTGCATATTCATTTCATCACCATCAAAGTCTGCATTATATGGGGTTGTAACACAAAGATTCAATCTAAAAGTATTTCCACTCATAATATATGCTCTATGTCCCATCATAGACATCTTGTGCAGAGATGGTTGACGGTTAAAGATAACAATATCATTATCTCTAATATGTCGATGAACCACAGCCCCATCAGTAAGCTTGATAGAAGAAACATCTTGGACCATTTCTAAATTAAACCGAGTTCCTTGTTCAGAAATCACATAGTTTGCACCACCAATCTCATCTGGACCCAATTTGATGACATCTTGGAGCCATTCTCTATTATACTTATTAACAACTTCAGGGAATGTTAAAACTTTTGACAATTCCTGTGGAACACCAACCTGATCAATATTAATTGAAGGATCAGGAGAGATAACAGATCTTGCAGAAAAATCAACTCTCTTTCCGGATAAGTTACCTCTAATATGTCCTTCTTTGCCTTTGAGCCTTTGAGAGATAGATTTAACGGGTCTCCCTGATTTTAAGGTAGCCCTTGTAATTGAGGGCTTATCATTGATCATAAGTGTAGATATATGAAGCTGTAACAATCGTCTAGTTTCAGCAAGGGTTGTAGATTGAGCGTTATCTTCCTTAAGCTTCTTTAAATGATTATTAAACTTCACAATATCCGCTAACTTATGTGTCAAGTCATCTTGTGATTGTGGTGACCCTGGTGCTGAAACAGGTGGACGAATATGAATTGGAGAAATTGGAAGAACTCGAAGAATCAATTCTCTTGGATGGGAAAGAATTGGATCAAAACCAAGAATCCTAACATCTTGGTCTTTGATCATATCTAAAACATTAAAAGCCTTTTCTGGAGGAATAATGTCATCTGTTGCTTGGGAAAATGTTTTATACTTAACTAACAATTGTGGCGCCATACAAACCTCTGGTACATCTGTTCCGCAAGGTTCTTTATTCATACGATTTGGATCACCATTTATTTTCCCGTTAACAATGGTCCAAAACTTAGGATTATCTACAAAATCTGGATCAATAGAGGCCTTTTTTTCCACATCATATTTGCAACTCTTCTTCCTTTTCGCAACAAGTTCAACAATTTTCTCAAATCTCTGCTTTCCTTTATATTTCATAACAATCCGTTGAAGCTCTAGGTTCCCATAATCACAAAGAAGACGACCACACTTATGACAAACGCATTGCAAAACCTTACATACAATAGTGGTATAGCCAATATGGTAAAAAGGTTCCGCAAGCTCTATATGACCAAAATGGCCTGGACAATCAGTCTGATTCCTATTGCATGTCTCGCATATATAATCGAGAGAGATCGTTCCTAAATGCGGGTCGTTTAATCCATTAGGAAGAGGTCGGCCCCCTTGAGAAGAAATATGCGTGTTAACAGAAACTGTGGAACTATTACGTATTAAATCTGTTGAATATATACCGAATTGAATGGAATCGACAAGACGACAGCCTGAGAACTGATCCATTAATATTTTTGATTTCTGACCACTATCAAACGGTTTTCTTCAACAAAATCAAGACCTGGCTAATTATTGAATATTGATGATTTTGGAGTGGAATTATGTGAGTTTCGAGGAAGAGAAGGGGAAAGTTTTTTTTGATGAAAAATGGGCTTGAAATGTTAGTGAAGTAAAAGGCTTTAGAGTGATTTTGGGTTTTTTTTCGATATTGTAATGCGATTTCGTCAAAAAAGTTATATGGAAGGAAAAATGGAATTAATAATATGATGAAAATATTGACTTTTTTTGGTTAAAAATGGATGATTATATGATTAAAGTGGAATATTGTTGAATGGTATGGTATGAGCCATAAAAAATGGATGAGAGCTTGAATAAAAGTTACCAAAATAGAGTTGACTACGACAAGCTAATGAAAGATATTGCAGTCAATCCTGAGAGCATTCTTGATCATAAGGATCTTTTTTGCAATCCTTCTGTGATGATGAATTTTCTTCCATTGATTAAGAAGAGCAATGCTGAAGAATATGCGAATACCATTGATTATGATTTACTATCTGAGAAAGAAAAAGAAATTGGAAATGAGTTTTTTAATAAAAAGGATTTTGTCAAGGCAATTGCACATTACAATAAAGCAATTGGCCACAATCCCAATAACCTGCTGTTCTACACAAATAAAGCTACTGCTTTGCTAAAATTGTCAAGAGTAGAAGAAGCAATAATGACATGCAAATCTGCTTTAGAATTATCAGATAAGATCAAAGTCAACCCTGAAATACAATCCAAAGTGTATGTGAAGTTGAGCTTGTGCTACTCACAATTAAATGATATAGAAAATGCAATAGATTATATGATGAAAGGTTACTCACTCAGTGGAGACCCAAGTGTTCTCAAGCTAGTTCAGTCTTTAAAACAAAAATGAATATTTTTATAATTTGGGGTTAGTTCTTTTATTGTATAGGCTAAAGAATCTTTCACAATTACTATCATGGCGAATTACAATATGAAAGATGTAGGTTAATAGAAAGTAATTACTTGTATCATTCTTTGTATTTGTTACCAAAGTTCATACAAACACACTACAATGTTGCTTTTCATCTGTATTGAGCATTTTCTCTTTAATGAGAGTTACTTGGAAGCTTATGATTCGCATTAAAAGTGATTAAATTCCAAACCATAATTATGATTATTATTATATCGAGCAATATCAGATAATTATTACATTAGATCTGAAAATAGTCCCTAAATATTTAACTATTTCAATCTCTTGGAATAGGAAGCATTCTAATGGGATCAATTAGGGTTTGTTTTTTCAATCATGTACAAAATATTCATGAGAAACCCATATTGATTCATATGATTAGTGTTATTCTATAAGGAAAACTTGTTCAGCAAATAATTCTGAACAATTTGTTGAATGTCCAATTCATTGAAAATAATAATGACATTTAAATACAAATCTAGAATATAATTTACTCCATTTATCTAACTGTTATGTTAGTTTCAAGTTCGGCTTCTTCGGCAATTAAAAGATACCAATTGGGTAACCATTTCTTTAGAATATTGTACTCCAATAATTTTGGGAAGGAAACAGTAGGAAATACTGATTCATCAATTTTATCATGTTGTTTATTTTCAATAGCGATGTTTGTGAAGGTTTTGCCATATGCATGTTTAGGATTTGTTATATGGACCCTCTACATTGTGGAATTCAAAACACCTGATTGTCAATATGTATTAGGATTCGTTTGGAAAATGTTTCATTTTAGTTTAAATGGAATACAGATCAGACAGTTTTTGAGTATATCAAAAAGACTTCTTTGTTTAATTAATTTATTTCTAGTATTCATTAAAAAAGGGCAAGAAAAATCGAAAAAACAAGTCATAGTCTCGAAACAAAAGAAATCTATTGATAAAGTTCCAACAATTTCCATGATTGTAATCACATTATTATTAATGAATCATATGGATTTCGAATATCAAAATATGCTAAAAGAACACCTAGGTTTTAAAAATACAATATCCAAGTTATTTAAAATCCCTCAATTATCTTTCAAGTTAATTGATAATGATACTATATTGGGTTTAGGGTTGGGGTGTGAAAGTGAAAACATAAATCAGGGAAGGTCTTATCTGAATATCAACATCAGTATTTCTGACTGTTTCTTCTCAAGAAACTCTCTATGCTCTGGAAATGGTGGTGTCATATGTGTTGATGGTGGTTCTTACTCGATGAATCTCACTCTATCAATGTTCTTCAACTGTGCTTGTTCAGGTCATGGGGGAGCTATTTACTTCAAATCCCTGAATTCGATTCTCAGAATGATATGTGCAAAGGGATGCTCTAGTGGAGCCTCTTCATGGGGTCCTTTCGTTTATTTACGAGCTTCTCAGGTGAATCAAGAGGAATATCTGTCAGTATCTAATTGTTCTCATACAACGTCTGGGTATTATTCAATTTACTTACATTCAGGAAATCAGAGAGTTGACAACACAAACAGTTCAATGAACAATGCTTATTCTACTTCTGGTATTTGTATAGATTATCCATCTACATTCACAAGCTCACATTGTACTTTCTCAAACAACAAGGTATCTTCTGACAGCTGCGTTGTCTTCTGGTCTACCTCGGGAACAATATCAATGTCATATTCTAACATTGTTCATAATAACAGTCCATCTCATTATGGAGTTGTCTCAATTGGTCAATCAGGATCAAGAAAGATGATGTATTGCATACTCCATGATAATCAAAACACTCTATTCTGTGTTCTAGGAGGATCTCTTGAAGTGTCTCATTCATTCATATCCCATTCAGGAGTTTTCTCGGCTTCAACAGCAGTATCAACAACAAATAATTCTTTGACTTATAGAATTACTTATCAAATTCAATTCTTCAATTCTCTTCATTGTATTGCTGATATTCCATTGTCTACACCTCTTAGAACAATTGAAAAAACACCCTACGATTCTCCACAACCAACAATAGAAATGACAAAAATCAATACACCCCATCTAACTCCATATCGATCATTTGGAGAACCTGATCCTCCACAATCTCTCTTCCCAGAACATACTCCTCCTCAATCTCTCTTCCCAGAACATACTCCTCCTCAATCTCTCTTCCCAGAACATACTCCTCCTCAATCTCTCTTCCCAGAACATACTCCTCCTCAATCTCTCTTCCCAATACATACTCCATATTATACTCAAAATCCAGAAAGAACTAATCAAAGATCATTTCCTGTCGATTTCTTTGAAAGAACACCATCATCATCAAATGATCAATCAAACAATCTTAATGAAAACAAATCAAATTCAATATTCATGTATTCAACTGTTGGAATGTCTATAATCATTATAGTAATGATATCATACAATATTGGAAGTCAAATGAACAAGAATAAGAATGAAAGTTCTTCTTCTTCTTCATTAGAAATGGAGAAGAAACACAAGAGAGAAGATGATAGCAAGAAAGAGAAATATTATCCTAATGATAGTAAGAGAGATCAAAAAATGAATCATCATGATGATTATGTTTCTAGTCCATATGTCTTCTGATAATTTCAAAACATTGCATATATAAAAATATCAACTTTATATAACCATATCATCTGGAATAGGTGGTTCTTTCTCATTGTTCATAACTATCTTATTTCAAATCAACTTTTAACCATATGTTTCATCTCTATTAATCGAATTGTTCTTTTCCAAAAATGAAGAAATTTCCTTCTGGGTTTTGTAAAATTCAAAAAATGGGAGCCGGATACTCTCAGCCTCCTAGGGGGTTTCACTACTCGTCTGCGGTGGATTCGATGATGAATCAACGAATTGATCCGGATATAGATGATGATAAAGTTCAATTTTCTTCTTACAAAGAGCTATTTTGTCACAATTTTTCTATTGAAGCTACCCTGCCATATTTAGCTGAATACCAACCACAAAGCCAGTCTTTTAGGTTTATTTCTTATGGTGATGCTTATAAACTTTGTATTGGAATGTATAACTCAATTAGAGCCTTGGGTGTAGCATCCGGTGAAACCATTGCCCTTTATGGAAAAGAGACACTTTCTAAGCATATTTTATCTGATGCAGCTTTTCTTTTTGGGTTATCTTTTGTGTCATCCTCTCCAAGCATTCAAACACAGCAAGATTTCGTTAACACCATGAACGAATTGAATATTAAAAAAGTTTTTTGTGATCGAGAGTTAGTCGGCACTTCATCAAAATATTCGAAAATACAGTTTATTCAGTATCCAGATCTCCGCAGCTCAGCCAACGTTCAGGGAGATCCCCTAAATGGAAGTTTTCAAATGTTTTGTCCTTTTGATCCATCAGTAAGAATAACAGAGAATGGTAGTCTTGATTCCCTTAAAGTTTGGGCGAAAAAACTGAAAATATGTAGAGATTCCCGAATTGGTTCGTGTCTCTCAATTGGTTCTAACTTCGAAAGACTTCTTAGAATGGTTGTTGTTTCCGAAAGATCCATGATTTTTATTGCTAATGGATTTGAAATAATGAAAGAGTTAAATCCGACACATATTGCTGCTCAAACAAAGTATTTCATCGAACTAGGTAAGTCAATTCAAAATAATGTTGCGACTAGGGGCTTTATGTTTAAAACAAAATATGCTCCATTGTATTGGTGGAAAAATGTGAAAATATCATTAGGAGGCACAAGTGAATTATCTGATAATCAAGTTTTTAATCACTTGAGACAACCACTAGGTCCTGACCATAGATTCTTCTTGTGTGATGGATCTCTTGATGAAGAAGTAATGGATCTATTAACAGTTTCTTATGCAAAACCCATTAGTTCTGTGTTTGTTCCTTTCCAATGGGGAAACTTTGGAACATACCATCCCCTTGATCCAAGATTCACCAAATATGGTACATATGGTGGTCCAGTTGGATGCTCAATCACAATTAATGAAAATGGAATTTGTTGTGATAAGAGTTCTTCTGAGATTCCAATGATATGTGAATGGGATGAAGAAGGGGCTCTTAAAATCAAATTGTAAATCTCCATTTTTGCATATTCATAATTTTTTAGTGTTTTAAATGATGGTTGAACCATTTGAGAAGGCAAATCGTTGTCATAATTTGTAAAAAGGAATAATGTTTATTGAATCAGAACTCCTTCTAAAAATTATATGTTTCATTTTGATTAAAGCTGAAAATAGAGATCAAAATCGTTTTTGCCAATACTCAAAGGGAAATAATATAAAGATGAAATTATTGTCAACAACATTGATATTTTTCCAACATTGTGGTTTAAAGCATTCATCATATGGGTTCTTTGCTACCAAAAATGCTCCGATATCATGTATTATGGAAAATTATGATCAAGGAAGGTCATATATCAATACATCCATTGATATTTCCGATTGTTTTTTTTCTAGGGTTTTACACTATTCAGATAATGGAGGGGTGATATATGTCAGCGGTGGAGCATTCTCGTTGATGGTTTCAAGTTCAATTTTTTTCAACTGTTTCTCCTCGTCTAGTGGTGGGGCTATATATTTTTCATCGGCAATATCGAATCTCCAGAGAATATGTTCGTTTATGTGCTCATGTGGCTCTACAAACAATGGGAATTTTGCTATAATTTTATCGGATAATATCAATCATGTCGACTTTTTGTCAATTGCATCATGTTCAAATTTCACAAATGGGTATTATTCTATTATAATATTCTATGGGAACCAAAGAATTGATAATACAAATAGTTCATCAAATTCTTGTCTTCAATCATCTGGTTTGTGTGCTTCATCTCCAATTCTATTCACTTGTACTCACTGTACAATATCAAAAAACAAAGTAACTGATGGTATAATAATTTACTACAGATATAACTCTGGTGTAATCAGGTTTTCTAACCTTATTAATAATTGGAGTCCAACTCTTGGTGTTATATATGTAATAGGCGGTTCCCCTAAAACGCAATACTGTATTTTTGATATGAATCAAAATAATCTATTCTATTTAAACTCTGGTTCATCTATTGAAGTATCTCATTGTTTTATTTACCATAGCGGAATAACTTCATTTGGAATAAACAATTCCATTACAAGAAGATTGACATATGATTGGAAATTTTTTAATTCATATTATTGTTATGCAGAAAATCCTATCCAAAAACAAATAGTTTTCTCATTCATCCTTGTGAAACCAAATACATATCTGATTTACCTGTTGCTATACATTGTCTCTTTTGAATAACCAATAAAAATGCCACTTTTTCTCGAAAATTTTAATTTGGAAATCAATTAAGCTCTTGATGAGGAAGTTCATTTTTCATGGAAGTAGAAACGAAGAGTTGCAACAATGTTGAAGTGATTGTTGAAGATAAGGAATC